>Ga0213866_10000453_pt1 | contig 33278 bp, 31 predicted proteins | sample PICome_11_FD_160079 | JGI IMG/M metagenome (GOLD analysis project Ga0213866, IMG submission 160079) | Coastal seawater microbial communities near Pivers Island, North Carolina, United States - PICO284 | ecosystem: Environmental > Aquatic > Marine > Coastal | place: USA: North Carolina... | reverse complement strand
TTAATAATAATATAAAATATACTGGTCATTCGGGAGCATCGTATGCTTGTACTATGAGAAATTGCCAATATTTCTTATCACATATTGATGAATGGAAACTAGAATTAAACAGTCAAACAAATCACCCTCCTGCTGTCCCAGCAACTAATTAAAATGACTAATTAAAATTTGAATTTATTTAATGAATTAAAAAAATTGAAAGAAAGATTTTTTTTTAATTAGAAATATAACATCAAAAAAATTTAATAAATGTTAGTATTTATAATTGCTGGAATTGGAGCTGTGTTATTGTTTGTATCCCTTGTTTATGAAGAACAAACCAGAAAAAAATAAAATTGAAGTAAGTTATCAAAAAAACTTAATTTTATCTTTTAATAAAATGGCTTCCAAGTTAACCCTTCGATTACCAAAGATTTCCGAGCATATGGAGACAGTTTCTAAAGGTGAGTTATTAAAAATATATAATGGTTTGGCGAGAGATTTTACTTATAAAAGTGGGAAAAAGGGAAAAAAACAAATATTAGTGAGCGAAATTGATGAAATTTACAACATTAAATTACATCAATGTATTATTGCCGGACCAAAAATAGGTAAACAAATAAAAAAAGAAGACTATATTGTCATAAGCTTTTCTTTGAATAAAGAAAAATGGAGTTTAAATATTCCACTGGAAAAATTTAATGAATTAAAAAACTAAATTTTAGATAATGTTTGTATGTTAGAAATAGTTTTAAAGTAGTCTACTATAGAATCATTTTTATAATCATTAATATAAAAAATATTTTTTATTCCAGAGGCGCATAATATTTTCATACAATTTACACATGGATAATGTGTAATATAAGCATCACAATCAGCACTACTTACCCCTCTTTTGGCACAATCAGTTATAGCATTTTGTTCAGCATGAACAGTAGCTTGTTCATGATTATCTATAACTTTAGATTCATGAGGAGCCCCAGGTAAAAATCCGTTATATCCCTGAGATATAATTCTATTATCTTTTACTAAAACACAACCAACTTTTAATCTTTCACAAGGGGAACGAGAAGCAGTAATTAATGCTAATTGTTTAAAATATTCTGTCCATGATGGTCTATCCATTAAAATTAGTAAAGAAATAAGAATTGTAATATTTCTGTATTATAATGACTTTAAATACTTATATAAATAGTTTAATAGAAAACATAAATGAAAATAATTTACCAGGAGAAATAGATTTAGTATTGGATAGTGGAGCGTTTAATGGAGTATATATGATGGGAGCATTATTTTATATAAAAGAGATAGAGCGTAGAGAGAAAATAAAAATAAATAGAATATCAGGGGCAAGTATAGGGTCAGTATTAGGATTATTATTTTTATTAGATAAATTAGATTTGACAATGGGTATAGCTTTAAAAGGTTATAAGATACTAAGAAAAAGTCAAGATTTAACTAAATTTAAAAAAAAATTAAATGAATTAATGATAAATAATTTGAAAGAGGATGATTTAGATAAAATAAATGGGAAATTATACATAACCTATTTTGATACAAATAAAAAAAAACAAATAATAAAAAAAAAATATAAGAATTGTGAAGAAGTTAAAAATACAATATTAAAGTCAATGCATGTTCCGTATTTGTTTGATAGAAATATAACTGATAATGAAGGATGTATAGATGGAGCATTTCCATATATATTTAAACAAAAGAAGAGAGAAAATAAAAAAATATTATTTGTAAATCTACAATCATTTGACAAATTTATTAATATGATTTACATCAAAAAAGAAAAGAATATATATTCTAGGGTATTTAATGGAATACTTGATATACATAATTTTTTTTCAGAAAATAAACCTACTAAAATGTGTAGTTATGTAAATGAATGGGGAATAAAAGATATATTATTATTTAGATTGAGAGAAATAATATATACAATGATAGTGTATATTTTAAGTCTAGGATTACAAATAGAAAAATATTTTCCTGATAGCTGGAAAAGAGAGAAAATAATAATTAAATTAATATCAATTTTTAAAAATGTTTGGAGAGATATTTTAATTTATTTGACAATATAATATTTTTTATATATATATATGAAATCTAGTCGTGATACAGAATTAAGAGGAATATTTAATAGTTATTTACATATAGGTGTTGATATTGTAGAAATAATTGTATATTTATTAGTAATATTAGCAATATTAAATACTATCATGTCAGTAATATTAATTGTATTAAAAAATGAAACAAATAAATATAAAAAAATAAAAATTTTAATTAATAATACAATATCTATATGTTTATCTGGAATTGTATTTGTTGAAATAATGAAATTATTTTATATAAAAACTTATAAACAATTAGGAATTATAGCAGGAATAATAATAATAAAAATGATTTTGTTATATTTTGTTTCTCAAGAACAAAAAGAACAAAAAGAACAATCAAAAGAAATAAATTATTTTAACTAAAATGGAGAAGATTGATAAGGACGGGTAATTTTATGAGGAAGTAATCCATTAAACATATAACAATAACATTTACCTTCTCCCATGTGCCAAGATCCAAAATATCCATCTGCACAGGAACAATATCCATTATCAACTTTAGATTGGATTGGTGTTCTAATACAAAAATCCATAGGATACCCTTGTTCAATACAATTATTATACGATTCAAATCCTTCTTTAGATGAATGTCTTGAAGCATTAAATAAAATAATAAAAATTAACAATAAAAATATAGGAATTAAATTATACTTCATATATTTTATAATTAGAAATAATTAAAATAGAATTAAATTAAATCTCTCTAGTTTCTCTCTAATAAACATATTTCAAAGAGTTGTATAGTATTTTTTTATTTTTCATAAATATGATTCTTTTCCATTCTATCAAATAACTCTTGTAAAATCATTGGTTAGAGAGAAAATAGAGAGATTTAATAAAATCTAATAAAAATAAAATTGAATATAATTAAATTAAAGAAAGTAATTAAAAAAACAATGAACTCTGAGAACTTGACATTAATAGATATTGATAAAATTGATGATTTACCTTCTGAATTTCCAGAAGAATTTACAGAATTTTGTAGAATAAATGATCTAAAGCCTCCTAATATTACAACGGGGAATGGGAAAGCACTTTCAGTGATGATAACTTATAAAGGAAATTATTGGGATAGAAAGACATGTGATCAATTTGTAGAAAAATTTAAGATAGAAACAAAAGATAGTATTCAATTATTTAATAAACATAATCAATGGGGAATTCAAACGAATAGTGGAATCGAAAGAGGAAAATTATATATTGTATATCCTTATACATTATCTAATAAACACAAGATGCGTAAAAATTTTAAATTTGATGGCACTAATGAAGAAAAAGATTTGGAAATAAATAAAATAAAATCAACCATAAAAGCTGATTATATAGATGTAGGTAATGAATTATGGCAATTGGGTCATAAAAATCCAGCTTCTACAGATAATTCCAATCATAATTTAGTATTACAACCACCCATACAAGGGAAATATAGGGATAATTATATATTCATAGATACATTGACTAAATTTCCAGTGCCAAATAAATTAGAAGTAATGATTGAGAGAAAAGAAATAGAATTTAGTGTGGATCAAATAATTAAATATAAAGAAATTTTTGATAAATTATTTACATCGATCTAAAGCTATTTCATAATATTCTTTATTAATTTCAATTCCAATACATTTTCTTTCTGAATTTTTACAAGCTAGAGCTGTTGTTCCACTTCCTAAAAATGGATCAAGTATTAGTGAGTTTTTTTTACTAAATAATTGAATTAAATGTTCTATTAAAGCTAATGGTTTAACAGTAATATGAGTATTGTTTATTCCTTTTTCAGATTTAGTTGGTTTAGGAACTAAGAAATTTTTATCATAAGTATCGTTAAACTCTTCAGTTGTGATTAAATTAGCAGGAACTTTATCATGATTAATACCTACTTTTTGAGAAAAGTCTAATAGACCTGTTTTAAAATTAAGTTCATTTTGTATAAATGTGATTTTTCCTATTGGTTTCATGGCAACACAAATAGGTTCAAAACAAGATTTAATCTGTGGTGTTTTAAAATTTTTATATTCTTCTTTTATTTTGATTTTTTCTTCTTCACTAATTTTCATTTTATCAATAATATGTGATACAGACATTCCTTTGGGCATACTTTGAGTATAAGTCCAATTTATCATATCTCTTATTTCAAAGCCGGCTAATTCACAACTCATAGCAATAGCATGATATAATCTAGGAGAAGAAAAGGATAAGAAATAAGCACCGGGTTTCATTTTTTTGAATAATAATTGTGATAATTCTAAATAGAAGTCATATAAATTTTTAACTTGTGATTTATCAAATTTCATACCTTTTGGTAAATGTTTAATATGACTATTTTTTACATCACTATTTAATTGATTGGAAGACCAATGATTATCAAGCTTATCAATAAAGTAAGGTGGGTCAGTAATTACACAATCTATACTATTGTCTTCTAATTTTTCTATTTCTAGTATACAATCAGCATGTAGAATAGTAATATTGTTTTGAGATGATTCTAGTGGAGTAGTAGTATTTATTTTTACATTTAATAAATCAATTAATTCATTTTTGTTTTTGGATTTATAATTGGATAGTCCTGCCTGTTGACAATAATTTAAAAGTTCAGTTTTGGAACAACTAGAATAATCCATGAGTTTTGATGTAAATAATATAAATATAGATTATTTAAATCAATTTTAAATAATATTAAAAATTTCAATAATATTTTTTTTTGACTTTCTTTTTTTCTTATTTTCTCTCTTTAGTTTGTGTTTCTTTGTTTGTTTTTTTAGTTTTTTGTTTTCGGTTTTTAATTTATTATCTTCTTTTTCCATTTGATCTTCAAAGGGAACATAACGCAAAAACCAGGATTCAAATTCTTTTGAATTTCGTTGATTTTTCAATTCTTTATATTTTTGTGCTTTTTCTTCTCTCATTTCTTCAAGAGAATGTTGTTGTCCATAACAATTGATACTAAATCGTCTTAATAAACCTTTTTGTTCTAGACGATTTTTTTGTTGAACATCAAATAAATATTGAGCCATACATAAAATACGATTTTCGTCGTAATAATCACGATCACTAAAGAAAAAGGCAAAATAAAAACTTAACATAGTATCAATAGTGGCAACTCTTATGCTTTTATTACCTTTTTTAATAACATTATAACTATGACAGGCTAAAGGTTTATAAATAAAGGCTACAGTTTCTTCAATTTTACCAATTTTTACTTTGACCTCAAAATGAGGAGCAATTAATTCACCTATACCAGGATGTTTGATAATTTTAACACCTTGAAAATTAAAATCCTGTAATCTCTCTTTTAAAATAACAGCAGATTGTTCAGGTTCTTCAGATAATACATCAAAATCAGGTGATTTTTGAAAAAGTTTTCTAAGTTTACTAGGCATATAAGAAGAATAAAGGAAACTAGCATAACCACCGAAAAAGACAAGACCTTGATCAATGAACGCGTCTCTAACAGCATAATATAATTGAGATTCGGTATCAGTATCGATTCGTTTTTCAAATTGTCTTTGGAAAAGTTTGGGGTCACAATGTTTACCTTTGAGAGGATAATTTTTATTCAATAAAATAAGTCTTTTTAAAACTTTTTCCCATCTAGAGATGTCACCAGCCGGGCGTGACAGTTCTAAATACATATTCATTCTTAAAAAGTTAGGCGGACAATAAAGAATGCCATAAACTTTAATACCTTCATTTTGAACTCTTTTGAAAAGAGGTTTTTCTAAATAAGTAATATCAGCAACAGGTAAAAAATTGACATAGACTTTATAAGTGCCATGATGGACACCTGATTTGGCTTCTACTTCAGTGAAACCTTCTTTATAATAAATATCTGCTAATTCCTTGGCATCCTCTAAAGCATCAGGGCTATAGAAATCATAATCAGGGATTTCAATATTTTTATCATAAAATTGGTCTTCTAATGGAAGTATGTTGTTAATAGCAGTGCCTCCATAACAAACAAGTTTTTTTTTCTTTAAGAAATCTTCTAATAAGGAGATGATTCTTTTAACATCTGGATCACTGGTGACTTGTTTTCCTTTTCTTTTTTCAGCTATATCAACCGCATCTCTTAAAATAGCTATTTCTTTTTCTTCTAATGTTAATTTAGGTTTACAAGTAGTCATTTATATAATAATATTAGAAAAATTATATAAATTAAATTAAACGCTAAAAGAATAGTAATCAGTGGAAACTGTTCGAGTTGTATAAGAATTTTCAGGGGCTTGAGGTGTAGGAGTGGGAACAGTTAAAGGAACAAATCTAAGGGGTTCAGGTTTTAATACAAAAGCACTTCCAGTTTTGTCAAAAAATAAATCATAATATTCCATATTGGCATCAAAATTTTGGAAATTCATTCCAATCCATTGACAACCATATTTCATTGCTGTAGCAGCAGAAAAATTGGTATCATAAGGACCTAAATCAGGAATACATAAAGTCATTTGTTTTTTATTATATTCAATAAGTTCACCAGAGTCAGGGGTAAATTTAACATCATAAAATCTAGATGCTCTTAAGAAAACAGAATTAGAAGCAATATTAACATATTCTTTTAATTTGGTGGATTCAAAAAGAGGATTAGATTTATCAATAGAAATAATAATTTTACCGACAAATTCCTTTAATGGGACAGCTCCTAAATTATGTCCCGAATATTCACTACTATATATTTTATCTAACAATTTATCTTCTATATTATTGTAAATATCATCGGCCATTTGGTTATACATTTTTTCATTATTACTTTGAATTCTAAAGTGTAAAATTAAAGGGTCATTAGGATTAGGACATGAACCACCACTAAAAGCGTTAGTATTAATGATTTGTAAAGCATCAGGAAGAGAGACATAATTATATGTTTCTTTCACATGGAAATTATTAATAGAAGATGTAGCAATGACAGGTTTATCATTAATAGAATAAATTTCAAAATCTAAAACTCTAGCGCCTTGTTGAATACAAGTTTTGAGAGCACAAGTATTAACAAAATCATTTTTAAATTGTCCAGCGGAACAAGCGTTATAGGCGGATTTTACATAATAATCACGAAGTAAGTATTGGTAAGCAGCATCATTAGGATTAAAAGAGGAAATAGTAGGAAAGGAAGAATATATTTTCTTTAAATTGTTACAGTTAGCATTATTTAATTGCATTTTATTGTAAATATAAGCACTAATTCCGAGAACCAATATAACTATAATAAAATAGGCTCCATATTTAATAGCAATTGCTTTATTTTTTTCAATATTAACTTTGGAAAACATTTGTTTCAAATGATCAAATTTTTTATCCATTATCTTATAATATTATATGAAAAAATAATTAATAAAAGATTGCGATTTTAAATTAATAAAAGATGGTGGTTTTAGATTCCACTAAACTAAGTATAGAATCTGTAAAAATACCATTTCCTTTAATACCAATATATTTATTTTGTAAATTAACATTTTGTTTAACATGAACTTCAATATAACTATGAGGAGCTACAGATATATATAAAACAATAGCAGTTTTATTTTTTTGAAAATGTAAAACTCTTAGAGAAGCAATAATACCATTATAATGATATATACCTTCTTCGTCAATATAACCATAACATCCTGGATAAAATTCATATTTATTCATATCCCAATATCCATATTTTTTCATCTGTTCTTCATATGATAGTTCATAAAAATTTCTTCTTCTAGAATCAGCATAAATTGAGCAATCATTCTTTTTTAAATGTAGTGAATTAAAATTAATATTAGCTGTTTTTGCTTCAAAGTAGTGAACCCATTTACGATATGAACTTTGATTATGTGTTAAAGTAGCTTTCCAAAACTTATATGGATGGTTTGCTTTCATATATGCTATTTGCCAAACTAGTTGTGCATAGGATAATGCGTGAGATTTACAAAAACTATATTTTCTTAAACCATTTAATTTATCTAGAATAGTTTTGTCATTTATTTTTGTCTTAAATTCCTTGATTAATGAAGAATCGTTTTTAGCAAATCCTTTTCTATATTTATCGGCAGTATCATCATCACATTTTAATAAATCACTAATTAATGAAATAGCATCATCATCAAAAACAAGTGCATCTTTAATTTCTTGTTTAGTATCTAATTGTTCATATTCATATCTAGCTGATTTGGCAGCAGGACGAATAATAGCTAAACAAATAGCCAAATCTTTAATATTTTCAGGTTGAATTTTCATTAAGGCTTTTTTCATAAGAGGAGATTCAGCCAAAGTAATACCGATATTGTTTCCACTTTTGAGAAGTTTTATTGTTTTAATGTCTGATAGTGATTGTTCAAAATTAATGTCTTGATAATTATGACATTCATATAATTGTGAAAGCGCTCTACTAGATAAAATATCTATTTTAAAATTTTTATTATTTGCTACATCTTGTTTATTTAATGTAACCTGACTAATGGTTTGATGTTTTTTAGATTCCAATATTAAATCAGAAGGGACTCCTTCAGGAAAGAATATAATTCCTCCACAATGAAGAGAATAACATCGAAAAGTATCTTCTAGTTCTTTAGTTTTTTTATTAACAGCATTTCTCTCTTCGATGGGTAATTTTCTTATTTCTAAATCAATATCATTTTTAGCAATAAATTTGTGTTTTCCTATACTTCTTAATGCTTCTCTTGTAGCAGATTTTTTATGATAATGAACATGATTACTGATTCTTGCTACTTGTCCAGGCCATCTAAGTTGTAATTTTAAAAATACTTCATCTCTGATAAAATGAGGAAAATCAAAATCAATATCAGGTAAAGTAGTGCGGAAAATATTTAAGAATCTAGCAAATTTTACATTATATTTAATAGGATCTACATGACTAATTCCTAACATGTAACATACCAACGATGAACCACAAGAACCTCTAGTAACATGAACAAGATGATTAGTAATTTCTAATATTTCTATAGCTTGTAATAAATAAGGAGTAAGATTTTTGGAATGAATTAATTGTAATTCGTGATGTAATCTATCATGATAAACAGGATCATTAGGAATAGGTTTAATAAATTTTTCTTTAATATTATCGATTGATAATTGATGAGTAGGAAAATTAGAAGAAATAGGTAAATTGTGACTAAGAAGTAGTGTATTAATATAAATATTTTTAGATTTATAAAAAGAATATTGCCAAGGAAAGATGTTTTTATCAATATGTAAATATTCATTCATTCTGTCACATATTTTAATAGAACTAGATGCTTTAACATCAATAATAAGACCATATTTTTTGGTATTTGTTTTATCTTTTCTTAATACTCTACCAACACACTGAACAAATGTTTTAGGGTTTCGATTTTCCACTTTATCAAGAAATATACAAGTATCTAGGTTGAAAATATCAGAACCTTCTCTATGTTTACAAGCACAAAATAAAAGGGCATTATTAGAAGCTTGTTCAAATTGTTCAAATGAATGAAATTTATGATTATCATTTTCAACACTTGTATCTGTAGCAATAATGAAATTATGAAAATAAGGATGATTTTTCCATAATTCAGCCATTTCAAAACATAAATCAATCATACCGCACCAAATAATAATTTTTTTATATGGCATTTGTTCCAATAAATCAGGAATATTATCTAAAATTAAACGATAATTGATACTATCAGTTGATTTAAACCAAATAATTTTGGGAGGAACAATAACATCATCTAAGAAACTATCATAAATAGAGTAATGACTAAGAATATTTTTATATGGTTCATAATCTAAATTAGGAGTAGCTGAGAAACCAATGGACTTGACAAATGGATATTTATTTAAGAAATAATCATAAAAAGTTCTTGTAGTGGAATTAGATATGCTATGACATTCATCATGAATAATAAAATGAATAGGAATATTTATTTTTTTATATTTCTCTCCAGAAACCAAATAAGCACGATTAATAATAACTAAGGCAGGTTTATTCCAAAATCTACTAGAATTAACACTATTGTGCCATGTATTACATTTATTATCGACAAAGTTTAAAATATGAAAAGTTGAAAATATTTTTTCAAATCCCTTGGCTTTAATCGTTTGTAAATCAAATTGTTCCTGTAAAATAAATTTTTGTTCACATATCCAAAATATATTATGCTTTGGATATTTGATATTGTAATCTAAAATCATTTGTAAAGCAATCCAGGATTTACCTGTTCCTGTAGCATGAAAATGAACTCCTGAAGCGAAATCATTTTCGTTTGATATATGAATAGCCTTTAATTGATTTTGTCGTAACATTTATGTAGTATATGAATGTATTAATAAAATGTATATATTTATATCAATTTTATAAATAATATTTGTTTATAAACAGTTAAAAGCTAAATAATATTGTATTCTAAATATATAATATGCCAGGTGGATTATTAAATATTGTTGCTTTTGGAAATCAAAATGTATATTTAAATGGCAATCCTTCAAAAACTTTTTTCAAAACTACTTATAAAAAATATACGAATTTTGGTTTACAAAAATTTAGAATTGATTTTGATGGCTTACGAAATTTAAGAATGAGTGAATCATCGAAATTTACTTTTAGGGTAAAAAGATATGCGGAATTATTGATGGATACATATTTAGTCGTTCAATTACCTACAATATGGAGTCCTATTTATCCTCCATATGACTGTAATGAAAATTGGGTGCCTTATGAATTTAAATGGATAGAAAATTTGGGATCGCAAATGATACAAGAAGTAGAAATTAATGTTGGAGGTAGCACATTGAATCGGTTTTCTGGTGAATATTTATTGTCTTTGGTTCAAAGAGATTTTAATAATTCCAAAAAGGAATTATATGATAATATGACAGGAAATACTCCTGAATTAAATGATCCTGGTAATGCTAATGGAAATGTAAATGCTTATCCCAATGCTTATTACACTACCAATCCTGTTGGTCCTGAACCGTCCATAAGAGCAAGGAAAATATATATACCTTTAAATTTTTGGTTTACATTAGCGTCTAAAATGGCATTTCCTTTAGTTGCATTACAATATAATGAATTGGAAATAAATGTAACATTAAGACCGGTTCAAGAGTTAATACAAATTCGTGATGTTACTGATGAAGAAAATAATTATCCTCATATACAACCAAATTTTAATATTGCTACTCAACAATTTTATAGATTTTTACAACCTCCTCCTGATATTTCTTTAAATTATACCGACCAAAGAACGTCATGGAACGCAGATATTCATTTAATTAGCACTTATGCTTTTTTAAGTGAAGAAGAATCAAAAGTATTTGCAGCTAGAGAACAAAAATATTTATTCAAATCTATTTATGAATGGAAATATTTTAATGTAACTGGTAATCAAAGAGTTAAATTAGATAGCACTTTAGGTATGGTGTCGTCTTGGATGTTTTATTTTAGAAGAAGTGATATAAATTTAAGAAATGAATGGAGTAATTATACTAATTGGGCATATAATAAGGTTATTCCTCAACCTATATATTTAGCTGATGTTTCTGGAACTTGGGATGTATGTGGATTAACTAATATTGGTCCAAATTACGATCCCCAAACAGGATACCATAATGGTTTATTTATAACAGGAGATTATAATGTAGAGAATCAAAGATTAATTCTACTTAACTTGGGTATATTATTAGACGGAAAATATAGAGAAAATACTATGGACGCAGGTATTTATAATTATGTAGAAAAATATGTAAGAACATCTGGAAATGGTCCTGATGGATTATATTGTTATAATTTTGCTTTACATACTGATCCATTTGACTTTCAACCATCTGGAGCAATGAATTTAAGTAGATTTAATGATATTCAATTTGAATTTTCTACTTATGTTCCTCCTTTAGATCCATCAGCTAGTTTTTATAATATTTGTGATCCATCTGGAACTATTGTCGGTGTAAATAAACCTACATGGAGAATTTATAATTATAATTATGATTTAACTATTCATGAAGAGAGATATAATATAATAACTTTTGTTGGTGGAAATGCTGGATTAATGTATGCTAGATAAGTTATTTAGTCTTATAAAGAAATGTAAATAAATTAAAGATTATAATTTAATTTATTTATGTCAAAAAAATTGATTATTAATAAAGCTAATAATATAAATCAAATTAAAATGAACGAAGTAAATTGTAAGTTTGATGGTGAAGATATTAAATTATTTCAAGGTGATTGTATAGATGCGTTGAAAGAAGTTCCTGATAAATCTATTCAATTGATTTGTATTGATCCTCCATATAATATTGGAAAGGATACATGGGATAACATTGATAATTATATAGAATGGTTGTTATCTATAATCAAGATTTTAGAAACAAAATTAAAAGATAATGGTAGTTTCTTTATGTTTCATAATGAGATGGAAACGATTAGTGAATTAATGGTAACAATCAAAAAAAATACAAAGTTTATATTTCGACAAATGATTGTTTGGAATAAACGCTTTAACGAATCAAAAAAAAAAGGATTTATGGATGGTTATGTGGTGAAAAATGATATGCATAATTGGAATAAAATGGCAGAATATATTTTGTTTTACACATTTGATAATACCTATAAACTTAAAGAAGCAAGGACCTTACATAAGGTATCACAAATGACTATATCTAAAGAAATCGTTAGTAAAACAGGTGGTTTAACTGGTTGGTATAGCAATTTAGAAACAGGTAAAAATATGCCGACTAGAGAGACAATTAAACCTATTGAAAAACATATTAAATTAACATATGAAGACATTGTTCCAAAATTCAATAATATGAAAACTGATCATAGTGTTTGGAATTATGATATGGCAAAAAGATGTCCTGTTCATATTACTCCAAAACCAATTGATTTATTAATAAATATTATAAATCATACTACTGATGAAGGAGATTTGGTATTGGATTGTTTTGCTGGTTCAGGTTCAATGGGATTTGCTTGTTTACAATCTAAGAGAAAATGTATTTTAATAGAAAAAGAAGAAAAATATTGTGATTATATTGAAGAGGAATTAAAAAAATAGTTTAATTATTAATTTACAAAATCCTATCTAATAAATACTAACTATTGCCTTTAACTCGTCAATCCAGGCATTTTCAGTAAATTTTTTTTCTCCGATAATCAAATTTCCTCTTCTTGTCATCGGTAAAAGATTACATCCTCTAATTGTGATGTAATCGTCACTGCGAGGAATATTGTGTCCCATTTGTAGGTCAGTATCTCGAATATCTACTCTTACATCTCTTCCTATATCTGCTACATCTTCTAAAGTGAGTTTATGTCTAGTGATACAACAGATAGTATTTCCACTATCATCAAAGATCACACGATTAAATGATCTATAGTAATTCTTAAGGAAAATCTTATGATTTTCAAAATAAGTCTGCCATTGTTCAATCAGAGCATCATCATGTAGTTCTTCTTTAACTCCTGGAACACCTAGAAGGATAACAAGCCAATCCAATGCTGCTTGAGCCAACAAGAAAGGAGAAGTAGCGTCTTTTAAGGGAATGGCGCATCTTTTTTTAACAGTTTTGTCGCGAATTTTTTTCGCTTCAGCACTACTTAAAACATTGGCATGTAATCTACTGGCTCTATTAGGATGAACATAATCGTCATTTCCAGGTGTAGAATATATAGCCAAATCTACACTAGAAAGAATTTTTTTTGCTAGGTCAGTTTTTTTAAAAATTTGTGTAAATTTATGCTTACATTTACCATTGTGCCCTTTTGGCAAAATACATAAATGTTTCATATTATCTCTATCAGGGAGTTTGATACTTTCCGAAAGGTAGTGATTAGAACTTTCGGCTTTGTCATTATCAGGTCCAAAAGATGTAACCAGTAGACACATAGAAGTTTCATAATAATTTTGGATTTCAGGTGAAATAGGTGACATAGAATCAACCCATTTCTGGTAATCGTGGCAAGACATTTTTAAAAATCTTCTAAGCAGTTTTCATTAATAGAATACCTTGATTTATGAAAATCCACTTCAACTTTTTTGGGGGGAGTTATCTTAACATAGAATTGCCTATTGATTTAATTCCAGATTGTCTATCACGACTATGTGTATTTTTCATTTCTCTAGAGCGAGAATGAGTAGTAGCTTGTTCTGGAGTGTTAGTGTTAGTTAGTGGACAATTTAATCCTTTAAAAGGATTAGCAGTCCAAGCAGTATTAGCAGACCAAACCCCACATTCAGTAAACATACCAGTAGCAGTTCTTCTACAAGGATAATTAACTTGAAAATTGTAATTATTAGGGTGTTCAAATTCACTTGTAGGAAGTGGGTAATTTTCTTTTTCGGCATCAGGGAAATCACCAAAGTATTCATCATACTCTTTTTTTGGTTCAGGATTATCAGGTTGTAAATTATTAATAACTTTTTCTGAATATCCATTACTAACAGATATTAATTGAGATATGGCTGTATCACCAGTGTCCATAGTGCCAATTGGTTGTGATCCAGGTTCTTGTAATATTTTATTGACTTGTATAGGAGTAAAATGTTCTTTTTGGGTAAATGGAAACCACATACCCCTTTGAAATTCAAACTGTTTATAACAAAAATATAGAAATACTAAAATAGCAAATACATAAAATAAATAATCACTCATATATATTTTATATCTATATTTTTGTTTAAACAAAAAAAGAATTGACTTGTTGGGAAACTTTTAAAAATGTAGTGCATTTTGCCATTTGTTTAATATTTGGAGCATTAATATAAGCACATGTGCTTCTTAAGCCCCCTAAATAATCTAATACCGTGTCATTTAAATCTCCTTTATATGGTATTTTTAAAACTCGTCCTTCTGAGGCTCTATATTTTTCCATTTTACCATAATGTTTTTCTTGAGCTTTATCAGAACTCATACCATAAAACATTTTTAATTTTTTTCCGTTTTCTTCTATTACCTCTCCTGGATTTTGTTCGTGTCCCGCAAATTGCCCACCTACCATTACAAAATCAGCTCCACCTCCAAAAGCTTTTGCCATATCTCCAGGACAAGTTATTCCTCCATCAGAAATGATTTGACCGCCTACTCCGTGTGCAGCATCAGCGCATTCTAATACTGCTGATAGTTGAGGCATACCTACACCAGTTTTTAATCTAGTTGTGCACGCAGAACCAGGTCCTATTCCTACTTTTACTACATCAACACCACCGCTTAGAATTAATTCTTCAACCATTTCTCTAGTTACAACATTACCAGCAACAATAATTTTATCGGGAAATTCTTTTCTAACTTTTTGACAAAATTCGACTAATTTGGAAATATATCCATTGGCAATATCAATACAAATCCATTTAACTAGCACTTTATTTAAAATACTTTTTAATTTTTCAAAGTCATCATCAGAAATTCCTGTAGAGACCATAAAATAATTAGGATCTAATTTCTCTTCATTTAAATGGAAATTCACATAATCCTCTTTTGTATAGAATTTATGAAGTGCTGTAATAATCTTATGTTTTGATAATGTCTTATAGACTTCAAATGTTCCTGTTGTATCCATATTAGCAGATATAATCGGAATACCATTCCATAATTGATTTGTATGTTTAAATTTGAAATTTCTTTCTAATGATACTTCAGAACGACTATTGATTGTAGATCGTTTAGGTCTAATAAGCACATGATTAAAATCTAATTTTTCACCAGATTCAATCTTATTCATTATAAATATATAATTTTAATGTCTTTATATATTTACTTAAAAAGGTTTTATTTTTTAGATTTAGTTTTTCTTTTTTTATTTTTCTTTCTTCTGTTTGTCTTTTTTCTATTTGTTTTTCTTTTTTTAGTTTTCTTTCTACCACCTACTCTAGTTACTCCTACTGGTTGTCTTGTTGCTAGTCTTTTTCTAGCTCTATTTAAATAATGAGCTCTAGTAAAGGTCAAATTAAATGCGTCTTCGCAAGTAGCGGGGTTATCATCTTTATCCATAATTTGAAAATAATGTTTTTGGAAAAAATCAAATTTGCTTTTATTCCCTTGGGAATCTATTAAATTATCACAAAATAAATTTTGAAGTGATACTTGGTTGTCTTTAACAAAATTTCCATATGAATCTGGTTCTGAAAAATATGTATAAAAAATATTCCAATCTAGAAATACATAAAAATGTGCTGCCATAACAATTACACTTAAAATGGAAATTAAATCTTTTAAATCTGATTTACTGGTTATATAGGAATAATCTTGGCACCAATCACCATCCCAATCAATAAGTTTTACAACAATATTATCTGGGTCGGAATAATTTATCATACAATTAGCAGGTTTAATATCAAAACAAATTAATCCAAGGTTATTTGTGGTAGCGTAAAGTAAATCCACAAGCTGCCTAGCAATTTTATGATCAGTTGTAGATAATTCACCACTAATTTTAGAATCTTTACCTGGACCAGTTTCATAATAATCACTTAAATCTGATTCCATTTTTTCACAAATAATATAGTTATAAAAATGTCCATTATTTTCTAAATATCCATAATTATACAATTTAGGGGTGTATCCTAACGAATTAGCCCTTTCCCAATTACTTTTACTTTGTATTGCTTCATTAAGGTTATTTATTTTTTTGTTTTTATTTTTTCCTAGCACTGTAATTTGATTGAATGTTTCTATTTGAAAAGAAGCATATTTAGATAGTCTAACAACAATAGTTAAATCGCCAGATTGATAAATATAAATATCGTTATTTCCTCCCTTTGTTATGCGTCTTATAAGTTTAATATTTTTTCTTAATTCAGTGGGAAATGATTCTCTAACAATTTCGTCCATATCACTCTGAATAGATGGAATTAATTTCTGTAATTCGGCACCTGAATTGAGCATACCAGGAATATTTTCATAAGTTATATCTTTAAAATCAAATTCAGTATCAAATCGACTCATAATATAATATATATATAGGTAAAAATTATATTATTATTTTTTCTTTTTAGATTTAGATTTAGATGTACGCTTTTTTGAACGAGTTTTTGAAACCAATTTAGATTGATAAGTAGATTTACAATGATGATACAGATTTTGATCTAAAATATGTTTTTGCGTTTCAGGAGTAATGAATTTTTGTAAATTTTTTAGTGAAGAATAATAAACATCTAATTCTTCCCTTACTCTATTTCCTGCCATAGATTTATATGATTCAGGAACTAAATGTTTAGGTAAGAATAAAATATTTTGCATAATGAGGTTTTTAATTCCTTCAAATTTATTAGGATTTTTATTAAATTGTATAAAGTCCTCAATATCTTGTTTTGAAATGTTATTCTTATTAAAATATTTTAATAATGGTTGTGGGAAAGTACCATTACCTTGTTTTAATAATTCAATTAAATCAAATTGTTTAAAAACATAATTTTGGGCATTATTAGAACCAATAATTTCACTAGAGTAAATATCATAGACAATAAATTTAATCATAAATAATAATTGTAATGAGTTTTGCCATTCACCTTTAACTCTTTGAATAATATTTTCAATACTATGACATAAGTAAAGTGATTTTTGTTGAGCCTTAGAAAAATGGTTATTAATAGTATTTAAAGAAGTAGAAGGGGCTTTATTTTTTTTACCCCATTTAATTTCCCAATCATCTACTTTGAATGAAATATTGGATGGAACTTTATAATTTGAATGTATATATTTTACTAAATTGTCCAACATAATTAATCTATCTTCTTCAGAAACACAACGCACCCAAGGTTTATTATAGTATTTATTAGTAGGAAGGAAATGATATTGAATTTTATTTTTAGGATGTTTAGATAGGACAAAAGAAGCGATATTAAATGCTAATTGTCCTGTAGCTTTTGTTGGAGGAGAAAAAACACCTCCATCAATGATATTAATAGTTGAAACCATAGACTTATATTATATAGATAAATTTTTATAATTATATTTTGAATATATATATAAATGAGCTCAACAGAAGATGGTGAAAATACAGAAAATACAGAAAATACAGAAAATACAGGAGCTAAAGGGAATAATGTTGGAGCCTTTATTAAAGACATATTAATTGCTTTAATACATGTATTAATATTAGGTTTTTTAGGAGCTAATTATGTTTATTTAACTAGGATAGATTTAGACATGTTTTTTCCAACTGATGTTGACCAAAGGCCTTATACAAATGAAAATAAAGTAGGAAATAAGTTACCTCCATTATGTTCTGGAAATAAAGCTGAGACAGAATCAATGAAAGGTGGTAAGAGATATAAACAAAAAGGTGGAGCAAAAGGATCAGGATGTGGAGATTTTATAAACATATGTCAAAGTAAATTATTTGATAATAAATATTTCGAAGGAATGTTTGACTATGGTTTTCCCTATACAATGGAAAGTAAAGAAGAAACCTTTGGAGGAATAGTGTCATCTTGGTTTGCTAATAAAGTAAAATATTCATATGTATGGTTAAGAATAGTAATAAAAACAATAATCTCTTTTTCATCATCTTTTTGTGCAATGGTTCCAGAAAAAGCCAAAGATATTGTTCCGTTTATATTTGGTCCATTTGCTATTTTTATGATATTAGTTATATCGTCAATGTGGTATATACCAAGTTTAGTAAGCGTGTTTTGGAATGAAAATTCAGATTGGGGAATGGTAATATCCGTAATAGGATTGTTCTTTGGTTGGACTTGGATGGTGCCTTTATTTACTAGTTTTGTTCAAATGTTTGGTTTAATGTTCAAATTAATGTTATTACCAATAATGATGAACTTTTCAGAATTAGTAAAAATAATGGGTAATCAATGGAATACTTTTTATATGAAATTAATATTTTTTATTTTATGTATTATTTCAGCTTTTAAAAATTTGAATCTTTATGTAGCTATAGCAATGACAATAATTTTTCTTATTAATATGATTCCACCAAAGGCAAGTAAAAGTGAAAGTGCTATGGTGAAGGTAGAATGAATAAGAAAGATATAATAAAACAATAAAAAGTAAATATAATATAAATACTAATTATTATTATATTTTAAAATGGGTAAAAAGAATAATAATAAAAAAAATAAGAAACCAGTAAATAAGAACACATCTAATAATGAAAACCGAGAGGAGAAATATCCTTTTGTTAGTGTTTGTACACCAACATTTAATAGAAGACCTTTTATTGAAGGAATGATTAAATGTTTTAACCATCAAACATATCCAAAGGATAGAATGGAATGGATAATAATAGATGATGGAACAGATAAAATAGAAGAGTTAGTTAAAGATCATCCGAATGTAAAATATTTTAAATATGATGAAAAAATGACACTAGGAAAGAAAAGAAATTTATTACATGAAAAGAGTAAGGGTGAAATACTGGTTTATATGGATGATGATGATTATTATCCTCCTCAAAGGGTAAGTCATGCGGTAGAGAAATTAATGGGTGATAAGGAGGCGTTATGTGCGGGTTCTAGTGAAATCTATATTTGGTTTAAACATATAAATAAGATGTATCAATTTGGTCCATATGGTCCGAAACATTCTACAGCAGGAACATTTGCTTTTAAAAGGAAATTATTAGAAGATAATAAATATGATGATGAGGCATGTTTAGCTGAAGAGAAATCATTTTTAAAGGATTATACAGTTCCATTTGTTCAGTTAGATCCAATGAAAGTTATATTGGTATTTTCACATAATCATAATACATTTGATAAAAAGAAATTGTTAGATAATCCTCATCCTCAATTTGTAAAAGAATCTAATAAAACGATTAATGATTTTGTAAAAGAGAAAGATTTAAAGGAATTTTACATGAATGTAGATTCCTTATTACAATTTTATAGTCCAGGATTACCAAAAATGAAGCCAGATGTATTAGAACAAATGGTAAAAATAGAGGAAACAAGAAGGAAACATGCGGAAAATATGATGGCTCAGGGAGTAGGAGGTGGACAAATAATGATCCAACAAGGGGATCAAAATATACCATTAAATAACCAGCAAATTGTTGAAATAATGAAACAACAACAAGGGGCTTTACAACAACAAGGTGGTCAATTACAACAGATAAAACAAGCATATGAGCAGTTAGCAAAAGAGAATATGGATTTAAAAAATCAGTTACAATCTAAAGATAATACAATAACAGAATTACAAAAATTAAATACACAATTGTTAATGAAACTATCGGGTAGTTCAAGCTCATAAATAATAAATCATAAATAATAATATTTTATAAATATTAATATTTATTAATTACTTGAAATAGAGATATCATCAGAGATATCTTCACTATTTAATAAGGAATGTTTGTCAATATATCTATACATTCTATTAATATCAAGTTTGCTAATTTCATAGTTTTCTAAATTAGAAAAAATTTCTTCTTCAGAATGATTTTCTCGTAAATGAATAAAGAATGAAAATAAATCTTTTTGGTCCATATTAAGATTAAAACATAAATTTTGAATAAACATATAATTATTATATTCAGTGCTATATTTTGTCAATACTTTTGTGAATCTCACTTCACTTGGATTATATTTATTTTTTTTTGGGAATTTTTCATGAAAAAGTTTATTATTATAAAAAGTTTTAATTAAAGAACTCATTTCATTAAATTGCCAAATTTGTTTTTGAAAAGTGATGCGGTCAATATAATCAGCAAAACATATATTTTCTAATACTTTATTGTAAAATGGAAAGGAATCTTTCGTTTTAAATTTATTTAAACAGTCAACAATATTTTCATGCCATAATAAACCAACAATAGTTCTGTCTGTTTCATTCATAATATTATTATGTCTATTAATGGAGAAGTTGTTATTAATTAAATTTTGCGTAATTTTTTTACTATCTTCGTTATAAGTTTTAGGTTGAAAAATGTTTTGAATTATTTCTTTATTAAGGATAATATTTTGTTTATTGTATATTTTTACGATTGATTCTAGTTTTCTTAAATCGCCTTGTATATAAGATAATAAATTATGTTTTATAGAATTTTCTAATACCGGCATTAAGTTATCAATTAATATTTCCATTTCTTTATTAGTTGGATTTTTTAACTCATAACTGTTACATACTTTCATAAGTTCTTTAATTTTTTTATCCATATGGTAATTACCAATACATATAATAGGGTTAAGAGTAATTTCTTCTTGTTTTTGTTTTTTTGTTTTTTTAGGTCTTATTAATTTAATTAAAGAATTAATTCCTCCTTTATCTCCATTATTCATTCCATCAATTTCGTCCATAATAATAGCAATTTTTTTTGATTTTTTTTGAAGTAATGAAAGAACATTTGTATCAGCCATATTATGTTTGGTAATAGTATCGATGATAGATTTATTTCTTATATCTCCAGCATCATATTTAATAATATCATAATTAATTTCTTTCAATAACTTTTCAATAAAATTAGTTTTACCTGTTCCTGGATTACCATATATATATATGCCTCTTTTGAATGATAAATCGTGTTTATTTTTTTCAAATTCTTTAAAAAATTGTTTAATGTGTTCACATGTTTTTTTCCTATTTAAAATATTATTAAAATCAATTAATTCCATATTATATTTTTATATATTTTGTTTTTATGTTTATTTTTAATTAACTTCTTATTTTCAATTAAATTTGTAAGATACTCTCTTATTTTATTGTATTTATAATGGATAGAAAGATGTTCTAGGAGAGAAAATAAATTTAAAAAAACTCTATTTCCAAAATAATATTTTTTGCTTTTAATTAATCTCTCTATTTTCTCTCTAGTTACATATTTTTCAACTCCTACCATTGAATTTTTTTTAACCAACTCAATCATTAATTTATCTTCTTTTTCATAAGGTATAATAATTTGAGATTGTAATTGGTAATAAAATTTTCTATTAATAAGCATTTTATCTTTTAATGGTAAAAAAGAATAAATATAATCAACTAAATTATTTTTTTCTAAAATTACTTTAAATTTGCTAGGTAAATATTGTTTTATAACATATAAACAATCATAAGGTAAATAACTAAATAATGTCATGAGAGTATTATATTTAAGAGAGATTTGTTAAATATAATATTAATCACTACTACTACTAGTATTACAAATATCGTCATTATTAGTAATACCATCCCAAGTTAAATCACATCCTTTAGCCCATTTATACTTTCGACAATCACCATCGGAACCGCTCCACATATCTCCACTGAAATCCATTTCTTTTTGACAAGAAGGATTTCCTAAATTTTTAACATTATAACATTTTACATTGGTTTTAGAATTATCAGAATCATCACTATTTACATTAGTTGCTGTTTTTTCCATATCTAACCAATAATCAGGACAATTTGAAACGAAGGGAGGAAAAGCACTACCATATTTATTTTGGTATAATACTGATCCAATAAATATTAATAATAATATAAATACTATTATTGCTACAGTTAATACAATTTTTTGAAAACCGCCAGCCATTATATAAATTAAATTAATATTATTTTTTCTTTTGAAATATTATATAATGAATTGTTCATCTACAAATGGAAGAGTTAATATCCTTGGTCCAAATATGGATCAATTTCAATTATATGATAAAATCCCTACAAATAAAGATTGTTCTACTTTCCATGATGCTATGATTGGCAATTTTACGGAATCTAATTTGTCTAGAGCATTTTTCTCTAAAGAAAATATACAAATTATACAAAATGGAATAAGAGCAGGAGTTTACCAGGTGTCTAATGGTGAATATGTAATTGATAATCAAAATTGTGACACCTTAAAAATTATTATGAGAAGCACATTTCTTCAAAGTTCTACCAATCAACCTAACAATATTACACAACAAATACAAGCTTTAAATGATTTAGTGATTGAATATTGTGTTAAACATATTTATAGTGAGGCTAGATCTTATATAATTTATAAAAAAGATGTTAGCACTATGTATACTCCTATTGATAGACCGACCCAACCAGACTTTAATAATAAAACTTTAGAATTAAAACCCTGGTTTTAATTTCAAAATAAAATATATAAATGAGTAAGATTTTTTACATATGTTCTTATGGAGGCTCTGGTTCGACTATGTTATGTAACGCATTATTACCTTATGGTAAGGTTTTTCATATTCATTCCCGGAATCCCCCTGATAAACTAGAATATGTCGGAAAAGAAGGAGGAGGAAATACATTGGATTTATGGTTTAATGGAATTAAAATACCAGAAGATCAATTACACAAATATCATGTCATTTTTATTTATAAAAATCCTATAAAAAGTATTTATTCGCGATTTCAAAATGCTTGGCATCTAAAACATATACAAAGTGCTAATTATTCTTTACAAGAAGTATTAGAACAAAATAAAGACTTATATGGTATAGAAGAATTTTACGATAATTATTCAAGTATAAATAATAAAAGAAACTACAATATTTATTGTATTAAATATGAAAATATATTTCAACAGCAAAATAATCTCTCTAGATTATTAAATATTGGACCATTAAATTTAATAAAAAAAGAATCAAATAGGAAATATAATACTGAAGAGATCGATAAGTTAAATCTAATTTATAAAAATTTGATAGAAAAACAAGAAAATAATAATTTTATTATGATGAATAATAAACAATTGATTATTAATAAAAATTTACCTATTTATAAACCAATTAAAAAAAAACATTTTTTAAATACAATTAAACTATATTAATCAAACAATTAATTTTTTTTCTTATTAATTTTAATTGTTTTGGAATTAGTTAATTCACATTTTAGTTGACTTAATTCTCTCAACCATATTTGTTGAATAGTAGTTGATTTTAATGTTTCCAGTTCTTTTTCTTTATTTTCTTTATCTTGTTTTATTTTTTCTGAATTTTCTTCACTTACACTATCCATTGGCATTTTTAACAAATATTTATAATCATTATCATCATCTAACTTATCATATGATTTATCCTGTAGCATTTTAATAATCATATCTTTTTTCTTATTTCTCAAATCTATTGTGCCTTTTAGATTTTCATCAATATATTTAGCTTTATTTGATAATAATTTTAATTCCTTTTCTAGACTTTGTATTTGATAATCCTTTCTTTTTTGATAATAATCTAAACGAACTGGGATATACGCATTTAATATATCTTCTACTTCTGAATATTTACTCAATTTCTCCTCATGATTAAACAAGTGCATATTATTTGTGCTTTGTGTTGAATATAATTTTAATGTCTTTTCTAACTTATTATACATTCCACAAGAATCCATACTCTCATCTATAGGTTCATTGAAAATTATTTCTACATCCACCTTTTTATCTGTGCTCATATCATTATAATCTTTCACAATACCTTTGCTTTTTTTTGTTTTATCACCTTCCATCAGATTTTCAATATGTTGTTTAAAATCTTCAGTCCAATATCCAATAGGTAATTCTTCTACTCTTATTTTATTAATAGCGATTTTACTGTATTTACCTTTTACAATATATTTTTTACCTTCAAATGGCACACATGTTCCTTGAAAATCTTTATAAAAAGGAGTAAATGTTTCATCTTTATTTTCTAATTTTAATAGACTTTCTACATATTCTACTAACATAAGTGGGTCATAACTTAATATATCTGTGCTAAATCCAGTCCCAATTCCTTTTCCTCCGTTCACTAAAATCATTGGAATAATGGGAACATAAAATCTTGGCTCTACTGGAAAACCATCATCTTCTAAATACTCTAAAATTGGATCATCTTCTTTTCTGTAAATTAATCTTGTTACTGGATTAAGTTGAGTAAAGATATATCTCTCACTTGCAGAATCTTTCCCCCCTTGCAATCTTGTTCCAAATTGACCATTTGGTAATAACAAATTAATATTATTACTTCCTACAAAATCTTGCGCCATTCCTACTATTGCCGCATTTAAACTTGCTTCACCATGATGATATCCAGATTGTTCTGAAACATAACCACTAAATTGAGCAACTTTAATTTCACTAGTCAAATTCTTTTTAAACGCACTATATAGAATTTTTCTTAGACTAATTTTCAGTCCATCCATTAGATTCGGAATAGAACGCTCACAATCATATTTGGAAAAATGAATCAATTCCTTATTAATAAAATCTGTATAAGAAACGCTAGTATTATTTGTGTCTAAATAACTATTTCTATCATACCCCGACAACCAATCTTTTCTTTCTTCAGACCTCTTTTTATTAAATACCATATCAATTACATTATCACTACTCGTTCCTTCATGATTAAAATATACAATCTTCTTGTGAGCGAAATATTCTTTAAATTCTTTAGATGTGCTGGTTCCTAAACCTTTGTAATATTTAATATGCCATCCTTTTGTATCATTTTGTTGTTTCCACAAATTATATTCTCCATCATTGTAAAACAACTTTTCTTGTCCATTTTTTTTGGCTTTTAAAATTGGAGTGTTCATAAATCCAATAAAGTTGGGTAATGTAGAAAGGGAATTCCATTGATCTTGAAATAAATTAAGACCTAATCCCTTAATATGTGAACCATCTAAATCTTGATCAGTCATAAACAAAACGGAAGCATATCTTAAAGTTTTACCTACGCTTTCTTGTGTATATTTTTTACCAGCTTCTAAACCTAATATTTGTTTCATTTCTATGATTTCTTTATTTTCACTAATTCTTTTCAATGTTTCTCCTCTTGTATTAAATATTTTACCCTTCATTGGATAAACGCCAATAATATTTCTATCTTCTTTACTCAATCCAGATACTATACCAGCTTTAGCTGAATCTCCCTCACACAAAATCAATATACATTTATCTGATTTACTTGTTCCAGCATAATTGGCATCTATTAATTTGGGAATACCTCTAATACTCTTACTCTTCGAACCATCCGTTTTTTTGGCAGCTTTATTTTCCTTTACTTCTGTCAAGGCACATGCCGCCGCCATAACACCCATTTTGGCAATCTTTTCAATAAATCCATCTGAAACATTACAACTTGATCCAAAATTAGTGATAGATGTTCCTAATTCATCTTTCGTTTGACTATTAAACGAAGGATTTTCAATATCACATCTTAGAAATAACATCAATTGTTCTTTAATCGTATTTGGCTTTACATCTACCTTTTTTTTAGTCTTGATATAAGCACATAATTTACGAATAATTTGATTCATAATATATTCAACATGTTTACCTCCTTTAGAAGTATAAATACCATTTACAAAACTGAGTTGTTGAAATTCTTCTTTTGGAGCTAAACAAATAGCATATTCCCATCTATCATTGGCTTTTTCGTAAATTCTTTTCGTATCATTTTTAGAACCCACATATAAATCAATATATTGTTCAAAATGTTTACAAGGAACTACTTGTCCATTAAATTTTACCTTAATGGATTTGTCTGTTACAGCTGAAATATCATACACTCTCTTTTTAAATAAAGCCATCATATCTTCAGTTAATCCAGATAAACCTAGTCTTTGATAATCTGGTTTAAAAGATACTCTAGTAAATGGCTTTGTTTTACACTTTGTAATGGAAGGTTTACATAATTCAGTCAAATTATTTTTAAATTCTTGAACATATTTAAGACCTCTAACATGGTCTACTGTTTCTACTTTTCCCCATGTAGACCAAATTAAAACTAATTTAAATCCGAATCCATTTTTTCCTCCTACAATTTTTTCTTTCTTCTTTTCATCGTAATTAGTAGATGTTCTTAGATGTCCAAAAATCATCTCAGGAATCCATAATTTATATTCTGGGTGTTCTGCCACATCAATTCCATTACCGTCGTTATACATATGAATAGTTCCATCACTATCAATGGTAATTTCTATATTAGAAACTGGAAGAGCATTAGCAATACCATCTTTTAGAGCTTGATTTTGTCTAATAACATGATCACGACAATTTACTATTCCTTCATCGAAAAGTTTATATAAGCCAGGAATATATTGGAATTGTTTTTGGATAATTTTATCATCATTGAAAATATAATCATCATGGTCAGTATTTTCAATGGACCCAATATAAGTGTCGGGTTTTTTTAAAATATGTTCTTTATCTGTTAATTTTTGATATTTAGCGAGTGAACTTTGAGTAGCCATATTGTATTTATACATTTATTTTTAATATTTAAATTGTTTCAATTTTTTATTTTTTTAGCTAATATATAATAATGAGCAACAATCAAAACACAACAAGTGGACCTATTACAAAATGTGATTCAAAAACTAGAAATTGTAATTATTACACAAAAACATTGCCAGGTTCAAGTGGTAATTTAGTTATAACAGGAATGACTCAAAGTCAAATATTAACTAGATTAGTAAATTTACAACAATACCGAAGAGGAGCAACATGGGTTCAAATTAATGCTCCAACCAATCAATATGGATCAAGAGCAGGAGCTCCATATGGATATGGAGAATCGCCAAAAAATCAATTAAGTTGAATGCGTCAATATTTAGAAATATATTTTTTTCTCTCTAGTTTTTATAATGGTAAAAAGACATGACAAAGGACATGATGGTAAATACCACATCAATGGAAAAAAGTTTGAACTTTTAGAAGGTTCTCGCGCACAAGTATGGCATGGTACAGCTTATAAAACTCCTGGAGGGTTAACCAAAGGTCATCTTAAAATGAATAGAGGAAGAATTGTTTCTGTTAAGAAAAGTAATCTTGCTAGAAGTCAAAAACATCTTAAGGGACATCTTCAACCAAAAGGAAGTGGTGTATTTGGAACTGTAACCAAGAAAGGAAAGAAGAAGGGGACCAAAAAGAGAAAGGGGTCCAGAAGACGATAAATTATTTAAATAAATAATAACATTTTTAATTATTTATTTAGGAGCATTTTTTAATAATATTTTCTATAAATTTATTTTTATTACCTTGACAATTCCTATAGATATTTACTATTTCGGCTGGACTTACATAATCATCTTTAAGTTGATTGATGTAACGAGAAGGAATTTTAGAATCAAAATAATGTTGATACATTTCTTTAATAGTTTGAATACTAGCATTTTTCATTTCGACTCTTATATCAATTCTTCCAGGACGAATTAATGCTTTATCAATTTTATCATAATAATTACTAGTAATAATTAAAATTCTGCCATAATTTTCATTTAATCCGTCAATAATATTTAAAATGAAGGATAATGACATCTTTTCTTCTTTAACAAATAAATTAGCACTTGAGCTATTTTTATCATTTTTATTATTAACTACATTTACAAAGGTTTCTAATACATTTATTTGATCGTTATTGCTAGTATCAACAGGTTGTTTTTCATTTCTATCTAAAATTAAATCAGACATACAATCAATATCTTCTAACACAATAATTTTATCTTCAAAATCGATTGATCCTTTTTTATTATTTTTATTATATGTATTTTCATAATAATAATTATAAAAATCTGATTCACTTTTGATTAGATTTAATGGTATTTCTATTAAATGTCTGCCTGTTTTTTTAGCAATACTTTTAATTACAGATGTTTTACCTGTCCCAGGTGGACCTGATAATCCTATACCTAATGTGTAAGGATGACCTTCTTTATCATACCATTCTTTATTATTTATAAAAAAATCAATTTTACTAATTAATTCATTCTTTCCATCAAAATATAAATTATTGAAACCACGCGTAGTCTTAAAAAGGGATTCGTGCCAGTTTAATAAATTAAATTCTTCTTCACCTTTATTTTTTTGTTGAAGTTGATATAAAAATATTTTGTTTTTTCTTCTTTGTTCAATTTTATTAATGTAAGATTGTGTCATCTTATCCAAATATAATTTCAGTTGCCTCATAGTAAGATTATAACTAAATAATTGAATAGAAATTGTTTCTACTTTACCTGTCATTTCAATCATTTTTTCTGAATCTTCTCTATTATCTGAAGTATTTACAATAGCATAAATTTTATTTTTTTCATCAAACATAAAAGGAATATTGGATTGATCAATAATAAATATATCCTTACAAACATCATTTTTTCTTTCTTCGTGATTTTCTTCGTTATAAGGATCAGTATCAAATGCTCCCATTATTTCTCTCAATGAGGATATTCCTTTATAATCGGTATTTAAATGAATATGGTCCCATACGGCATCAAATCGTCTACTCCAAATATTACTATATTTTACAGACCAAGAACAGTTTTTAAAAGTTCTTTTACCTTCAATACATATAGAACTAGCAAAAATATATCTATAGGATTCTTTTAATTTTTTCAAAGAAGTATATTCAAGAATTAGATTAAATTGAGAGAATAAAACAGTTACTAGACCACTAATTACAGCAGCAAATATCATATCTTTCATTGGATCACCTGTTTTCCAATTTAATAATAAATTTAGTTTTAGACTTTCTAAAGCTTGATTACTATCAAACATATAATTTAATACGGATTATATGTTTAAATTCGTTTTAAATATTTTTTAAAATAATTGTTTATCAGTTATTAATTCTTGAACGATCATACCAATAGCTCCCATCATTGCCATTCTTCCATTATTTAACTCCTTGTTTAATAAATCCTTAGATTCTTCAGACTCTAAATCTCTTTTAATTTTGAATCCAAAATCTCCTGGTTGATAATCCTCTTTCAATTCAAAAGGGTTTGTATAAGGATTTTTCCATCCACGAATCATTGAAGCAAATTCAGCCATAAACATTGAACTAATAATTAAAGATTGAACTGAAGTTGGTAATTTATCAAAATTATGAATTGATTTTTCATTTGTTATTAATTCTGTAATAGGCATTAATGTAGAAGCTACCATAGCTAATCTACCGTGTTTTAATTCTGCTTCTCTAAGATATGAAATTCTAGATTCATCTTTGGCAAAATTTAAAGGATCAAATTCTGGAAATGGTTCAGTTGATCCAACAATTACAGGCTTTGAAACTGAAGGATTGATAATTATTGGCTTGATTGTTGGAGGACTTACTTTAGAAAAAGCAACAATTACGGATGGAAGTAAAAACATTAAAAATGATTTCAGCATTATACATATATATGCCTAAATTATTTAAGTTAATTTAATTTATAAAAAAATGATACTGAGGTGGCAGACAAATTCTGAGGTGGCAGACAAATTCTGAGGTGGCAGACAATTTTTAAATATTTTCGAAAGATTTTACCTTTATGAAATTATCTTCAGTAATAAATAATTCTGATTCTTCTTTAATAAACTTTTCAAAATATTTTTTACTTGCTATAAATTTATATTTGCTTCCACAATATATTTGATAAATTTCATTTATAGGAATCTCTTCCGAATAAAAATCTACATGAGGAGTAAGAGTTTTATATTTCTTTAAACTGTCGATTATATCTTTTCTTTTGTCCCATAACTTACATTTAATTTGATATATATATTTGTTATCTTCAATACTTATATCTGGATAATAATGTTTAATTAAATCCAATATTATTTTTTCATTTACATTACATTTACTATAATGAGAAAATACACTACATATTTCATCTAATTCTAATACATCATTATCAGAATTACTGTCTTCCATATTTTCAGTCCAAAATTTAATAAATTTACTTACAACAGGTAGATGTTTACTAGTACAATCCAAAAATACATCTTTGTCTGAATCATAATCAAATTTATCAATTAATAATGTTTTTAAAGTTGCGGAAAATAAAACATTTGGTATTTTTTCTGTTTCAACAAATTGTTTCCATAGAAATTGTAAATTTTTCCAAGATATACTACACTCATCACTAGCTTCAATATTTTTGTTACAAAATTCATCTATTATATTTTTTTCCGTTTTATCTCGTAAATAAAAAGCATAACTCTTTAAATTATCGTCTTGACATTTATTTTCAAGATAATTATCACCATTATCATATCGTTGTGAATAATGTGCTGCTACGCAAAATATATCTATATTGTTTTCTTTGGTAAAATAATTAATTACTGAATCCATATTAGATAGTTGTTGAGAACTTATTAAACGAGAATTATCAAACTTATGATCATAATATTTAAATTTAAAATAATTAAACATTGTCTGACATCCAAACAACATACAAGCTAAATTATTTATTTCTTTAATAAAAGGTTTTATTTTAGGATTAATAAAATAAATATGATTACACTTTTTCATTAAAAAATCACCTAATACTGTTAAAAAATATTTACAAGCATCTTTAGAATCAAACATATTTGGCCATAAAATGTTAATAACATTTTGAATTGTCTCTGATTCTGGAATACATGTAAAAATATCTCTTTCTTTTATTTGCTTTAAAATACTTACTTTTATTTTATGTTTCCAATCTGTTAATTCTTTATTATTTGTAATAGTTGTTAATATTTTATGTTGAATATCATCTTCTTTTATTATATTAAATTTATTTTGATTATATTCAAAAAATATCTCTGCTGAAGAATTATAATAATATTTATACTTATTTAAGAACTTTTGAATAAATAGTTCGGATTCCTTTTCTAATTTATTTTTTCTTTTCTCTCTTTGAATCAAAGTTGTATTTGTATTTTCAAAATATTCAGGTAATTGTTCTACATGTTGAATAAATTTTTGGAAAATAATTGGATTATTTTCATATTTATCAAATAAATTATTTACTATTTTAGACAAATTCTCTTTACTCATTATATTTAATAAATTTTTATTCGTTTAAATGATTTTTATATATAATTTCTCTCCATTATTTATATGTCCGAAGCAAGTAAATTTTTTGATTTTATTTCTAGTCAACCTAATGGTGTTCAATTTTTAGATTCAAATGAAGAAACAGCGTTACAATTTTGGGGATATTTATCAAGTCCTACAGCTCAAGGCACCAGTGGAGTATTAGCAGGTTTAATATGTTATGACGATGTAGGAGCTGATTTTGTAAGAGATGCTTTAAATGATGCTGATTATTTAGTTATAAATATTTATGAAGGGCAGCTTATTGGATTTGCTTGTGTTAGGTATTACCAAGATAGTCCATCTCAACCCACATATTATTATATTGAATTAATTTGTAATAGGACTGGACCCCCTTATAATTTACGATCTATGGATCAGGCTCAAGATAGACGATTAGGAGGCAGTGCTATGTTAAGAATTATTGAACAAAAAGCACAAGAAGCAGGATGTGCATATGTTAAGTTAAAGGCTATAGAAAAAGTTGTATCTTATTATGCAAAATTTGGATATATGTTTCCTGGTATTATCGGTGATCCAAGAATTCAAGAAGCAAGATCTTTAATTGATGCCTTAAGAACGGCTCAAGAAGAAGGTAATAAAGAAGAAGCAAATAATATATATCAACAAATAATAAGAAAATATTATCCAGGTTATTATACCCAAACTTTTCAAGAGTCTCTATCTTTCCCAAGTGATCCAAAAGAAAGAAGAAAAGAAGCAGTTGGATTAATAAAAGATGAAGGAATTCCTATGATAAAATATGTAGATGGGTCAAGAGGAGGAAAAAAAACAAAAAAGAAAAAATCGGTTCCAAAAAGATATATTCCAAAAGGATTAACAAAGAAAGACAAACAGAAGCAGAGAGAAATGTTAAAAAAATCAAGAAGAATGTATAAAAAGGGAAAATACTACACTAGAAGGAAAGTTAAATCATTTAAATCAAAAAAAAGTGGCCATATTACCAAAGCACAAAAAATATATAAAATAGGTAAGATTTATCCTAGTAAAGAATTAGCGAATAAAACAGGTTGTTCGGTAGATGCTCTTAAAAAAATAGTAAAAAAAGGAGAGGGTGCATATTTTAGTTCGGGAAGTAGACCGAATCAGACAGCCCAATCTTGGGGCTATGCTCGTTTAGCAAGTTCAATTACAGGAGGAAAATCCGCAGCAGTGGATTATAATATATTAGAAAAAGGATGTGAAATGGAGAGCGAGGCATTAAGATTAGCAAAAAAAGCAAAAAGAAAATATGGATATGGAAAGAGAAAAACACCTCAAGTGAAACTATAAAGAGAGAAAATAAATAAAAAATAAAATTGAATTTAATAAATTAAAATTAATTTAAGTTATTAAATAAAGGATGTCTTATATGAAAGAAGCGACCGATAATTTTGATAAATCTGTTTTCCATCTAATAAAATATGGGTCTATTCAAATAGCGTGTATATTTTGTGAAGAAACTTATAATATAAATAATAAAAATTTACTTTATCATAGAGACAAAACATTATTTTGTTATGAATGTGGAATAGATACCATGGTT
>Ga0213866_10000451_pt1 | contig 33433 bp, 30 predicted proteins | sample PICome_11_FD_160079 | JGI IMG/M metagenome (GOLD analysis project Ga0213866, IMG submission 160079) | Coastal seawater microbial communities near Pivers Island, North Carolina, United States - PICO284 | ecosystem: Environmental > Aquatic > Marine > Coastal | place: USA: North Carolina... | reverse complement strand
CCAGGCCAGCACCGGTGTGCCGTTTCTCGACCACATGCTTCATCAGATCAGCAGCCACGGCCTGATCGACCTGGAGATCAATGCGGTGGGAGACACCCACATCGATGATCACCACACCAATGAGGATGTGGGCATTGCCGTGGGGCAGGCCCTGGCCCAGGCCCTGGGGGACCGGCGCGGCATCCACCGCTTCGGTCACTTCGTTGCACCCCTGGACGAGGCCCTGGTGCAGGTGGCCTTGGATTGTTCCGGTCGCCCCCACCTCAGCTACAGCCTTGCGATTCCCAGCCAAAAGATCGGCAGCTACGACACCGAGCTGGTGAAGGAGTTCTTCGTGGCGGTGGTCAACAACAGCGGGGTGACACTCCACATCCGTCAGCTGGATGGCGTCAATTCCCATCACATCGTGGAAGCCTGCTTCAAGGCTTTTGCCCGTGCCCTGCGCATGGCCACGGAGGTGGATCCCCGCCGGGCCGGCGCCATCCCAAGCAGCAAAGGTGTGTTGGAGCAGGCCGGCGCCAGCTGAGGCCGCCCGCGCGCTTCACAGTCCGTTACGAGAAGATGGACGGACGTTGATCGTTCGCCCGTGACCGTTGCCCCCGCCCGCAGCTACGACCGCAGCGACTGGGCCAGTTCCTTTGTCAATGTTGAGGAGGAACTGACTGACGTAGCGCTGACTCCGGTGCGTGGAACGGTGCCGATGGAGCTTCAGGGCACCTTCTATCGCAATGGACCCGGGCGCCTTGAGCGGGATGGGCATCGGGTGCACCACCCCTTCGATGGCGACGGCATGATCGCGGCGATGCGGTTTGAGAACGGCAGCGTCTCCCTCAGCAACCGTTTTGTGCGCACTGAGGGTTGGCTGGCGGAGGAGAAGGCCGGCAAGGTGCTTTACCGGGGAGTGTTTGGAAGCCAGAAGCCGGGTGGTCGGCTGGCCAACGCCTTTGACCTGCGCTTGAAGAACATCGCCAATACGAACGTGGTACGTCTGGGCGATCAGCTGCTTGCCCTCTGGGAGGCTGCGGAACCCCATGCGCTCGATCCCCGCAGCCTGGAGACCCGAGGCCTCTCACGCCTCGATGGTGTGTTGAAAAAAGGCGAGGCCTTTAGTGCTCACCCGCGCTTCGATCCCGGTCACAACGGCCGGCCCTGCATGGTCACCTTCGGGGTCAAAACCGGGCCCCGCAGCACCATCCGTCTGATGGAGTTCGCGACCGATGGTCCGGAGGCCGGCACGTTGCTGCACGACCGTTCCGACAGCTTCCCCGGTTTCGCCTTCCTCCACGATTTCGCCATCACCCCCAACTGGGCGGTGTTCCTCCAGAACGCCATCGCCTTCAATCCCCTGCCGTTTGTGACCGGTGAAAAGGGCGCGGCCCAGTGCCTGGCATCCCAACCCGGTGGCAAGGGGCGCTTCTGGTTGATCCCCCGCGACTCCGGTCGTTTCGCTGGCCAGAAGCCCCGCATCCTCGAAGCCCCCGACGGCTTCGTCTTCCATCACCTCAACGCGTTCGAGGACGGTGATCATGTTGTGGTGGAGAGCATCGTCTACGACGATTTCCCGTCCATCGGCCCCGATGACGACTTCGCTCAGGTGGATTTCGACACGGTGCCGGAGGGAATCCTGCACCGGTGCCGCCTCGACCTCAGCCGGGAATCGGTGCAGACCGAGCGGATCAGCGAGCGCACCTGTGAGTTCGCCATGGTCAACCCCGAGCGTCAGGGCCTCAGTGCCCGCTTTGCCTGGATGGCCGTAGCTGAGCGGGAGACGGGCAATGATCCGTTGCAGGCCATTCAGAAGCTTGACCTGGATTCCGGTTCGACCCACATCTGGAGTGCGGCGCCTCGAGGCTTTGTGAGTGAGCCGTTGATGGTGCGTCGTCCCGATGCTGAAGCCGAAGACGACGGCTGGGTGCTGGACCTGGTGTGGAACGGGGCCCGCTCCGCATCCGACTTGGTGATCCTCGATGCCCGTGATCTGACTGAGGTGGCGGTGCTGGAGCTGCCGTTGGCTGTTCCCCATGGATTGCACGGGAGCTGGGCACCCCAACGCTGATACGTTGAGGCCTTTCGCAGGCCTCACGGGTGCCAACGTCATTCACGCGTCCGCAGATCAATCGTGACGAGCGGATGCTGTGGATCCATGCTGGTCCCCACAAGGCAGCCAGCAGTTACGTCACCGAGCGGCTCCGTCAAAACAGGGAGCATCTGGCTGCTCAGGGTGTGTTGATGGATGGCGATAACAACCGTCTCGCCAATGCCATTGCAGAAAAAAACTATGAACCAGTTGAGGAGGTACTTGCCACGCTGCCTTCTTCGCTGAACAGGGTTTTGCTCAGCAGCTCCTCTTTGGATGACCGCATCCTCAGTCGAACTGTCTTAGGAAAATTGCAGGCTTTGGTTGAACGACAAGGCTTCAAATTAGGCGTCAGTTACTTCGTCCGTGACCAGCAGTCCTGGTTGAATTCGGTTTACGCGCACCGGGTGAGAAGGTTTCGTGAAACGCCTGACTTTGAGCAATATTGTGATTACATCATGCATGATTCTGATTCATGGAATATTGCTTATCCATCCAAATTTCGCGTGCTGAGTCGCTTCCCAGCGATTGCGACGTTGTTTCTTCCTTTGTCCAAGCAGGTTGCGATTAGTGATCCCTTCCTGGCCCTTGTTGAGGCCCTTGATCTGGACACTCCTGTGGGTGAACAGGGCTGGCTTGCGGGCCGTTCCTCCAAGCAGAACATCCAGCCCGGGGCCCGGGGCATCTGGATGTCTGCCCTCTGCCGTCGCTTGATGGTGGAAACGGGTTTCGACCCGGAAGTGCTCAAGCGGAAGGGCAAGGTCATCCGTGATCTCGCCATCGAGCGCGGTTGGGATAGCGAGAAATTTGATGGCTTCGATCAACCGCTTCAAGATCGGGTTTCGGCCTTTTATGCCAGCTCCAATGAAGCGTTTGCCCAGGAGCACTGGGGTGTGAGTTGGAACAGTCTTTTCCCGGTTCGGCCTGCCGTGCAACGGGTGTATGCGGGTCCTCAAACCGAGGCGGAACGCAAGGAGATGCGATCTCTCATGGTTCGTGTGCTGCGGGAGTTGGGTTTCCCCTGGCGGCTGCGGCGGCGTTTCTTCTCCCTCTACGACGCAACCGTCTGAGCACGACTGTTTCACCCTTTTGCTCTCGGGCCAGTCACGGCTTGACACAGGCCGGTCATGGTTGAGCAGGGTTTGTGGCTCCAGGCTCGCCAGCATGGAGATCCCAACGGAAGGCTCGGCATGACGAATCGACTCTGGGGCGCTGTCAAGGTCGCCGCGCCCGTCCTCTTCGGCCTCAGTGTCTTTGCGCCATCCCCCATGAGGGCTGCGGAGCGCGTTTGCAACGGCACCCTGCTTCAGATCCAGGTGAATGAGCGTGGAACGAGCCGTAGCGATCGCTTTCGCTTTTCGCTCGGGCTGGAAGCTGAAAATGCCAACAAGGATGCAGCGATGACGGCTTTAAACGGCCGTTTGGCGAAGGCGCGTCAGGTGATTCAGCCCTTAGCCCTGGGCCGGCTCACGATCCCTGCACCCCGTAGCTATTCCGTTGGGGGAGGCGCGTCGGGACCACGACTGGAGCGGGCGAGCACCAACATCACGGGCGAGGTGAGCCGGGACAATTACGACGCGTTGATCCAGGCCGCCGGTCGCTTGCCGGGTGTTCGACTGCAGGGAATGACGTCCTTGGCGTCGAGCGAAAGCAGTGCCTCATTGGCGGATCAGTTGCTGAAGCAAGCTCTGGACACGGGGCGACGTCGCGCCCAGGCCACAGCAGGGGCTCTCGGCCTCCGCAAGGTGGAGTTGTTGCTGATTGACCAGCGTGGTTCGACCTATCGACCCATGGCGATGGCTGCACGCATGGGGGAGGCAAGCTTCAGGCCTGGGGAGGCTCCCAAGCCCAGTCAAAGCCTCACCCTCAAATTGGACTACTGCCTGCGTTGATTGGCCTCAGGATCACTGCGGAGTGACCATGCTGCGCCGCCATTCCTTCCAGGCCAGCCTTGGCGCACTCCAGAGGGTGGCCAGCACCAGGGGGGTGACCGGTACTGCGGTGATCACGATGAAGGCTTGCAAGGCATCGATGGAGGTGCTGTCCCCCAGGCCCGTGCCGATCCGCAGCAGCACCAAGGTGAGGCTGCCGATCATCAAGGCCCAGAACAGGCGCAGCAGAGCCGGCGGCTCGTTGCGGCCGCTCACCACCATCGCTGCGGCGTAACTCATCGAGTCGGCGCTGGTGCACATGAACAGCACCACCAGCACCAGGCCAATCGGAATCAGCAGGCCGGCCAGGGGGAGTTGGCTGAGGATGGTCAGCAGCGCGGCGGCGGCGCCGTTCTGGGCCAGGGCTTCACTGATGCCACCCCCGGCCAATTCGAGATGCAATCCGGTGCCCCCCAGCAGGGTGAACCAAAGGTTGGTCACGATCGGGCAGAGGATCGCCACCGCAAGCACCAGTTCACGGATGCTGCGGCCGCGGCTGACGCCAGCGGTGAACAGCCCCATCAAGGGCGCATAGCCGAGGAACCAACCCCAGTAGAACACCGTCCAGCCGTTCACCCAGTTTGCTGGCACGGCATTGGGGGTGAGGGCCATCTGCGGCAGATGAATCAGATAGGTGACAAAGCCGCTGAAGAAGTGCTGAATCAGCCAGAGGCCAGGGCCCAACAGCAGCAGGCCTGCCGCCATGGCCAGGGTGAGCCAGACGTTGAGCTCGGAGAGCCATTTGATCCCCTTCTGAATTCCGCTGACAGTGGAGGTTGCGAAGACGGCCGTTAGCAGCACCACCACCAGGGATTGCAGGCCGGCACTGTCGGTGAGCCAGGGCAGTTGCCCTGCGGCGTTGCTGAGCTGCAGCGAGAGGAAGCCCAGAGGGCCCACGGTGCCGGCGATGGCGGCCACCACAGACAACCCATCCGCCAGGTGACCGATCGGACCATCCACCCAGCTGCGCGGCACGATGTTCACCAGCAGGGTGCGGGGACGCAGGGGTTCACCGCGTCGTTCCAGGATCGAGAAGGTGATCGTGGTGGTGGTGGCCACCAGGGCCCAGGCGAGGAAGCCCCAGTGCAGAAAACTCACCGCCAGGGCGGGATCCACCGCTGCTGCTGTGCTGCCCTCGACCCCTTTAAACACTGGTGATGGGGTCTGGAAGTGATAGAGCGGTTCGGCTGCCGACCAGAACACACCACCGCCCGCCAGCAGGGTGCAGATCAGCACTGCGCACCAATCAAAGAATTTGAAGCTCGGCTTGGCCTCTGCACCCCCAAGCCGGAGTTTGCCGACCGGACTGATGGCCAGGATCAAAGCGATCAGAAACAGCAGCACCACCATCCACTGCCAGACCCCCCCGAGGGCATCACTGACCACGGCTTTGCCGGTTTCAGTGAAATGCTTGGCCAGCGCCAGGTCGATCGCCGACACCAGCAGAAAGATCAGGAGGGGAACAGCACCCACCCAGAGGGTGGCCTGTCGCCACCAGGAGCGCTGGTTCGTGGGGATGTCAGACATCGGAGGAGGGGTGAGGGGTCAGGCGCGAACGGCGTCGCGTTGGTGGCTCCAGCAGGAGAGATCCACCGCAGGTTGTTCGCCACTGGCGAGGCGTGCCAGGGAATCGCCGATCAGCGGAGCGAACTTGAAGGCCTGGCCGGAACCTCCGGCGAACAGACTCAGCTTCGGGGTGAGCCGGTCCAGCACGAAGTTCACGTCGCTGGCCATGGAGTACGGGCTGATCACGGTCTCTACTCGCTCCTGAACTCCCTCCAATTCGTTGAACAGGAAGGAGTCGAGCAGCTCCACCAGGCGAGCCGGTGGCTCGGTGACCATGGCGTTGGGTGCGGCGACCCGCAGCTCCGGCGGGGCCCAGTCGATGCCTGCCTTGATCCGGGGGCGTCCGTCGGTGGTGTGACTCAGGACGGGGAAGCCGTAATAGAGGCCACCGTCATCGCCGCGTTCCTGCTGGAAGCAGAACCACTGCGGGTAGCGATCGGCCAGTGCCGGGTCGACGGTGTAGTGGGCCCAGAGCATCGGCCACACCTCCAGTTTCGGTGCCAAGCCGAGGGGGGCGAGCAACAGTTGGCTCCAGATCCCGCAGGCCACCACCAGCTGTCCGGCGGCGATGTGTTTGCCGCTCTCCAGGGTGACGCCTCCACCATCGGGATCGAGGCCGGCCACGGGGCAGTGCTCGATCAACTGATGGCCGGCGTTACGGGCGGTATTGATCCAGTGGGTGACAACTTTGTCGCTGCGCACGGCACCAGCGGTGGGCTCGAACAGGCCGGTGAAGCCCGCCTTCGGCTTCAGCGGGAAACGGGCCGCGATCTGGTCGGCGTTGAGGGCCTCATAGGGAATGCCCTGGTCGTCCATAACCCGCCGGGCACCAGGGATCGATCCTTCGATCGTCTCTTCATCCCAGCTTTCGCCGTAGAACAGCAGGCCGTGGGTCTCCCGCAGTTGTTGGCCGGCGTGGGTCTCCTCGTCGCGCCAGAGGCGGTTGGCCTCCTGGGCCAGACGGCAGAGCACCGGGTCGGAGTACATCTCCCGGAACATCCGGGTTTCGCCATAGCTGCTGGCCTTGGCGTGGGCCAGGGTCTGGCCTTCCAGCAGCACCACATCGCGCACGCCGCGGCGGGCCAGGGATGCAGCGCAGCTGAGGCCGGCCATGCCGCCGCCAACGATCACCACGGCTGCCTGGCTGGGCAGGGAGGAGGGTGTGCTCATTCGCTCTCTCCGAAGCTGAGGCCGATGGGCTCAGTGGAGGGTGTCGCCGCTACTTCCTCGAGGGCGGCCCCCACCGACAACCCCTGTTCGCGCTGATTCAGGTAGTCGCTGGCACGCCGGCGCACCTCATCGCGTACGAAGGCATAGACGTCCTTGGCGCCTGCGTCCTTCCAGGCGTCGGGGGAGAACCGTTCGATCGAATCGGCGATCACGGCGCCGGCATTCACCAGGGGATCCGGCAGCACCTTGACACCGCGGCGACGCAGGTCGTCTGCCAACTGGGGTTGCTGGAAGGGGGCATTCGCCGCAGGCACCACGGCGGGGGTCCTCAGCGCTGTCGCCATCTCGGTGTTGATCAACCCGGAGATGGAGCAGGGCAGCAGCAGGTCGAGGTTCAACTCCCACCAGGCGCAGCTGTCCGGCAGTGGCGTCGCACCGGGAAAACTGGCTTTCTCGCGATCCAGATCCACGGTGAACACGGTCCAACCGTGCGCGACGAGATTGCGGGCCACCGTGCCACCAACGGCACCGCAGCCGTGCACCAGGGCTCGGCCGGGACGGGCGTCGTCGAGGTCTGTGTCCAGAACGGCCTCCACGGCTCCGAGGGTGCCGTGGGCGGTGGCAGCACTGGCGTCAACGGGGCTGCCGACCGCCGCCAGCACATGGGGGGTGAGCGCCGTCAGGCGCTCCATGTCCTCCAGGCTGGTGTTGAGATCGCAGCCAGTGATCATGGCGCCATCAAGCGACTCCAGCAGCTCGGCGGTGACGCTGATCAGCTCATCTTTGACGGCATCGGGTTCAGCGGCCCGGGCGACGATCTTGCCTCCGGCGAAACCGGTGCCATAGAGATCGTGCTTGTGGGTCATCAACCCCGCCAGCCGCTGACCGTCGGCGATGCAGGCCTCGTCGGTCGGGTAATTGAGCACACGCAGGCCTCCGTTGGCGGGGCGCTTCGCATCGGTGTCTTCCGCCACCACGAACACCGAGAGGTGGTCGGAGACGTGTTCCGCCAGCACCGACACCGTCGGCGCTGGCTTCTTGCTTTTGCTCATCAGGCCACCTTCTCCATCATCTGGTGGTGTTCGACGTAGTCGAGGCTCCATTCGCTGGGGGCTTCGGCGATGCGCTGCTGCAGGCGCTCGAACACCGTGTCTGCTGCGGCATCACCGGCAGCACTGGCGAAGCTGTGGCGGCTCCAGCTGCGGATCGTCGCCATCAGGCCGGTGGCGAAGGCGGCGGTGTCACCGTTCTCGTCCCAGCGGCGTCGGTAGGGGCACTTCACGTACACGGTGCGCTCGTCCACCAGGCGCAGGCCGTTGCGGTAAGCGGCGCTGCTCTCGTCCTTCAGCGGAGCCATGAACTCCTCGGGGGACTTGTAGAAGTTCAGCACCGTGCCTTGTTTGTACTGCTCCTGGCTGATCAGGCCTTCCTCGGCCATGCTCCGCCAGATCTGGTGCAGCTGGTCGTGCACGTTGCGGGTTTCGCCGCCGTTGTGTCCCAGATAAAGCCCCGCTTCGTCACGGGAGAGGTTCACCGTCAGCAGGCGGCCGCCCACCTTGAGTTCGCGGCTGCGCAGCTCGAGGATGTGGTTCCAGTCCTTCATCGCCTGGGCAGTGAAGCGCTGAAGCGCCTCGGCATCACCAGAGGCCAGCACGTGGGTGTGGCTGTCGAGCGGTCCGGGGGAGGCGCTCAGCCAGTGCATGGCGGTGGCGGAGAAGCCGAAACTCACCGAGTTCGGCGCCACGGAGGGCTCGTAGAAACTGCGGGCACTCACCAGCACCGTTGGCTTGGGATCCCGATTGATCTGCAGGGCCAGGTTGTTCGCCAGAGCGATGTTGTCGTTGCTCGGCAGGTCGTTGCCGATCAGTGTCAGGTGGGCCTTCGTTTGGTTGGCATGCAGGCGATCCAGCACCTGGTTCCAGAGTCCAACGGCGGTGCCGCCATCGGCAGCTCCGTAATCAATCAGGACATGGCTGTCAGCAACAGCCAGTTCATCTACACAAGTCAAGGCCCAGTCCGAAGCGGCTTCAATGCAGAGGAGAGCCCCTTCGGTCTGCGCGCTGTAACCCGTGGTCATGGCGATGGCCATGGACCTCGTCAGCGGCAGGCCTCACCGTACAGACCATGCCCCTAGAGCCTATGGATCCGTGGTTCTTCTTCAGCTTGGTTCGAGCAACCGGCGCAGCTTGGGTTCCAGAAGGCTGAAGGCCTTGCCGCGGTGGCCGTGCTGTTTTTTCTTGGCTAAAGGCATCTCGGCGAAGGTGCGGCCGGTTCCCGCGACTTCAAAGATCGGGTCGTAGCCGAAGCCCTGATCGCCTCGGGGTGTGGCCGTAATCAAGCCATCGCAACGGCCTTCCACCTCCAGAAGGATCGTGCCGTCTGGAGCGGCGACACAGAGCGCGGCGGAAAAATAGGCCTGGCGTTGGTCTGAGCCGTTCAGGGCCTTCAGCAGCCGGGCAATGCGTTCCGGGTCGGTGGGGGCGTAGCGGGCGGAGTGAACACCCGGGGCGCCATCGAGGGCATCCACGCTGAGGCCTGAATCGTCCGCCAGGGCCCACTCCCCCGTTGCGGCTGCAACGGCCTGAGCCTTAATTCGGGCATTGGCGGCAAAGGTGGTGCCCGTCTCCTCCACCTCCAAGCCCTCAGGCTGGGGTTGCACGCTGACGGGCAGGGCCTGCAGCAGACCCTGGAATTCACGAATCTTTCCTGCGTTGCCGCTGGCGATCACCAGGGTCTTCATGCGGCCTCCGCGAACTGTCTGGCCCAGGCGAGCACCTCGTTCACCCGATCGGCATCGGGCCCTTCGCAGTAGAGCCGCAGCAGCGGTTCCGTGCCGGAGAAGCGCAGCATCAGCCAGTGGCTCGGCCCCATCCTCAGTTTGATCCCGTCGGTGGTGATCACCTCCAGCACCTCTGCACCGGCGACGGTCGACGGCGTGCTCTGGGCCAACAGCGTTTCGAGCCGCCGGCGTGCCTCCATGTCGGCAAGGCGCAAGTCGAGCCGGTCGTACTGACTGCTGCCTCCGTGCTGTTGCTGGAGTGCATCCAGCCGAGCTCCCAGGGGTTGCTTGCCTTCCACAAGGGCTTCCAGTACGAGCATCGCCGCGAATAGGGCGTCCCGCTCAGGCAGGTGCATGCCGAAGCCAACACCACCGGATTCCTCGCCGCCGATCAGCACGTCCCCCGCCAGCATCTCTGCGGCGATGTACTTGAAGCCCACCGCGAGCTCAAGTACCTCGCGCCCCTGGGCCTCCGCCACCAGTCGCATCAGATCGGAGCCGCTCACGGTTTTCACCACTGCGCCCGGCAGCTGACGGGCCCGGGCCAGGTGATCGATCAACAGGGGCATCAGCAACTGAGTGCTGCAGAACCGACCGGTTTCATCCACGGCGGCGATGCGGTCTCCATCGCCGTCGAACACCAGTCCCACGGCAGGGGTCCCGGCGGCGGTTGAGGCTTTCACCGCTTTGATCAGCTCTCCGAGATAGGGCGCCAGGGGTTCCGGCGGATGACCGCCGAACAAGGGATTGCGATCGTTGCGGATTTCCTCCACGACGCCAGCGGCGTCAGGGCCGAGCAGCTCCGTCACACACCCCGCGGCTGATCCGTGCATCGGATCGACGATCACCTTCAGGTTGATGGCCTTGAGGCCACGCACCAGGGCGGGGACGTCCAGCTTTCGGCGCAGCCCCTCGAGATGTTCGCCGCGTCCATCAAAGCGAGGCACCTCCGCCTTGATCGGTGCTGTGATGCCGCCGGCGGCCAGGCGTCGTTCGACCGCGGACGTGAAGTCTCCTTCGACCGACCCACCGAAGGGCCCTTTGATCTTCAGCCCCAGCCATTCCGGCGGGTTGTGACTGGCGGTGATCACGAGAGCCCCAAGGGCCTTGCGCTCCACCACGGCCCAGCTGCAGGCCGGCGTGGGGACCGCGCTGTCGGTGAGTAGGGGCTCGAGTTCACATCCCCGCACCGCGGCGGCGATGGCTTCCGCCAGTTCGGGGGCCAGAAAACGCCGGTCGTAACCGATCACCACCGTTCGGCTGCTGAGGCCTTCGGGGGCGCGATGCGCCAGTTCCTGGGCAGCGGCAGCGGCAACGGGCAATAACCGCTCCACCGTGATGTCGACGCCAATGATCCCGCGCCAGCCATCGGTGCCGAACTTGATCGGGGCTGGGCTTAAGGGGAGGGGAGCCGATGCCATGGCACAGCCTGTACTTCACTCGATTTAGCAGCTGGCAGCCGTAGGGTCGGCGGATGGGTGACACCCCGCCTGCCGACAACGCCCTCACCGACCGCTTGCTGCGCAGTTGGCTGCGTTGCCGTCGCAAGGCCTGGCTCGATTGCCACGGGGATCCAGCTGAGCGGCGCTGGACCGCCCACCGCAACCTGCTGCTGGACGATCAGCAGCGCTGTTTTGTGGCCCTGCTGCCTCGCAAGCCAGGCCATGGGATGGCCGCCTGTGCTGCTGGTGCCGAGGCCGTGGTGGGTGTTCGCCTGAAGGGTCTGGGCCCTTCTGGGGAGCCGTTGGAGGCGCATCCTCCGCTGCTGCTGCGGGTCAAAGGCCAGAGCCGCTGGGGCGATTTCGCCTATCAACCGGTGCTCGCTCGGCAGGGCCGTCGCACCACCCGTGAACATCAGTTGCCCCTGGCGTTGATGGCTGTTCTGCTCGAGCAGGAGCAACAGGGCGATGTCCCCTCCATGCTCGTGCTCGGCGGTGGCGGCCGGCGACTGGAACAGGAGCGGGTTCATCTGTCCAAGGCCCTGCACCGACAGTTGTCGGAAGCGTTGCGGAAACTGCGTGTTGACCTCGAGCGGTCAGACCCCCCTCCTCTGGCCGCCGACCGGCGCAAGTGCTCACTTTGCAGCTGGCGGGTGTCCTGCAACGCCGTGGCTGCGGAAGAAGGGCATCTGAGTGAGGTCAGCGGCATCGGGGCCAAGCGGCGCGAGATGTTGCTGGAGCTGGGGATTCGCGGCCTGTCTGATCTGGCCGTGGCTGATCCGTTGCAGCTTGCAGAGCGGCTGCAACGCTTTGGCGAGCAGCATGGTGAGGTGGCCGCATCCCTGGTGGCTCAGGCCAGGGCGCAGCGGGATGGTCGCGTGGACCGTTTGGACGCCGCAGTAGCGCTTCCGGAACTTCAGGACTGCCAGGGTGTGTTGCTCTACGACATCGAATCCGATCCCGACGCCCGTCACGACTTTCTCCACGGTTTCCTGGTCTTGCCCAGAACTCCAAGTGGGAACTGGGATCTGGAGTCAGCGGCGTATCACCCGATCTTGGCTTTGGCGGAGCACGGTGAAGCCCGTTGCTGGCTGCGGCTGCAACGGCTGCTGAATCGCTATCGGGCTTGGCCGATCCTCCACTACGGGGAGACAGAAAGCCTGGCCTTGAGGCGCATGGCCGAGCGGCAGGGTGCCGCTGAGGCCGAGGTGCTGCAGCTTCGTCAGCGGTTGGTGGATGTGCATGCCCGGGTGCGGCGTCATTGGCGCCTGCCGCTGGCCAGTTACGGCCTTAAAGCCGTCGCGGCTTGGCAGGGGTTCCACTGGAGTCAGGCCGGCGTGGACGGGGCCCGGGCCCTGCTCTGGTGGCGGCAGTGGCAGGGCGAAGGTCCTGATCGACGCGGCAACCGGAACGGGCTGCGCTGGATCTTCGATTACAACCGTGATGACTGCCTGGCCACCTGGGCCGTTGCTGCCTGGTTGCTTCAACAGGATCAGGCGTCGGGATCCTGAAACGCCTCAGGTCGGCGGATCTGGAGTTGTTCTCCGTTGGGTCCCTCCAGCGTTTCTGTGCCAAGGCACTGGCGGCGTACCAGGGCAAGCCCAACCCATCTGCCGTCGCGTTCGAGAGCACTGGTGATCACCCCGGCCCGCTCGCCATTCAGCGTGAGCTTTGCCGTTGGCGAGAGCGCACTGCTGCAGCTCCAACAGCGCAGCTGTTGTTTCACCCCCGCTTGGCCGATGAGTTTGGCCATCGTTTCCTGGCCCAAATAGCAGCCTTTCTCTGTGCTGATTCGAGCGACCAGTCCAAGTTCCAGGGGGTTGGTGTCGCCATTGAGTTCACCAGGCCCTGGGGGAAAGCCGCTCTGGAGCCGCCAGTGCTCCAAAGCCCCCGCGCTGGCTGGCTCCTCTGATGCCCAAGGCTCTTGCAGTGCTGCATCCGGATCGCACCACACCGCAGCAGCCTTGGGCTCCAGCCACTGCAGCCGGCGCAACTGGCCCAGGGGTTGGAGGCGAACCCGGTCGGCGGGAAAGATCACCTGATCGAAGCCGGCATGAACGGCAGTGGCCTCTCCCGCCAGAACGATCACATCGGCTCCTTCCGCATCCAAACGAAGTTCCAGCACGGCCCGCAGGCGTCCCGTTGCGGTCAGCCAGCAGGTTTGAAGGAGATCCCCGGTTTCGAGTGCGTTGAGGTCAGCACTGGTCTGACCCTGGAGAAACTGGCGTGCCCCGCTGCCGTTCAAGCGCAGCCAGGGAACCAGGGCGTCCCAAAACAGCTTGCTCATGCCGGCGTGAAGGCAGCGATTTCAGACAGCTTGTAGAGGCTGATCAGCTCAAGATCGTCGGCCGTCATGGCGGCGTCACCCCCTTCCTCCCGATCGACGATGGTGACGACCCGGTTCACCTTGTAACCGGCGTCGCGCAGCTGCCGGACCGCCTTGAGGGAAGAGCCCCCGGTGGTCACAACGTCTTCCAGCACGGTGATCAGGGCCCCGGTGGCGGGGAGTGGGCCCTCCAGCCAGGCTCCGGTGCCGTGGCCTTTGGCTTCTTTGCGCACGATCAACGCATCCAGGTCCCGACCCCGATCGGCGGCGGCCATGGCAACACCGCTCACCAGTGGATCTGCTCCGAGGGTGAGACCAGCCACGGCCACCGCATCAGCTTCAACGTGCATCAGCATGGCCCGGCTGATCAAGGCCAGGCCGGAGCCGCTCAGGCTTACGGGTTTGCAGTTCACGTAGTGCTCGCTCTTGCGGCCTGAGGCAAGGGTGAAGTCTCCGCGCCTGTAGGCCAGGGTGGCCAGGCGGTTCAGCAGTTGCTCCCGCTCAGTCGGGACACTCGACGATTCAGGCATGGGACTGGCCGCGCTTCGCAGATGTCCTTAGTTTGCGCGTAGAGCTGTTTCATCCGGTGCTGCTGCGCTCGTTCTTTCGCTCGGGATTGCTGTTGCTCGCCGGTCCATCGGTGCTGGCAGGCCCGTTGGTCTGCACCACCAGCGTCGAGGCGCCTCCACCCGGCAGTGGTTCCGCGCCCGTTGAGGTGACGGTGTGTCATCCCACGGAGACCACCAGTGAGCTGATCAACCGTCGTTTTTACACCTGGACGTCACCGATGGCCCGGGGTGTGGATCCCCTGCATCAACTGACTGATTTTCTGGGGATTGCCGTTGGAGGCATTGAGGGCAATCGGCTGATGGGATTCGGCTTCCCTGACCAGACCCTGATCTGGGATGGCTCTGCGCTGCAGAACACGACGGGAGCTTTGCTTGAGGAGCAGAGTCCGCCGCTGCCGATGCGAACCCGGGATCTTGAGAGCGGCTTTAACGGCAGCCTGGCGGTCAGCGACGCCAATGAAGCCGTGCTGGAGTCGCCCGCGGTGGATGACTTCCCCGACGTGACGCCCCTGTGGTAACACTCTCCTCGAGGGGGTCTAGCAATCTGGTGAATGCAGCGAACTCATAATTCGCCTAAGGCGAGTTCGATCCTCGCGACCCCCATTTCCCCCTGTTAATGCGGCTTCTCCTGCTGGCTGTCCTGCTTGTTCTGCCGGCCTTCTTTGCGGCTGCAGAGGTGGCCCTTTTGCGGCTTCGCCCCAGTCGAGTTGAGGTGTTGGTAGAGGAAGAGCAGGCTGGGGCCCGTTCCATTCAGCGTCTGCAGCGACGTCTGCGGCGTGCCTTGCTGGTCTCTCAGCTGGGTGCGACCCTTGCTCTGGTGGCCCTGGGCTGGGCCGGCCGAGGTCTGGGGGGGCGGCTCTGGTCGGATGGCTCCGGGGGTGTGGCCTGGCGCGACACGGCACTGTTCCTCATCATCGTTTTGCTGGCCACCTTGGTGGCCGGTCTGTTGCCCAAGGCCTGGGTGCTGAACCGTCCGGAATCCTCGGCGCTTCGACTGGTGCCGTTGCTGGAGGTGGTGATGCGCTGTCTGGCGCCGCTGCTCAACCTGCTTGAGGCGCTGGCGGGCCTGTTGATGCGCCTGCTCGGCCTGGCTCCCCAGTGGGATGTTTTGGTGCCAGCTCTTTCAGCTGGTGAACTGGAAACCCTGGTGGAATCCGGCCGGGTTACGGGGTTGTTCCCCGATGAGAAAAACATCCTGGAAGGCGTCTTTGCCTTGCGGGACACCCAGGTGCGGGAGGTGATGGTGCCGCGCTCCGGGATGGTCACCCTGCCGGCCACGGTCCGTTTCGCCGAAATGATGGAAGCCGTGCATCACACCCGTCACGCACGCTTTCCGGTGATCGGCCAGTCGCTGGATGACGTGCGTGGCGTGCTGGATCTTCGCCAGATGGCCGAACCGATCGCACGGGGAGATCTCCAGGCCGATTCGCTGCTCGAGCCCTATCTCCAGCCTGCGGTGTCCGTACTGGAAACCTGCACCCTGGCGGAACTGTTGCCGATGATCCGCAGCGGTCAGCCGCTGCTGCTGGTGGTGGATGAGCACGGCGGCACCGAGGGGCTGGTCACCGCAGCGGATCTCACTGGAGAAATTGTTGGAGATGAGGATCCGGGCGAGACCGATGAACCGGATCTGCTGGAGGAGAAGGATTGCCCGGGGGTCTGGCTGGTAGCGGGCGATCTGGAGATCTTCGAGCTCAACCGACAGCTCGACCTCGATCTGCCCGAGGCGGATGACCATCACACCCTGGCGGGCTTCCTGCTGGAGCGGCTCCAGCACATTCCATCCGCCGGGGAAGCGCTGCATTTCAACGGCCTGCAGTTCGAGATCACGGCCATGGCAGGGCCGCGGATTGAGCGGGTCCGGCTTGTTCTCTCCAGTTCAGAGGATGATTCCGACTGAAGGCCGATAGTCTTCCCCCAATCCACCGCCCGTGCTGATGTCTCCCGACCCCATGGTCCCAGTCAAGGTCGGGGTGATTGGCATCGGCAACATGGGCTGGCATCACGCCCGGGTGCTCAGTCTTCTGCGGGATGCCGATCTCGTGGGGGTTGCAGACCCCGATGCCGAGCGCGGAAAGCTCGCCACCGAGCAATTTGGCTGCCGCTGGTTCGCCGACTACAACGCGATGCTCTCCGAGGTGGAGGCCGTCTGCATTGCTGTTCCCACCCTTCTTCACCACACCGTCGGCCTCGCCTGTCTGAGGGCGGGTGTGCACGTTCTGATCGAAAAGCCGATTGCGGCCAGTCAGGACGAAGCCACTGCGCTGATCGAGGCCGCATCAGCGGCGGGTCGCCTGCTGCAGGTGGGTCACATTGAGCGGTTCAATCCTGCGTTCCGTGAACTCACCAAGGTGGTGGCCAACGAGGAGGTGGTGGTTCTTGAGGGGCGTCGCCACAGCCCCCACTCCGATCGGGCCAATGACGTCTCCGTGGTGCTGGATCTGATGATCCATGACATCGACCTTGTGCTGGAGCTGGCCAAGGCACCTGTGGTGCGTCTTGCCGCTGCTGGCGGTCGCAGTGCTGAAGGCCCGATCGATTACGTCAACGCCACGCTGGGCTTTGAGAACGGTGTGGTGGCCAGCCTCACGGCCAGCAAGATGAGCCACCGCAAAATCCGCAGCCTCAGTGCTCACTGCCGCTCCAGCCTGGTGGAGACGGATTTTCTCAACCACACCCTGCACATCCATCGCAGGGCTCATGAGTGGTACTCCGCCGATCACGGTGAGCTGCTGTACCGCAATGACGGCTTCATCGAGGAGGTGAGCACCACCTCGATCGAACCCCTTTACGCCGAGCTTGAGCATTTCCTCCAATGCGTTCGCGGCCGTGAAACCCCTGCGGTGGATGGTCTTCAGGCGTCGCGTGCCCTCAAGCTGGCAGACCTTATCGAGCAGGCGGTTGAACACCCGGATACGGGGGCGCCCCTGTCTGCGCCGATCTAATCAGCCTGATCAGATCGTTGGGGATCAGACCAGTCCTTCCTGTTCCGCCAGCTCCCGCAATGCCGTGATCTGCCAGCGACGGCAGTCACCAGGTGAGGAGCCATAAAACATTCCCCAGGCCTGGGCTTTGTGCTGTGGGTAGCTCTCCGGACGGAGGGACGGATGGCTCTGTTGCCAGCCCACCCGCACCGCGTGACCGATCACCACGTCGAGGGCAAGGTCATCGTCGAAGCGCACCTCCGGATTGGCTTCGACAAACGCCATGAGTGAGAGCAGGCATTCGCTGCAGAGTTGGCGGTATTCCGGGGCCTTGATCCGACTGAGTAGATGGTCGACCTGAGCGGCGAAATTGCGCTCGCCCGGTGTTTTCTCGAGGATGAGGCGGCTGTTGAGTCGATTGCGCCGTTCCAGCTTGTCGCCGATCACCAGGCCGCGGCAGTGTTGCAGCAGCGACCAAATGCCGGCATAGAAATCGCGGGGAACTTTCTGGAGTGACCCCAGGCGGATGCGGTGTTGAAGCCAGCCGCCCCCACCGGGTGTTTCCTCCAACGGGTCGGGAACCGACCACTGCACCCGGCCGCTGACGTGCAGCTGTTCGCCGCGTTGCAGGGCAGCCCTGGCATGCTCCACATCGCCAAGCACGGCGCGTAAACGCCTGCGGATGGCATGGGGCGCCTCGCTGCAGAGGGCTTCAAAGGCTTCGTCCTGACTGAGGGTTTTCTCCACGGCCAGCTCCGATGTCAGCAGCAGCATCAGCTGCCCCAGTTGGAGGGTGAGGCTGCCCTTGAGCAGGGCTGGCTCCCGCCGCGCCACGCTGTCGAGGGCGAGCAGGAGTTCCTGTTCAAGCATGCGTTCACGGCCGTCAATGCCACTGGTGCTCTCAATCCGTTCGGCGATGGCGGCGCTGTCCATCGGTTGGCGGAGCCGGGAGTCGCCGGTGTAGTTGCGCCCCACGACCACCTGTTTCTGGCGGACGAGAAGGTCGGTCAGGGCATCTTCTAGCTGGGGATGCACCATCCCCATGGCGCCGGCACAACGTCGCACCACATTCCAGTCTTCACAACGCAAGCCCCGTTGATAGACCTCCTCGAGCAGGTCGCGCAGGCTCACCGTTTGGCCCTCGGGGCTGCATTGAATCCCCTGGGGGCCGAGACGCCGCTGCAGCAACTCGAGCACTTCGGCCTGTTCATGCAGTAGCGCACTGCTCCAGAGGCGCTGGCTCAGCTGTTCGATCGGGGTGTCATCCAGCTCCTGCTCCTCTGCGGCGGTCAGATCCCGTAGATCGGTGGCGTCGCGCAGAACGTGCTGGGACTGCCCTGATCTTCGGACGGGTTTCTGCTGCAGCGGAGGCAGCTGCACCTCTTGCCCCTGATCCACCATCTGGCTGAGGCAGCCCAACCGGACGGGGATGCTTTCAACGACTCCGCTTCCGAGTTGCCGGGCCAGTTTGAGGACGACGTCACGATGCTGCTTCAGAGCCGCTTCGCGGATGGGAATCACCAGAAGGGGTAGTCCTGCGCCGCGCCAGTGCCGTTGCAGCAGATGCAGCTCGTCCACAACGCTTTCCAGCAGCTCTTCAGGGTCATCGGCCAGATAGCTGCTGCGGTCTTCGAGCACGGATGGGGTGAACACGCTGATGGCACCGTCCTGGCGGTAGACCCGAGCGGTGTCCTCGGTTTCCACCCGGTGCCCCGCCGGGCGTCCACTGAGTTCAAGCCGCGGGTTGGTCCCTGCGGCTTTCAGCCTTTGCTTCAGCTCGTCGGACGACAGCACGGGAATCATCGTGCTTGGGTCGAGCGGCACCTCTGCAGCCAGCAGTTCCTGGCGCACGGCATCCGTTTCGGGCGCCATCGCCACCAGAACCGCTTCAGCGCCGAGGTGCTGCGGCTCCCTGCGGCCACAGGGGTCAATGTCCTCGGGGCGGATCAAATCGTCGAGCAGCATTTCCCCCAGCCAGACGAGGCTCTGGGTCCAGATCAGCGGCAGGTTGGTGTTGGCCACCCGCTCTTGGCTGCCTGGATTCAGTCGTTCCTGATCGACGGCACTGGCAGGGACCTGGTAAAGCTCGGGATAGAGACGTTCTCCGTCCTGTTCAACCGCCAGGGTCTTGAGCTGGCTGTGCAAGCGCCGGGCCTCCTCCCAGCGTTCTTCGCAGCAGGCGGTGACCAGTTCGAAGGCCAGAAACAACGGCCACTCCGACTCGATCCCTTCAAAGACAGCGAGCTCCTCAGGTTCGTAGTGCAAACGGGTGATGTCTTCCACCACCGTCTGGTGGCCATCACGAAGGAAGCGTTTGTAGCCGTAGGCCCCGCCAAGTTCCCGTCGAATGCGACGGCCGGTGCGCTCCGCCAGGGCAGCATCTTCCACCGCCCAGGCGGGATAACCAATCACGGAGAGACAGGCACTGTCGGCTTCCTTGCTGGCGGATTCCCGTGGCAAGAGGCCTTGAAGGGCGCGACGGAGGCGCACGATGGCCCCCTGAGGAATCAGCAGGACGCAGCTGCCGTCGCCGTGGGGGCCGTAGAGGTCCAGTCCATCGAGCGCCTCCAGGGCGGCTTTGGCCATGCCGATCGAGCTCGCATTGCGCTCCGGCAGGCCATTGTTGCCTTTGTCACCGCGTTCCCAGATCCCGTAGTCGGGGGTGCGGTAAGCCCTGGCGATGTAGTGCACCAGGTTTTGGAGGAAATCCACTTCGTCACGGCTCTGCACCACGGTGCAACCGCCCTTGGTCAATTGCGCCAGCTGCAGCAGAAACAGCGAGGTGGCATCCAGTTGAAGATGGCCCCAGGCGTCATCAGCCACCACCGGTTCGCCGGTGCAGCTGTCGTATTTGGCGTGGAGGGCATCGAGGGGATTGAGGCTCTCTTTGAAGCGCTCCACTTTGCTGGCTTGCCGCATCATTGAGCGCATCAGGCCGCGCATGAGCGCCACCACCCGCTGCTCCAGTTCCCAGGCGCGTCGGCTGTTCTGCCCCTGTTGACGGCGGTGGGCCATGGCTAGTCCCCAGACGCACTGCACCGAATAGACGCAGTCCCGCACCCAGGCATCCCCGTAGTTGCCATGGATGGTGTGGGCGGTGCTGGCGGGGAGAAGGCCACTGATCGGATCCTGCCGATCGAGAACCACCCGTTGGATGGATTGATCCAGACGCTGAAGGGGTGTGGCGAGGTCCTGCGGAAGGGTTTCCGTCGTCGTCACAACCATGCCCTCGTGCATCACCACCCCTAAATTCTCCAACGCAGCCCTTCGGCCATGGACTCTGTCAGCACCACTCCCGATGATCGTCGCCGCTGTCAGGTGCTCGGTGTGCCAGTGGATGCCTGCCGCGATGTCTGTGCTGCAGCCCTAGGCCTGCATGCCCGGGGTGGAGGACGCATCGTCACCTTGAACGCTGAGATGACGATGTCTGCGCGGGCGGATGCGGCTTTGGGCCAAGCGATTGCAACGGCTGATCTGGTGATCCCCGATGGTGCGGGTGTGGTCTGGGCCCTGGGTCGTCAGAAGGTCCGGGTCGTCAAAACAGCAGGGATTGAACTGGCCTGGACCTTGCTGGAGTACGCCGCAGCCCATCAATGGCGTGTGGCCTTGGTGGGGGCGTCGCCAGAGGTGATGGCAACGCTGCGCGCGGAGTTGCCACAACGCATCAGCGGGCTCAACCTGGCGCTGGCGGTGGACGGCTATCAAGCTCCTGAGGCCTGGCCAGGCATTGAAGCTCAACTCAAGGGCTTGAAGCCTGATCTCGTTCTGGTCGCCCTGGGTGTGCCGCGACAGGAGACCTGGTCTGAACGCGTGGCCTCCGGTCAGTCCGGACTTTGGATGGGTGTGGGCGGCAGTTTTGATGTTTGGGCCGGCACCAAAAAGAGAGCACCCGGCTGGATGTGCCGGATGCAGCTGGAGTGGTTGTATCGGCTTATCCAGGAACCGTCCCGCTGGCGACGCATGTTGTCGCTTCCAGCCTTTGCTATGAACGTGATTCGGATGGGCTGAGGCTTCAGCGGAAGCCCACAGAGGCCTGCCAGACAAAGGCCAGCAGCAGGAAGAAGACGGGGATCAACGGAAGGATGTCGATCAGCGGAGAGAAGGCCTGATAGGCCTCGGGCAGCTGTGCCAGCAGGTCGAGGGTAAAGGCGGCCATCCCTTGCATCAAAAAGGCGTTGAGCTGGACGCTACCACGTGTGATGGGCTGGTGAGTCTGGCTCCCAGGGAGCGAAATCCTCTGAAAAACAGCCGTCGCGAATCGCCTGCGCCATGGCTGAGGTGAAACGCACCAGCTGGGTGATGTTGTGAATGCTCAGCAAGGTGAGGCCCAGCAGTTCTTCACTGCGAATCAGATGATGCAGGTAGGCCCGAGTGTGTCCGGTGCAGGCCACACAGGAGCAGGTCGCATCCAGGGGTGTGTGGTCATGGCGGAAGCGGGCATTGCGCAGGTTCCAGCGTTCGCCGCCCACAAGTGCAGTGCCATGACGGCCGAGTCGGGTGGGCAAGACGCAGTCGAACAAGTCGATCCCGTTGGCCACAGCGATGGCCATCTCGCGCAGGGTGCCGATGCCCATCAGGTAGCGCGGCTTGTCTGTGGGGAGCAGGGGAGTGACATCGCGCACGATGCGATGCATCTCGTCCACGGGCTCGCCGACGCTGACGCCACCGACAGCGATTCCCGGCAGATCAAAGGAGGCGACGGCCCGCGCACTCTCCCGTCGCAGATGCGGGAAGCAGCCGCCCTGAACGATGCCGAACAGGGCCTGGTCCTCGCGGGTGTGGGCCGTGACGCAGCGCTCGAGCCAGGCATGGGTGCGGCGACAGGCATCGATGACGTCGTTTTCCGTTGCCGGATACGGCGGGCATTGGTCGAAGGCCATGGCCACATCCGCCCCAAGGGCCATCTGGATCCGGGTGGCATGCTCCGGTGTCATGTCGATGGTGCGTCCATCGCGGGGGTTACGGAACACCACGCCGCGATCATCGATTTTGTTGAGGTCCCCCAGGCTGAACACCTGAAAGCCGCCGGAGTCGGTGAGCATCGGGCCGTCCCAGCCCATGAACCGGTGCAGGCCGCCGGCCGCCGCCACGATCTCCTCGCCGGGTTGCAGATGCAGGTGGTAGGTGTTGGAGAGCACCATCTGAGCCCCCGTGCGCCCCAGTTGCTCCGTGCTGATGCCCTTGACGGTGGCCAGGGTTCCCACCGGCATGAAGCGTGGCGTGTGCACCGGCCCATGCGGGGTTTCAAAGGTGCCGCACCGTGCTGCTGTGTTGGCGCAATGCGCGTTGATCTCGAAGCCGAACACGGCTGATCTGCCCCTGCAATGACCCTACGGTGAGGACTGATTGCCTCCTTCGCGCCATTCCCAGGATTGTTCCGCCCTGGCTGTCTGATCTAGCGGGAGCCTGGATCTTTTACACGGTGCTGCCCGCATGGCCCTGGCCGCAGCCATCGTTTCAGCGCATTGCCCGTTTCGCCCCCTGGATGGGGCTGCTGATCGGTGCCCTGCAGGGGCTGCTCTGGATTGGTTTGTCCGGCCTGGGTTGGCCTCCTGCTGCCTGTGCCCCTTGCGTGGTGGCTCTCGGCATCCAACTCAGTGGTGGGTTGCATCACGACGGCTTGATCGACACGGCGGATGGCCTCGGGGCTCCTGCCGAGCGGCGGCTGGAGGCCATGGAGGACAGCCGGGTGGGCGCCAGTGGCGTGTTGGCTCTTGTGATGGTGCTGCTGCTGCAGGTGGCAGCGTTGATCCAACTGGGTGGGCAGGCTCCGCTGGGGCTTTGCCTGGCTGCGTTCTGGGCCCGGGTGGCGCCGCTCTGGGCCGTGGCACGTTTCGACTATCTCCGCGCCGATGGAACCGCTGCGTTTCATCGCGACCACACCAGGCCGCTCTGGGATGTTCTGCCCACTGTGCTGGTGGTGGTTCTGCTGGCTGGGCGGGTGGCGCCCCTGCCCCTTCTCCTGGGAGCTCCGGTGGCGATCCTGGTTGCCCAGAGCCTCGGGCGGCGCCTGGGGGGGCACACCGGTGACAGCTATGGAGCGGTTCTTGTGCTCACCGAGATGATCACGTTGTTTGGCCTGGCGTTGCTTCTGCCGGCCAGCTGAGGACGAAGGCATTGCCCTGAGCGGGCAGTCCCGGAGCAATCGTGGACGGTTCCACGCAGAGCCTGAGGTTGCGGCCCTGTTGCTCAGCCAGGGAGCGTGCGAGGGCGAGTCCAAGGCCGGTGCCCGCCCGGTCCTGACCGGTGGACCCGCGCGCTCCGCGCTCGAAAATCAGATCGCGTTCCTCCAGGGGGATCGGCGGTCCGTTGTCCCAGACGCAGAGCCCATCGGGCAACAGGCACAGCCCCACGATGCAACCCGCTGGGCTGTAGCGGAAAGCGTTCTCAAGCAGGTTGGCGACGATTTCCGCGATGGTGCCGTCCTGGGACGGCTGATCAATCCACTGGGGCCATTGCTGCGGCCCCTGCCAGGGGCGGCCCTGCAGGCTTGCCGTTGCTTCCGCCCGCTCCACCAGAGGCATCAGCAGCGTTTGCATGGTTGCCTCGCCTTCGGCAGGGCCGGGGGGCAGCAAGGTGGGGCCAAGGGGCTCCTGTTGCGGCAGACGTTGCTGCCCGAGGCCCTCGAGCACGTCGATGTACTGGCCGAGTTGGCGTTGCTCCGAGAGCATTCCCTCCACAAGTGCACGGTGGGAGCTGTCTGGTTCCAGCCGCCGCAGCAGCAGCTGGGCGTAGGTGCGCAGGGCCGCCAGTGGATTGCGCAACTGGTGCACGAGGGTGCGCAGTTGATCGTTCTGTTGGCTGAGTTCCTGGCGCAGTTGCAGGCATTCCAGGTCTCGCCCCAGGGCGTGACTGATGGCGGCAGCACTGCGCCGCATTCGTTGGTCCAGGGTCAGCGTCCAACTCCGTCGCGGATCCAGATCGGCGCGCAGGGCCCCCAGGATCAGGCCGGCATCCTGGAGGGGATACCAGCGCCGACTCTGGTGCGGCAGGCGCAGGTTCGGGTCGGCGTCGGCAGGGGGAAGAGATCGTTTATTGGCAGACCATTGCCGGATCAGCAGCAAGGGCGGGCCTTGCTGATTGGGTGGCGCACTGACGTACAGCCCCAGATGCTGAATGCCTTCTTCGGCGGTTAGATCAGCCAGCTGTTGATCGGTGAAATCGAAGAATCGATCGGTGAGCTGCATCAGTTCCGGACGATCAATTCAGGTGCTTGGGCAAGCCTGCGCCAGGGGGACTTGAAAAATCTGGGAAAAGTCTTAAGATCCTCTTATCGACCGAGACGCTGTTCATCATGAACAGACGTCCGCCAGCCCTCACAAAGGTTGCAATTGCTTTGCAACCAAAGCTACAGCAGAGGTTGCAGTGTCCTCAGCTGGTTCCCGCTTGGGTGTTGGCGTCCTGCCGGTGATTGTGGTGTGTCTGCAATTGCCTTGACGCTCCCCTTGCGTCTGGCGTTTTCGCGCCGACCGCACCTGTTTGTTCTGACGATCCACCCCGTTCTTCCTTTCGTACCGGAGCCCTTCCATGTCCAAGAAGCGCAAGCGCATTAGCCGTCGTCGTCTGGCAGGTCAGCGGGTCCTGGCCCATGTGCCAACCCATCACCTTGAGACCGGTGAGTACAAGCCTGTTACGGCGGCGCGTCGCTACATCGCTGAGGCCGCAATGGTGCCTCCGGCTCTGCTGAACGTGCGCCGCAACGAGCACACCACCGACCGCTTCTTCTGGGGTGAGAAGGGTCTGTTCAGTGCCCAATACGCCGAAGAGAATCATTTCCTCTTCCCTTCATTGCGCTCGATTGTTGATTCCATCGGCGAAGACAAGCTCTTCGAGGGCCTCGAGCTTGGCGCTGATGATTGGGAGGAAATGGAGGAGTACGAATACGCCTTCGTTTGATCAGGCGTTCTCCAGAACTCTCTCGATAAACCTCAGGATCGGCTGCACTGTCTCGTCAGGGATGGTGTGGCCGTTTTTAAATGGAAGCGTCTGACATCGCTCGGGCTGCAACTGCGATGCGATCGCTTGCATCGCCTGGAACGGCACCACGGGATCGTCTGATCCGTGCATCAGCAACATGGGGGGATGCTCCTGCGCTGGAGCCCAGTTGGGGTGTGGATAGCCGCTGCAGCTGATCACCCCGGCCACGGGCAGGGCGCAGCAGCAGTCCAGGGCCATGGCTCCCCCTTGGGAAAAGCCGAACACCACCGTGTGATCCAGTTCAAGGCCTGAACTGCTCAGGCTCTGCAGTTGAGCCTTGAGGCGCTTAACGGCCGCGGGTACGGCGTCCCACTGGGCTGGGAACAGGCCATACCACTGGCGTCCTCCCGGCTGGTCGGGATGGCGTTCAGGCGCCTCAAGGCACACCACATCAAGGGTTTTTGAGCACTCGCGCGCCAGGCGATCGCCCAGGGGCTTGAGATCCTCTCCATTGGCTCCCCAGCCGTGGAGCAGCACAAGCCGGCCATCCATGGGACATCAACATCACTGCTGCGTAGGTTGGCTCACGACCCAGTCACGACCCTTCGATGGCTCCTGTCGCTCTGCTGAGTGTTTCCGATAAGTCCGGGCTGGTGCCCCTGGCGGAGGCCCTGCATCGGACCCATGGCTATCAGCTGCTCTCCAGTGGGGGCACAGCCAAGGTGCTCGAGCAGGCAGGTCTTCCAGTGACCCGTGTTTCGGAGCACACCGGGGCCCCAGAAATACTTGGTGGTCGTGTGAAAACGCTCCATCCAAGGGTGCATGGCGGAATTCTGGCCAAGCGGGGTGAAGCGTCCCACCAAGCCGATCTTGAGCAGCAGAACATTGCCCCCATCGATGTGGTGGTGGTCAACCTTTATCCCTTCCGCGAAACGATTGCTCGGCCTGACGTCACCTGGGATCAGGCGATCGAGAACATCGACATCGGTGGTCCCGCCATGGTGCGGGCGGCTGCCAAAAATCATGCCGATGTGGCTGTGCTCACCAGCCCTGACCAATACGACCGTCTGTTGACCGCCATGGCGGAGTCTGGAGGGAGCGTGCCTTCGGAGCTGCGGCGCCAACTGGCCCTTGAAGCGTTCCAGCACACTGCTTCGTACGACACGGCGATCAGCCGCTGGATGGCTGAGCAAAACGTAGCGGACGACAGCCCCTGGCTGGAGGCGGTGCCGCTGCGGCAGACCCTGCGGTACGGCGAAAATCCCCACCAGAAAGCGCGCTGGTTTAGCCATCCCAAACAGGGTTGGGGTGGAGCCATTCAGCTGCAGGGTAAGGAGCTGAGCACCAACAACCTTCTGGATCTCGAGGCGGCCCTCGCCACGGTGCGGGAGTTCGGCTACGGAGCCGACGGCTCCGCACCGGCGTCGCAACCCGCGGCCGTGGTCGTCAAGCACACCAATCCCTGTGGAGTAGCGATCGGGGCTTCGATTCCTGCCGCACTGACGCGGGCTCTGGATGCCGATCGGGTGAGTGCCTTCGGCGGCATCATCGCCATGAACGGTGTGGTGGAAGCCACGGCGGCCCGTGAGCTCACCAGCTTGTTTCTGGAATGTGTTGTTGCACCGGGTTTCACCCCCGAAGCACGGGAGGTGCTGGCTGCCAAGGCGAATCTGAGGCTGTTGGAGCTGGCTCCTCAGGCCATCGATGCGGCTGGCCCCGATCACGTGCGAAGCATCTTGGGTGGCCTCCTGGTTCAGGATCTCGACGACCAGGCGATCACGCCGGACGACTGGACCGTGGCCAGTCAGCGCCCGCCCACACCGCAGGAAAAGCTGGACTTGGAATTTGCCTGGCGCTTGGTGCGTCACGTGCGCTCGAACGCCATCGTCGTGGCCCGGGATGGGCAGAGTCTTGGCGTGGGGGCTGGGCAGATGAATCGGGTGGGCTCAGCGCGGATCGCCCTGGAGGCGGCCGGTGAGAAAGCCCAGGGGGCGGTGCTGGCCAGTGATGGCTTCTTCCCGTTTGACGACACGGTGCGTCTGGCCGCAAGCCATGGCATCACCGCCGTGATTCATCCCGGAGGAAGCATGCGCGATGGCGATTCGATCAAAGCCTGCGATGAGCTGGGTCTGGCGATGCAGCTCACGGGTCGCCGCCATTTCCTGCACTGACGCTGATGGGGGGCGGCGGCCCCCTAGCCTCGCGGCACTGAAGAGTCCCCTTCAATGCTCGCCACCCTTCCCTTCAGCCTCAATTTCGCTCACCCCCTCGCGGAGTGGGGCCTGCTCGCCGTTGGTGGTTGGGCCCTCTACCTCGGGATCAAGGCCAAGAAAACCCGCACCGGCACGCCAGAACAGCGCAAAGAGCTGGTGCCCAAAAAGTTTGCCCAGCGCCATTACCTCTGGGGCAGCATCTTGCTGGCCGTAATGACCCTCGGCACGCTGGGCGGCATGGCCGTCACTTATCTGAACAACGGCAAGTTGTTCGTCGGTCCGCACCTGTTGGTGGGTCTGACCATGACCGGGATGATCGCCGTTGCCGCTTCGCTCTCACCTCTGATGCAGCGGGGCAATCTGATCGCGCGCAAGGCTCATGTAGGCCTGAACATGGGCATGCTCACGCTGTTCCTCTGGCAGGCCGTCAGCGGTATGGAGATCGTCAACAAAATCTGGACCAATCGCTGAGGATTCTTCAGAAGGCTGCCCGCTGACGTGGTGGGCAGCTCAGACCATGGCTGGCATGGAAATCCTCCTGGACCTTCCAGGTCAGCCGACGGGAAATCTGGCGGACGATTTGCTTGAGCAGATGATCGCCGCTGCTCTGGACCAGCTGATCCGGAAGCATGGTGATCACCTTGGGCAGCCGGATCCAGACCTTGAGATCCAGATCCCATTTCACTGAAGTGTTCTCCTGTTCAGCAATGAGTCGCATTCCAGCGCGGAAGTCGACGTCGTAGTGATTGCGCAGGGCAAGGGACTGGGGCACCGTGCGGACGGTTTCGATGCGGTAGATCCCTTCCTCCTGCGGCAGCAGTCGCAAAGCGATCGTGGGCTCCACTTCGAAGCCAAAGTTGCCGAATCGCCCGAGGGTCAGGCTGTAGGACTGCCGATCGATGGCTTCGACCTGCATCGGACTGGCGCAACGTTCGAACCAGCTTTGATGGTCATCCAGGTAGCGGGCAACCACCGTTTGGGGTGCCAGCATCTGCATCGAATCCTCGAAGTGGCTGCTGTAGCAGCGCACTTGCGGATCGGCACCGTGAAGCTGATTGTCGGTTTCAGTGGGCGACAAGACCGTCACGGATGGGAAGCTGCCGGCGAAGGGCGAATTAAAGATGAACCAATGTAAAGCTGCTCGCGATTCAGTTTTCGCTCAATTGCATCAGTTTTTCGATTACCTCTTCCACGGCTCGGTCCGGTGTTGAGGCGCCGGAGGTGATTCCCACCCGAACGGGGCCCTGAGGCAGGAAATCGCCTTCACGACAGAGTTCGGCCGCCAGTGGTTTGTGCTCGATCGAATTGCTGCCCACGTCAATGCGCTCGGGCGTGTCGATGTGGAACGAGCGAATGCCGCGGCTGACGGCAATCTCCTGCAGGTGGGTGGTGTTGGACGAGTTGAAACCACCGATCACCACCATTAGGTCCAGCGGTTCATCCACCAGGGAGAACATGGCGTCCTGACGCTCCTGGGTGGCGTCGCAGATGGTGTTGAAGGCCAGGAAGTGGTCGTTGAGCTGGGTAGGACCGTATTTGCTCAACATTGTGCGTTCGAACAGGCGTCCGATCTCTTCCGTTTCGCTCTTCAGCATCGTGGTCTGGTTGGCCACACCCAGACGTTCGAGGTCCCGATCGGGATCGAACCCTGGAGAGCAGGCTTTGGCAAAGCGTTTGATGAACTCATCACGGTTGCCGTTGCCGAGGATGTAATCGGCAACGTACTGGGCTTCCTCCAGATCGAGCACCACCAGATAGGTGCCGGCAAATGAGCTGGTGGCCAGTGTTTCCTCGTGCTTCACCTTGCCGTGAATGACCGAGGTGACGGTGTGCTTTTTGTGTTTCTCCACGGTGTTCCACACCTTGGAGACCCAGGGACAGGTCGTGTCAACGATGTGGCAGCCCCGTTCGTTCAGCAACTGCATTTCCTGAACCGTGGCGCCAAAGGCTGGCAGGATCACCACATCGCCGGAGGTGACACCGGAGAAGTCCTTCACCCCTTGTTCGACAGGGATGAACTGCACATCCATCTCCCTGAGGTGATCGTTCACTGAGGGGTTGTGGATGATCTCGTTTGTGATCCAGAGGCGCTCGCTGGGGTAATGCCTGCGGGTCTCGTAGGCCATCGCTACGGCCCGTTCAACACCCCAGCAGAACCCGAAGGCTTCGGCTAGCCGGACGTTGAGCCGGCCGTGTTCCAGGCGGTAGCCGTTGTCCCGGATCGTGCCGATCAGGCCGCTCTGGTAAGCCTGCTCAAGACTTTCCGCCACTTCCTCAGCGCGCCCGAAGCCTCGCCGGTTGTAACGCTCGGAATGGTGGAGGGAGCGCTTGAAGGCGTGGGTGTCCATAGAGGGCGCTGGAGTGGAGGAACTCTATGTGGCCTGAAGCAGCGCGTCAGGCAGTAAAAAAGCCCGGCCAGTTGGCCGGGCTCGAAATCAACAGCTGAGCCGGAATGGAATCAGTTGTTGGTGGTGGAGAAACCGGCGTAGGCCTCCATTCCGTGTTCGCCGATGTCCAGACCTTCGGACTCTTCCTGTTCGGTGACGCGGATGCCACCGAAGAGGGCGCCGATGATCTGCCAGGCGATGAAGCAGGTGACCACAGTCCAGATGGCATAGGCGCCTGCACCCAGGGCCTGGATGCCGAGCTGGTCGATACCGCCGCCGACAAGCAGGCCAAGGCCGGAGCCATCGCCCTGGATGTCGTAGCCCCAGAGGCCAATCACGACCGTGCCCCACACGCCGCACACACCGTGCACGGAGAAGGCGCCGACGGGATCATCGATACCAACGGAATCAAGAGCGGCGACAGAGAAGACGACGATGATGCCGCCCACCAGGCCAGCCACCCAGGAACCCGTCAGGGTGAGATTGCCGCAACCGGCAGTCACGCTCACCAGGCCGGCCAGGATGCCGTTGATGATCATGGTGAGATCAGGCTTCTTGGAGGTGATCGTGGAGATCACCGTGGCGCCGATGGCACCACCAGCTGCACCGAGGGTGGTGGTGACGGCCACATAGGGAACCCACTGGTCCATGGCCAGCTGGGAACCGGGGTTGAAGCCGTACCAGCCGATCCAGAGGATCAGGGCGCCAAGGGTGGCGATGGACATGTTGTGGCCAGGGATGGCCTGAACCTTGCCGTCGACGTACTTGCCGATGCGGGGTCCAAGCAGCATGGCGCCGACGAGGCCGGCCCATGCGCCAACGGAGTGGACGATCGAGGAACCAGCGAAGTCGATGAAGCCCATTTCGCTGAGCCAACCACCGTTCCACTGCCAGCTACCGGCAATCGGGTAGATGACTGCGGTGAGCACCAGGGCGAAGATCACGAATTCGCCGAACTTGATCCGCTCAGCCACAAGACCGGACACGATCGTGGCTGCGGTTCCGGCGAAGGCCGCCTGGAACAGGAAATCAACGGTGGGAACCAGGCCGGCTTCGCTGATGGTCTCAGCGGTGACGGTCGGGTCGAAGAAGAGGCCCCCGAAATACAGCCAGCCGCCAAGGACGGAGTCGCCGTACATGAGGGAGTAGCCCAAGAACCAGTAGGCGGTCACCGCGAGGGCGAACACGAACAGGTTTTTGGCGAGGATATTGACGGCATTCTTTTGCCGGCACATGCCTGCTTCGACCATGGCGAAGCCGGCGTTCATGAAGATCACCAGGATGGTGGCGACCAGTAGCCAGAGGTTGTTGGCCAGGAAAGCAGCGGAGAGCTCAGGCAGCTCTTCGGCTTTGGCAGAGAGGGTGAAAATGCCAAGGCCCATGAGCGCCAGGGGCGCGCAGGCGAGCCAGGTGATGGCGCGGTTGGAGCTGAAACCTCTGATGCTCTTCAAGAGCAGCATCGGGCCTTCCAGGAGGCTGGCCTCCTGAAGGGTTTTGCGCCGCCGTTGCGGTGGCGCGTGGAATGCAGTTGTCATAAACGAGGGTGCAGAGCTGCGTGACACGCCCAGTTGTAACCAGACGAACCAGCCCACGCTGCCCCTCAGTCTCGTCTTTCTATGTTCGATCTGCTACCAAAATCAATCTAGGTGGACTAGGCGTGTCCCCTGCCAGTGCACTGCATCGGCGCTGAAGCTGAAACAACACGGCAGCACCTCCACGCCGCTTTGGGTGGCCTGGCGAAACAGCTGCCCGTAGCGCGGATCGGCGCTGTCGCCGGGAGCAAAGGCGTTCACATCCGGGCGGCTGAGGCAGGGCACCAGCACAGCCCGCGCGTCCGGAAGCACCCCCATCAGCTCAATCAGATGCTTTTGCCCCCGTTCGGTCACCGTGTCGGGGAAGAGGGCCGTGCTGCCGTCGGTCCAGGTGGTGTTCTTCACCTCCAGGTAGATCGGTCGTTGATCGGGGTTCTGCTCGGCCGGCGTCAGCAGGAGGTCGATCCTGCTGCGTTTGTTGGTGCCGTAGGCCACCTCAGCGCGGATCCCCGCAATCAGGCCGAGTTGCGCCTCCAAGCACCCGGCTTCGATCGTGGCGCGAATCAGACGGTTGGGGAGGGCCGTGTTGATGCCAACCCAGCAGGGCTGGCCATCGGCGCCGGGCACTTCGGCTTGCTCCCAGGTCCAGGCCAGCTTGCGTTTGGGGGAGGGTGCGTGGCGCAGACGCACCCGTTGGCCAGGAATCAAGACCCCGGTCATCGGGCCGGTGTTGGCGCAGTGGGCGGTGACGGTGTCGCCGTTGCTCAGCTCCACATCGGCCAGGAAGCGTTTGTAGCGCTTCAGCAGCACGCCCTCCGTTAGGGGTTCAAAGCGCAGAAGGGCATCGCCCGGAGAGGGAAGGCCAGTCATGGCAGCAGCCGAGATTGGCCCATGGTCTCGTGTGGTGCCTCCACAATGCGCCCAATGCTGGGGGCCGAATGGCGCGTTCACTGAAGGGGATCGCACTGGTGGTGACCCTCGGCACCCTGCTGAGCAAGCTGGGTGGCCTGATTCGGCAGCTGGTGATCGCGGCGGCCTTCGGGGTGGGCGCGGCCTATGACGCTTACAACTACGCCTACGTGCTGCCTGGATTTCTGCTGATCCTGCTGGGGGGGATCAATGGTCCCTTCCACAGCGCCATGGTGAGCGTGCTGAGCCGTCGCCCACGGGCCGAAGGAGCCCATATCCTTGCGGCGCTCAACACCAGCGTCAGTGCTCTGCTTCTGCTGGTCACCATCGTTCTGGTGCTGGCGGCGGATCCCCTGATCACCCTGGTGGGGCCGGGTCTGGCCCCCGAACTCCACGCCATTGCAAGGGTCCAGCTGCAGGTGATGGCACCGATGGCCTTGCTGGCCGGGCTGATCGGGCTCGGCTTCGGGTCCCTCAACGCTGCTGACGAATTTTGGATTCCGGCGATTTCACCATTGATGTCCAGCGGGGCCTTGATCCTGGGTGTGGGACTGCTGTGGTGGCAGCTCGGCGCTGACATCGCCTTGCCGTCCGCCGCCATGACCGGGGGTGTGGTGTTGGCCTTGGCCACGTTGGTGGGTGCCTTGCTGCAGTGGTTGATCCAGCTGCCGGCGTTGATTCGGCAGGGCTTGGCTCGTTTTCAACTGGTCTGGGACTGGCGGCACCCAGGGGTGCGCGAGGTGTGGCGTGTGATGGGGCCGGCGACGTTGTCGTCCGGGATGCTGCAGATCAATGTGTTCACTGATCTGTTCTTCGCCTCCGGCATCGTTGGTGCGGCTGCGGGTCTGGGGTACGCCAATTTGCTGGTGCAAACCCCCCTGGGCCTGATCTCGAATGCACTGTTGGTGCCCTTGCTGCCCACTTTCGCCAGGCTCACGGCTCCGGCGGATCGTCCGCAGCTGATCGCACGGATCCGCCAGGGGTTGATGCTGTCTGCCGCATCGATGATTCCTCTGGGAGGGCTGTTCATTGCTTTGGGTGGCCCCATCGTCGCTCTCGTGTATGAGCGTGGTGCCTTCGATGCATCAGCTGCGCAGCTGGTGACGGGCCTGTTGATGGCCTACGGCCTGGGTATGCCGGCTTACCTCGGCCGGGATGTGCTGGTGCGCGTCTTTTATGCCCTTGGAGATGGGACAACGCCGTTTCGGTTCTCGCTGGCGGGGATTGGTCTGAACGTGATTTTTGATTGGCTGCTGGTGGGTGGTCCGACCCCCTGGGGACATCAGTTGCCCTTCAATTTCGGTGCGCCCGGGTTGGTGCTCGCCACGGTTGCCATCAATCTGCTCACCTGCCTCGCCCTGCTGGTGGGTCTGCAGCAACGGATTTCAGGCCTTCCCCTGCGGCGCTGGGGCCTGGATCTGCTGCGGCTGGCCATCGCTGGTGTGTTGGCCGCCGGGGCTGCCGGGATGCTGTTGGCCGTTGTGACCTGGCCCTCAGGGCTTATGGGCCTGCTGCTGCAGGTCTCTGCCCCTGGCTTGCTGGGTCTCGTTCTGTTCGCCCTGATCGGTGCACAACTCAAGGTGCCGGAGGTGCGTGAGATCACGCAGTTGGCGATAGGCCGATTCAGGGCTCGCTGAGGCGAACATCCAGTTCTTCACGCACCTGAATGGGAAGTTCCAGCTGTTCGCGACCCA
>Ga0213866_10000449_pt1 | contig 33552 bp, 27 predicted proteins | sample PICome_11_FD_160079 | JGI IMG/M metagenome (GOLD analysis project Ga0213866, IMG submission 160079) | Coastal seawater microbial communities near Pivers Island, North Carolina, United States - PICO284 | ecosystem: Environmental > Aquatic > Marine > Coastal | place: USA: North Carolina... | reverse complement strand
GGGGGGGAGCAACGAAGACAAGGCCGCGAAAGAGGAGCAGTTCCGCAATCAGTCAGAAGAAGTACGCGCGCAGATCATCAAGCAGGCGAAAGATGACGCCTTCGCCTATCTCGACTTCGCGATGAAGGGGGGGATACGACAAGGTTCCCGACATGCTCAAGGCGCGAGAGTTTGCGAGTCTGCATAGCGATGAGCGCTGGCAGCCTCTCGTCTTACTCATGCAAGAAGCTCAAGCTGCGCGACGAGAAGCCCAACGCAAAGAGGGGGGCGAAAAGGAAGAAGAAGTTCGCGACGTGATCTACGTTTCCTCCGTAGCGGTTGACTCCGCGCTCTACGCAGAAGGAATGCGCGACAACGACATGATCACCCACATCAACGACCTACGCGTGAACAATATCCGTGAGCTGCAGACTGCTTGGAACAAGCTGGTGTTGGGTGAGCAAGTCAAGATCACCGCTCGACGCTACACTATTGTGAATGACTCGTTGGTGGCGGAGACGAACGAAGATGGCAACTACGTCCTGAACGAAAAGGGAGAGCCGCAATGGGAGTACGAGCTTGTCACCTTCAATATCAAAGCGAGCAATGACATCGGCCTCGCAGCGCAAGACTTCACCATTCCCATACCGAGGCTCGTCGCGAAGACCGAGGATTGAGCATGACCTTCCGCTGCATTGCGGAGAGGATTGCATGAACGCAAAAAGCGCAGGTGTTGAGCCTGCGCTTTTGCATTGGACTTGATGTGGGTGGGGCAGACAATCCTGTCTGCCAGCCGCACAGCCAAGCGTTGCTCTCTTGATAGAGCGTCCTCGCTTGGCGAGCGAGCACGGACACGATTGTCCGCGCCACCCAAGCTCTAGCCGAAGCGGCCGGAGACGTAGTCTTCCGTGCGCTTCTCGTTGCGCTGGTATTCGTGTTGTTCACGCCGCTGATCGTAGACTTCTCCCAAGCCGGTACGCTGGTTGCGCTGACGGTGAGCTCGGAGGGCAGACTGCGCTTGATCTTCACGCGGCCACGCCTGTGGAAGCGCTCGCTCCCGCTCGAAGTTGAGCGCGGCGAGTGGAGCATCAAAGGGCTTGATGATGGCAGCGGCGAACTTCACCTGCCGGGACGCGAGCCAACCTGGTTACCGCTCTTCAAAGGCGGCGTGTTGCGTGAAGACATTGCGACGCAGTAGCGCAGGCGATCAGCTCGCTCGCTTGCACGAAGCGGGTTGGTCCGCCAGCGGCACGAATGCCGGTTCTACCGCGCGTTCACGCTGGTTTTGTGCTGGAGCCTTGTGGCTCGCCCGCTGAGAAGCAGGACGCTTTTCCCCGCTTTGCGCTTCCGCTTGCGCACGTGCGCGGCGCTCCTTGATCATGCGGCGCAGCTCTTTGATCGCGCCGAGATCTGTTGCAGTGAGCTTGGGCGGATCAGGCTCATTGAGCGCCTCGTCGATCTGCTGCACGCGCTTGACCAGCACGCGGAACACCAGGTTTTCAGCCGCATCGCAGTTGTTGAGTTCCATTTGTACATCCTTTGCAAGCACTACCCTCTCAATAAGTAGCAGCGCTGGCCCGGTGCTTTGGCTAAGAGATTCGCTAGATTGATCGAAGAATCAGAGCGGCGCGAAGAGCAACGGTTTCGAGCGGGTGAGCTAGAGCAGTTCTCGATATGGTCTGTTCGAGTCGCCGTCATCCCGACTGAGCGCGAAGCGCGACGCGGGATCTCCCTTGCGAAGGATACCGCTTTCTACGATTGCTCCCGTTGCTCTGATCTCAATGATTCGTGCGCAAGCTCGCACGAAATCTTCCTCAGCAAGGGAGATCCCTCCGCCTACGGCGTTCGGGATGACGCGCACACGAAGCAAATCGAGAAGTGCTCTAAGTAGTGCAATGAACTGGCATGAATGCCAGTTCTACTGCGCCACACAGCAAAAGCGCAGGTGTTGAGCCTGCGCTTTTGCATTGGACTTGATGTGGGTGGGGCAGACAATCCTGTCTGCCAGCCGCACAGCCAAGCGTTGCTCTCTTGATAGAGCGTCCTCGCTTGGCGAGCGAGCACGGACACGATTGTCCGCGCCACCCAAGCTCTAGCCAAAGCGGCCGGAGACGTAGTCTTCCGTGCGCTTCTCTTTCGGGTGGCGGAAGACGCTTTCCGTGTCGTTGAACTCGATCAGTTCGCCGTCGACCAAGAAGGCCGTCAGGTCAGAGGCACGCGCAGCTTGCTGCATGTTGTGCGTGACGATCACGATCGTGTATTCCTTCTTCAGCTCGTGCATCGAATCTTCGATGCGTGCGGTCGAGACCGGATCGAGCGCTGAGCAAGGCTCGTCCATCAGCAGCACGTCGGGCTCCATGGCCAGCGCGCGCGCAATGCAAAGGCGCTGCTGCTGTCCGCCGGAAAGCGCCAGGCCGCTCTCGTGCAGGCGATCCTTCACTTCTTCCCAAAGGCCAGCCTTTTGCAGCGACTGCTCGACTAGGTCAGCGAGGTTCTTCTTGCCGCCGCGCCCGTCTTTGGAGGCGATGCCGTTGATGATCGGGCCCCACGCGACGTTCTGGAAGATCGTCTTGGGGAAGGGATTGGGCTTTTGGAACACCATGCCGATGTGGCGGCGAACTTCAACCGCGTCGACGTCAGGCGCGTAAAGGTCGTGCCCGCGGTAGAGAATCTGGCCTTCAATCCCAATGTTGGGGATGAAGTCGTTCATGCGGTTGAGGCAGCGCAAAAGCGTGCTCTTGCCGCAACCCGAAGGCCCAATGATCGCGGTGATCATGTTTTCGGTAAAGCTCAGGCTCACGCCCTTGATCGCCTTCTTTGAGCCGTAGCTGATGACTGCGTCGCGGCATTCCAAAACCGGAGCGGTGTCGCTGGGCTTGTTCTTCGCGGCAACCTGCTTTTCTGCTGGCTGCGCGGGCGTGCGCGCCGCCTTGACGGCTTCCGCAGCACTCTGATCAGCAGTTGGAGTGGACTCGTTCATTTCAATCCTCGTCGTTACACAAGAGGTCGCCTACGACAGCTTATTCTGATAGCGATTTCTGATGAAGATCGCAATCCCATTCAGCAGCAACAATACTACCAAAAGCACCACAATGGCTGCGGCGGCAGCTTCAGCAAATCCCGGTTCTTGACGATCCGACCACTCGTAAATTGAGAGGGGCAGGATCGAATACTGACTCATCGGGCCACCAGGCGCGCTGGTCACCGAAATAGCAGCGCCAACGATGATCAAAGGCGCTGTCTCACCAATCGCACGGGAGAGCGAAAGAATGATTCCGGTCATAACGCCGGGCAAAGCCGATGGCAACACGTGGTACCAAATGGCTTGCCAGCGATTCGAACCGAGCGCGAGCGCTGCATGACGCAAGCTCTGCGGCACGGCTCGAATAGCCTCACGCGACGCGGTAATCACCACCGGAAGAATCAGAAGGCTGAGCGTCAATGCGCCGGTGATAACCGAGTTCCCAAGCCCAAAGGTGCGATAGAAGACTGCCAAGCCAAGAATGCCGTAAACGATTGAAGGAACTCCGGCCAGATTCGAAATGTTGATCTCAATGAAGGTGGAGATCCGCCCTTGCTTGGCGTACTCCTCCAGATAGATCGCAGATCCAATCGCCAGCGGAACCGAGATCAGCGCCGTCAGAGCAACCAGCCACAAGGTGCCGATAAGCGGAATGTAGACACCAGTTTCACCTGCATCGTGAGATGATGGAGGCGAAGTCAAGAAGTCCCAATCTACGAAGATGAACTTCTCTTCGGTGACGGGATACGCTTCCGAATCGGCATTCTCCGGCGTGTAGGCCACACCATCAAGGCTCAAGGCCTTCACACGCGAGCGGTTTCGCGAGTAGGTGTGCGGGTCGACATACGCAATCGCATAGGGTGAATCGAGCAGAGCATTCATGACTTGAGGCGGATACTCAAAGTAGGTGGCATCCTTCTGTTTTAGGGAGCCATCACGGTCGCCGGTAATCTTCTCAGTGATGAACTTGTGAGCGTTCTCGTCGTACTCGCGCTGAAAACCGTAGATCTTGATGTACTCGTCAGGCCAGTTCGAATTGAGGTCGCTCCACTTCCGGGCGCTTCCTTCGGCGCTGAAGATCGCTTGAAGCTGATCCATCGTCAGCGCGTCGACGAAAGTGTTCTCATTGCTCACGATGAAGGGCGTTGCTTCGTAGTCGTAAGGCGATAAGCCCTGGCTGAAAACCTGCAGAATCAGCACTGCGACCAACACCAACGCACTCACCGTCATCGAAATGCAGGTGTACTTGAAGATCTTCGAGATCCTGCGGCGGCGCGTGAGATTCTCAGCGCTGTGCTGCCAAGGCGAGTGCTCGCTCATTCGTAGGTCTCCTTGTAGCGACGCATGATGCGGTTGGAGATAACGTTCATCACGAAGGTAATCAGGAAGAGCACGCCTGCGACGGCAAAGATGCTGGCGAAGAGCGCACCAGAGTGCTGCGCATCGCCCTTCGCTGCCTGCACGATGAACGCGGTCATCGTCTGAATTCCCTCAAGGGGATTACCAGTCAGCTTCGGCGTCGAGCCTGCTGCGATCGTCACCGCCATGGTTTCGCCGATGGCGCGGGACATCGCTAGCACGAAGCTTGCCAGCACGCCGGAGAGCGCAGCGGGGACGACGACGTTGGTCGTCACTTCAAACTGCGTCGCACCGATCGCGTAGCCAGCTTGGCGCATCGAACCTGGCACTGCGCGCAGAGCGTCATCGCAAAGTGAAGCAACCATCGGCATAACCATGATGCCAACGACGATCATTGCGCTTAGCGCGTTGAACACCGGGATGCTGGGGAAAACAACCGCCAGCACCGGGGTGATAAACTTCAACGCAAAGTAGCCGTAGACGACCGTAGGAATGCCTGCCAGCACTTCGAGCGAAGGCTTGATGAACTTGCGCTGCCGATCCGTCGCGAATTCGCTGAGAAAGATCGCACTGGCCAAGCCGAGCGGAAGCGCGATCAGGGCCGCGCCGAACATGATCATCAGCGTGCCGGAAAGGAGTGGCAGAATGCCGTAGGAGTGTGGCTCGGAGAGCGCGCTCCATTCGGTGCCAAAGAAGAACTCTGAGAAGGTGACGTACTCGAAGAGATCAAGGCCGCCTTCAAGCAACACGTAGATGATTGACACCGTCGTTGCAATCGTAAGCAGAGCGCACGTAAAGAGCACGAGCTTGATCGCAAGCTCGCGCCATTCCTTTGAAAAGGCTCTCTGCAGGTTTATGCTCTTCTGTGATGCCGACTGCTCACTCATCTTTTCTCCGACTCAAGGAGCTGGTGTGATGAATTGGCCCCACACAAGTGCAGGGCCAATTCGCTATCGAGCGACGCTTACTTGTAAAGTTCAGAGAGCGTCTTCTTCTTGGCGTCTTCCGCAGCGTAGACCGAGCCGGTCACGCGATCAGCGAAGCGCTTCTTGGTGGCGGCGTACACCGAATCGGGAAGCGGGAAGTAGCCGACGTCTGCGACGAGGTTCGGAGCCTTCTCAAGGTAGAAGCTCACGAACTGAGCAACGTGCTCCTTGTCAGCAGCGCTCTTGGCGACGTAGATGAAGAGCGGGCGGGAAAAGGGCGCGTAGGTGCCGTTTTCGATCGTTTCCGCACCCGGCGCGACGCCGTTGATTTTCAGCGCCTTGAGCGTTTCACGGTTGTTGTCGAAGTAAGCGTAGCCAAAGAAACCGATGGCGAATTCGCTGTCTTGGATGCCGGTCACGAGCGTGCTGTCGCTTTCGCTGGTGGTCGAGCCCTTGCGCAGCGAAGCCTTCTTCTTCTTGAGGATCACTTCTTGGAAGTAATCGAAGGTACCGGAAGCTTCGCCGGGAGCAAAGATCGAGATCGGCTCGGCCGGCCAAGCGTCGTTCACGTCTTTCCAGGTCTTGGCGCTGCCTTCTTCGGCGAAGATCTCAAAGAGCTGGTCGGTGGTCAGTTCGTTGCAGAAGGTGTTCTTCGTGCTCACAACGATCGAGAGGCCGTCGTAGGCGACGGGCAGTTCAATGAACTCAATGTTGTTCTTCTTGCACTCTTCGGCTTCCTCGGCCTTGATCGGACGCGAAGCATCGCTGATGTCCGTTTCGCCCTTGCCGAACTTAACGAAGCCACCGCCGGTGCCGGAGGTGCCAACGCTGATGTTCACGTCCGCGTTGACCTTGCGGAACTCGTTCAGCATGCGGTCGGAAATCGGATAGACCGTGCTCGAACCGTCGATGACGATTTTCGCTTCTTCGCCGCCGCAGCCGACGAAGCTCAGGCTCGCGACTACGATCATCAACAGAGCGCTGATAGTGATGCCAATTTTCTGCATGGAGATTCTCCCTCGTTGCTGCGGAACTCTTACGCCACTTGTTAAGGAATGGATAAAGAAGCGCAATTCTTATCACTTTGGTGATTCGACCGGCTCAGGTGCCACAACCCCAACTGGCCAATCGAATGAACCAACGCTCTGCCCAATCTGCATGGGCTTTTGATCGCTGGTCGCTCACGCGGCGCTTCTCTCTCCGCCGCAAAGCATTTAGGCTTCCATTGTGAACAGATCATGAAGACGACAACAAAACTCAGGAGAAAGAAAGGTGTGATCAGCTACGAGACTTAGCCCTATAATGTGCTTCGCTCAGGGTCACAAGCCATTACGCATCATAGACTTAGGGAGTATCGCGACCTTTACTGACGGACCTTTTCGAAGCATGAAGAAGTGCGTAGTGGCACGACAAAAACGTGCCTTTTCGGCGGCTTATATACGAACTTATCGCTCGCGGTCTCTCGTCGCCTCTCCCAACATGCGAGCGTACTCGGGTTGAGGCAGACGCCCTTCACCCGCCAGCGCAGCCGCCAAGCGATTCAAGTTCGATTTGCCAAAGCATACCAAAATAATCAGCGTGCCGGCCGCGGTGTACATGAACATGCTCCCGCCAGTCAACACGTCTCCTCGCACGCTGTAGAAGATCCCGGGTAGACCCGCGATCCATAACGCATACACGTCAGGCCACACGTTCCCCAGGTTCCGCAAGCGATCCCAAAAGCCTGCTAGCAAGCCAAAGCACAGGGGCAGCATCACCGCTCCAAGCATCAGAAAGTTGATGTAGCCCTCGCCAATCAAACCAGCGCTGAGCGAAAGATGCTCGTCCATGTTCATGCGCGCTGCAAGCTCTACGCCCATACCAATGGGCTTTTCAGGCCAGATAACGCGAGGCACGGGATTCAAGGGCAAAGCGATCAGGGAGCTACCATTGAGCGGCGGATAAAACTCGGGCGTGGTGTAGAGCACCTGCTCCAGCATGGTCGCTTGATCGTACTCCAACATCTGCTTCACGCCGTCGCCCAGATTTCGGCCCTGCGCCTGATCGAGGTTGGTAAAGCCAACATCGCGATACACCGTTAGAAAGGCAAAGAGCAGCACTGCAAGCCCCATCCCCAAGGGAACCAGCAAGCGAGCCAGCCGGTTGATGCGAGGCACGGGAATCGTCACGCCAAACGCCATCACGCTAATCATGTAGGCGATCGCGTGCCCCCGATTGCCCATCAGAGCAGCCAGAGCCACCACCATCGCAATCCCAACGTAGGCCGTCGTGCGAGCGCCGTAACACTTTGAACGTCGCGCAAGCAGCACAGCGCCAGCAGTCATAGCAGCGGCCTGAAACACCCGCGCAAACTGGGCAAGAAAGCCGGCATCGCCCGCGAGGTAAATGTAAAACTCGCCGCCGCGTGCGCTCAGCATGTAGGTGATCGGATTGAACCCCGCGCGCCAAATGATGTACATGCGGCTGCCCAAGTGCAGCACCGTGATGAAGATAACCGCGTTGCGCAGCGTGATATCCGGAACGTAGATCGCGCCTCTTGGCAGCCACTCGTAGTCGGGATGCTTGCGCTTCCTGCGATACGCTACGAGCAAGCCTGCCACCATCGCAGAACAGCCCGCCAAGTTCACCCAAGCAGCCTGGTTGCGCAGCTCGCTCGCAATCGCGGGATAGGCGAAGCGCTGATTGGAAACCAGCCCATCACCCAAGGTGATCACGTTGTGGCAGTAGAGGAAGTAACCCGCCGTGCTTGCAATACACGTCGCGGTGAAGAAGCCGGTCCAGCCTTCCTTATAGAGCACGACCGAAGCAGGCAAGAGCATCATGGTTCCCGCAAGCGTGTAGAGGGGCACGCCCGTGTCGAACCATTTCGAAGACATCGTGGCCAACATGGCCGGAACCAGCAGCAACATGAACCAAAAGGTTCGCAGAGGAATCGGCTGACGCTGAAGCTCCTTGAGTTGCTTCAGCGCGCGCCACTCTGTTCGCTTATCCGAGATGAACTGCGTGATTTTGCGGCGACGCGCCGAGTCGCGCTCAGGGTGCGCGGCATCGCTGAGGTGATCACCTCCCGCGCTGCTCTCGCTTGAGCTCTCGGCTGATGAATCCATAGCCCGAACCTCGCACCAGCGTGCGCGAGGGATGATCCAAGACACGCGGCTTCGAGCTTACCACAGATCAGCGATCTCAGCGCCCGGATACATCGCACGCAGAATCTCAGCGCTGGTCATGCCCGCTTTTGCCATGCCTTGAGCAGCCCACTGATCTAGCCCAACGCCGTGGCCGAAGCCCCGCCCGTCAAAGGTGACAACGCCATCGCTGATCGTTGCGGTGAAGTTGGTCGAGGGCAGTCCGTCTCGGCCAACGCCCAGGCGCGAGCGGAAGTCGCTGGCGAGCATCGTGTCTTCATAGCCGGGAGCGCTGATCGCGACACGCGTCCCCCAGCCGTGATTCGGATTGACGATCTTGATTGAGTCGATGGTCGTCAGCCCCGCTTCCGGAGCCTTGATCGCTGCGATCACCTCGGCCACGGTCTTCGTGCGCTGCCAGCGGTGCATCGAACTGCCAGCGGCGTACTCACCCATGTCGGTACCTGCCAGCGGAGGAATGGTGCCGCCACCAAAGGCGGTGCCAGAGGCATTGGTGTGCCCGCCGGAAGTCGCATGAAAGAAGGTCTTGAGCAGTTGGCGCTGGAATGAGAGCACCATGCCCCGTGTCGTTTCGACCGCTTCGCGCACGCGAGGAGTCTCGCGATCATCGCCATTCGCATCAGGGCCAATCCCGCCGTAGCGCAGGTAGCGGGTGGTATCATCAACATCCCAGCCACGCGAATCCGCAGCGCTGCGAGTCGCAAGCATCGAGTGCAAGGTATAGCTGCGAATCGCAACGGCCTGCGCTTCGAGTGCGGCGCTCTCCCAGCCCGGCACGGCCTCCCAGCCAACGCTGCCAGCGCAGTAGTGCTCCATCCCGACGCGATTGATCAGCTCGTAGCCCTCGCCGCCATCTTTGTAGCGCAGCACCATCGTGCCGTGATAGCGCTTGCCGTTGATTCGAATCACCGCATCCGGCGAAGGCGCGTTGATGTAGAGGCCACCCTGCTTGAAGCGGGGCATCTCGTTCTCGTGCTTGAAGACTTCGCCGCCCTTGATCTGCATGCGCGTAGCTTGATTCTCCGGACCGCCGAACCAACCATCACCTTCGGGGATGATTTCGAGCCCCTCTTCCGTCTTGATGCTGCGTAAGAGCACGCGCACCAGCGGCTCTTCCATCCCGCTAGGCAGCGTGGTGAGCAGATCGTTCGAGACGGTCGTTTCTGGCGTGTTGGTGCGCTTGCGCGAGATGGGACCCGGATCGGTGGGCTCCTTTTGGCAGCTCGCTCCGCTGGTGAGCAAAATCAAGGCGACCATGGCGACGATCATGCCGACGCCACGCGAGATCTTTTGGAAGGAATGAGATGATTGCTGCGGGTTCGAGTCTGCTCGCATGGTGTTGCCCCCTGGCTGCTACATAGTGGTAGCGGTAGGAATCGAATGGCTAGATTACCGTATATGTAGTCTGTCAGATTCCGCGTCAATCGCAAGGGCGTGGCTTGGAGCTTGATCAGCGCTGAATTCTCGCAGGCGAGCAGGGCCGTGGAGTAGCGGCTGGCGAAGCAGTTACGCGACGCAAAATTGCTACTTTTTTGGTATTGTGCGGACAGATTGGCCAACTCATCGTATTCTGTAAAGGTCGCTTGGGTTGGGTGCGGATATACCTACGCAAGGCTCTCATGGACGATCACTTTGAAATTCTCGGCGGTCGCTTCTTTCGCGATGGCGTAGAACTCAAACTCCGCTCGCTCAAAGGCGGAGATACGCGTGTTGTATCACTACACATCGATGATCTGAGAGACTTGGTAAAGGCGCAAATCGAGCAAGCAGAAGCCGACGACGCTGAGCTTGCATTCGACTTTGGCCGCGCCGCGCTGGATCAATCTCTGGGCACAACCCGCTCAACCTGACTCGCAATCCCATCGCGCTCGCCCTACAATCTCCCTCCCCAAGCTTGGGCTTTCCGAGCGGCGGGTTGCCGATTTCAGGGGCGAAAAAGGGACATTCCATGCGAGTACCGATGTATCTGGTGGCCGGCTTTCTTGGCGCCGGCAAGACGACGCTTCTCAAGCGAATGGTGGATCGCCTCAACGAGCAAGGACTCACCCCCCTTGTGCTGATGAACGAGTTCGGCGAGTCGAACATCGACAACGAGCTGCTCGAAGGCTCTCGCGCTCAGATGCGCGAGCTGATCGATGGCTGCATCTGCTGCACCTCGAAGGCCGATCTCACGCGCACGCTTCATCAGATCGCGACGCAAGATAAGCCGAGCGCGATCCTGCTCGAAGCGACGGGGCTTGCCGATCCGGTCGAGATTCTCGACATCGTGACGCTACCCAATCTGCTCGATCATTTGCAATTGCGTTCGATCATCAGCTTGGTGGATGCGAATCGTCATGGCCGCGTGCCGCAGGCGGAAGCGCTGATGAAGCGCCAGGCCAAGTACGCCGATGTGTTGTTGCTGAACAAGAGCGATCTGGTCGAGCCCGATGCGCTTGCCGCGACTGAGAAGGAGCTGCGCGAGCTGAACAAGCGCGCTCAAATCATCCGCACCGTGCGCGCTGAAGTTGATGTTGATGCGCTGCTCTCGCCTGAGAAGAGCACCGTCGAGCGCGAAGAAGGCGACCACGCCCACAGCCACGATCATGGCCACGACCACGCGCACGATCACGGCCATGCACACGATCACGCTGAAGATTGCGATCACCAGCATGGCGAGGGCGAAGCCTGCAATCACGCCGCGCACTCGCACGAGCATCACGACCACGATCATGCTCACGAGCATCACGACGCCGCTTGCGATCACGACCACGCTCACGGCGAGGCCTGCAATCACAACCACGCGCATGATCACGCGCACGACCACTACCTCAGCTTCACCATTCGCCCGCAGGGCAAAGCCGACAAGGCCAAGCTCGAAGCCTTCCTCAACGAAGGCGTGCCGGGCCTGCTGCGCCTCAAGGGCTTCTTGGAAGTCCAGGGCATCGATCCCCAAGCCGTGCTGCAATGGACGGCAGGTGACTGGGAGCTGCTAGCACTGCCGCCACGCATGAAGCAAAAGCAAAACGTGCTGGTCTTCATCGGCGACGGCCTGAAGCGCGACGAGATTCGCAAGCAACTAGCAGCGTGCGGCCTTGAGCTTGAGGTAGTCGCGCATGAGCATTGATTGGCTGGAGGTCGAAGAGATTCTCGACGATGAAGCGCAACTCGCTGATCGCAAAGAGCGCGCCGAGCTGCGCCTCAAGCACAACGCCGAGGATCGCGAAGCCTGGCTTGAGCTGCTCGACGTGATCGATCAGCAGGCCGAGAAGAGCCTTGGCGATCAGTATGCGAGCGAAGGCGGGTCGGCTGCCAACAGCGCGTTTCAGCAGAATATCGACGACGCGATTTTGCGCGCGTGGTGCTCACGCTTCGCGCTGCGTACCGGCGACATCACGCTTGCGCTGCACGAAGCAGCGGAAGCGATGAAGTCCGATCCGCGCGAACCAATTGCTCGCATAGTGCGCGCACAAGTCTTCATGCAAGCGGGTCGCTTCAACGAGGCGCTCAGCGATATCGACGTCGGCGCGGGCGACATCCGCTCGCGTATCGGATCGAAAGATGTGGAGCCTCGCCCAACGGACGAGCGCTTTCTGGAAGAGCTGCTGCGCTTGCAGATCGTCTGCCTCGCCCGCACCAAGCGCTACAACGAGGCGCTTCAGATCCAGCGCAAGCGCTATGAATCTCAGCCCGACACGGTGCAGGTGATCATCGACTACGCCGAGCTACTTGAGCTGACGGGCGATGTTGCGAAGTCCGCGAGCGTGCTCAACGAGGCGATCAAGACGCATCCCGCGAACATTGATCTGCTCACGCACACTGCCTCGCGCCACTACGAGCGCTCGGATTTCGCGCAGGGCATCGAGCTTGCCGACCGCGTGCTTGAGCTCGATCCGCAGCATCTCGAAACCTGGCATTTTCGAGCGCAATGCTGCTTTCAGCAGGGCGATTATCAGCGCGCGCTGGAAGATCACTCGATGATCGGCGAGCTTTCGAAGTCGATCCCAATCGATGCGGGCTTCATCGCCACCTGCTACGAGAAGATGGGAAAGAAGGACGAGGCAATCGCAGCGCTCGAAAAGGGCTTGAAGGATTCGCGCAACGGCATGGACCGCATACTCGCCCTGCGCAAGCAACTCGCCGACCTGAGCGAGCGCATCTCCGGCGGCGCCTCAAAGAACCTCGGCCCCAACGACCCCTGCTGGTGCGGCTCCGGCAAGAAGCTCAAAAAATGCCACCGCGTATCCCGCGCGTAGTAGAACTGGCATTCCTGCCAGTTCCTTACTCCGGATCCTGAACTCCGCAGTGGCACAGACACTCCCGGCTGGTCCGAGAATGCTGGCGCAGCCGCTCCACCGATGAAATCGGGGGAGCTGTCGAGGCGCAGCCGAGACTGAGGGGGCATGCTTGCGTAGCAAGCAAAAGCGCTACGAGCCCACGTTTTCACTGCGTTTCAACGCGGGGCGGCCCCCTCCGACTTCGACGCTACGCGTCTCAGCCACCTCCGCCCGCTTCGCGGGGGAGGAGCTGCGCAGCATTCTCGGACAGACCAAGATTGTCTGCCCCACCCATACTTCGACCAAACGAATCCGGGAAGTGCTCTCTTGAGGAGCCACAACTGAGATTCCTCCTCGCTGCCCTCGTCGAAACGACGTGCGAATCGCCCTACTCGATCTCTTTGTGCGTCGGAACAATCTCCACGCCCTTCGATCCAAGCAGCGATCTCGCTGTGGTCATAATCTTCAGCTTCTGCCCGCCGCGGTACACATCCAACTCAACCTCGGCGTCCTCTCCTTGACCCATCAGCCTCCCAAACACGTCAGCAAAGTTGGTGAAGGGCTTGCCATCCATTCCGTAGATCACGTCGCCTGCCTGAAATTTCAGGTCGGGATCATGCTTGTGATCCTGCTCGATCGTAACAACCAAGCAATTGAGCTCCTTGCCCTCAAAGGTGATGCGCTCGTCCCCACGCACCACAATTTCCATGACCTTGCCGCCGGGCGGGTTGCCGGCCCAAACGGTGTAGGTGCCAGCGGGGATTGAGCTGTACTTGACGCTGCGTTCTTCGTTCATGTCGGCGCGGTATTCGAAGTCGGCAACCTCGTGGCTCATCAGTCGCACACGCTCGCTATCTCCGTACTCCTCTGGGATCATCACCCATACCGTGTAGAGCTGGGGAAGGTTGGCGACAAGCTGCTGACCGGGGCCGGTGACTTGGAAAGTGCCGAGATCGAACTTCGCCCGCGAACTGCGCGAGAGCGAAATCCTGGCGAAGTAGGAACCTGCCGGAACCGTCTCAAGCTCGAAGGTGTGGTAAGTGTCCCCATGCCTTTGGGTGACTTCCGCATCGATCCAGTTTGTTCCGTCGATCGGATAAAGAGTGAGGTTCAGCTCGGTCCCGCTCTCCAGATCCGCGCAGCCATTAATCTGGAAGGTGATGGAGTAGTTCGGCTTGAACACCACGTCAATCACGCCACTCATGTCACCGCTGATGTCTTTCGTCGTGCTCACCCTTTCGGAGTTCTCGACTTCGATTTCGATCTTGGTCCACTCGTGCTCGCTCAGCGTCTTTGGTCGGGCAAACCAGTTCACGCCACTCTCGTCTCGCGCAACTTGTTGGAGGTATGCGCTATCGCGCTCGTCTTCGTTTGAGTATCTCAAGGTCGCATCGCTAGGGGCTTCGAGCGTTTGACCGTGCGCGTCAATCAAGCGCAGTCGCAGGAAATCAGCGGGGTCGAAGCGCAACTGGATCCGCACCTCGCTCACGCCGGGCTGCGCATCGAAAACGACAGAAGCGAGCGCAGCTTCGGCGCCTTGAAGAAACACAACGACGCGGTGGCTCCCACTTTCATGGAGTTTGCGCTCAAAGTTCGGTGTGAGCGGGGATTGGCTGTGGTCGAGGGGATCAGAGATTTCTCTCAGATACTCTTTGCTGAACTCAGTGTTGTTCGGCGCGATGTAGTACCAGAGCGCGCGCGAAGGCATCAAGGTGAAGCCTTCCGGCGCGACGATGTAGCCTCTGACCGCAACCATGGAAACCGTTTCAAGTACGACCGTGTACTCGCTCTCGCCTGTGGTGAGGTCGATGTCTTTGACGTAGGAGCTCGAGTCGAGGCCGTCGATGCGTGTGCCAAAACCAAACTCGAGCTGCGCTGGAGCTAGCCACTTGGTCACGCGAGCTTGATCGAAGAACTCGCGCTTCCGCTCAACTTCGTTCCTGCCTCTGCCAGTACGAATGAGCTCACCATCAGGCGATGTGGTGGAGAGGACTTCGAAGAAGAAGCTCGTCCCAGCAGCGAAATCTTTGCCATCCACATGCTTGTAAATCAGATTGAGCTTTACGAGTTTTGACGCGACGAAGTTCCGCACTTCCGGATCCGTCGGCTCCTGCATCTTGATGCTGTAGCCTTGCTTGAAGGCTTCTACCTTGACGATGCGCCCCGCGATGTCATTGAAAGTGAAAGCGCCGTCGCTTCCGCTTTGCGTTGTGAAGAGCGTGCGCTGACGTGCGGCTTGCTTGCGCAGCGTCTCCTTCAGCTCAGCCAAGCTGCCAGGAGTTGCGGGTGGAGAGTCTGCTTGCAAGCTGCGAGCCTCGACATGCACGACAACATCAGCGCCTGCGAGCGGTGAGCCGTCGCGCAGATGCACCGTGCCTTGCAGCCTTCCCTCACCTTGCGGGCGAGGCGGCAGAGTCTTACCCATGCGCGTATGAGCTTCGCTCAGCAACTGATCGAGGGTGTAGGCTTTGAGTCCCGCGCGTTGCGGCGTAGGTGCGGGGCGACTCGGCTCGCCTCGATCCGGAGAGGGCGTGTGCGGCTGCGCGCTTTCGCTTTCATCCTGCTCTTGAGCATCAGCGGGCTGATCACTCTCGCCATCGGTGAGACTCGGCGCGTCGCCATCCTTCGCATCGCCGAGAAAGTGCAGCGCGCCTGCGCCGACGCCGCCGCCAAGCAGGAACATCAGTAGTAAAGGAAGGAGCTTGTTCATCTGCTTCTCCGAAGAGTGATTGGGATAGGGGCCGCATTCTACCAATCAGGTTGTGGCTCAAAATCAAAAGGGAGGTCTCGCGAGAAACCTCCCTTGCGATCATCCTGCTTGCTGCGAGCTACTTCTTGTGCGTCGGGATGATGCGGACGCCTTCGCCGCCGCCGCGCTGCATGTCGCGGGCGTTGATCATGACGTCGACCTCGACGCCGTTGCGTAGCACGAGGCACTTGATCTCCTTGTCGCCGCCGGACATCAAGCGGCCGACGACATCGCCGAAGTTCTGAAAGCGCGTGCCGTCGGTTCCGATGATCACGTCGCCCTGGCGCCAGACTTGATCGGGATCATCAAGGGCGTCCTCTTCGATCATGATCAGGAGCGCGTTGAGTTCGCCGATGCTATTGGTGGGGATCAGGTGGATGTGCGCGTGGGGGACTGAGTTTGCGGAGCGAAGCACAAGCCTTAGTCCTCGTCGCGTCTGCGTCGCTAACCGCGATGATGCCTGAACAATTTTGAGAACCGGTCTCATACTCACGCTCCGAAACGTGCGCAGAAGGCAAGGCGCAACAACCCCCTTGGACTCGAACGCGCTTCAGTCGGTCTACCTATGTGTGGGGACGAAGCGCACGCCCTCGTCGGGGCCTGTGCGCAGCACGCTTGGGGGGACGGTGATTTCGACTTCCTGACCCGCGCGCACCACGGTGAAGGTGCTGTCGGCATCGCCCGCACGCATTCCCTCGCGCATCAGATCTGCGTAGCTGCTAAAGCGCGTGCCGTTCACTGCGAAAACCAAGTCACCGTCGCGCCACACCTGATCAGGCTCTGCTGCCGCTTCGGGCGAGACGCGGACAAGAATCCTGTTCATGCCGCTGCCTTCGAAGGTGATGGTCTGGTCGCCCTTGACTTCGATCTCCATCACATCGCCGAAGGGAATCTTGCCAACGAAAAGGGTGTAGTGCCCCGAGGGCAAACCCTTGAAGACTGCTTGGCGCTGGTCGTCGAGCTTGGCGCCCGGCTGAATCGCTTCTTCGGCATGCGAAATCATCCCGCAATGGCTGAGCGTTCCCGCTGATTCAGGAAAGATGATCGTCACCGTGTTGAGCGGGGGAATCGCTACGGTGATTACCTGTCCCGGCCCGCCCACGCGCTCCCTGCCTAGGTCGAAGCTCACGCCGGTGCCGCCAATCGTCTTGAAGGTGAGAGTGTAAAAGCCTCGTTGGACTTGCTCGAAGAGGAAGTCGCAACTGTCGCTTCCATCTTCAAGTTCGCTGAGCTTGACTTCGCTGCGAACTTCTCCATTCCCGCTTTCCAGCACGACTTGAGCTTTGCCCTCTCTGCCAAGCTGCGCTAACCCGCTGACATGCACGGTGAGCGCGTACATCGGCTGCAGGGCGATCTCGACAATCTCGCGCGAGTCGCCGGAGATATCGCCAGCGAGGGAGAGGTCGTCTTCTGTGTAGAGGTTGTAGGAGACCTTGTCGAAGAGCTTGCCCGCGATCGCTTCCGGCTTCACGAACCAGATCACTCCATCATCGCCGTAGCCGGTGACGAACAAGCTTTGCGAGCGAACCCCATTCGCATCGCGGCAGTGGATCGTGAAGCTTCTGACGCCGTAGTACGGCTCGCCGTCGGCACCCGTGATGCGCACGCGGACGTAGTTCTGAGGATCCAGCTCGAGGGGCAAGTCGATGATGTGAACGCCAGACTACAACGTGATGTGCTTACGGCAGAACACCGTGTCTTCCGTCCAAGCTTGAAGTTGAAGCTGGTACTCGCCTGGCTCCGTCGCGTTGAGCGTGTAGTCGTAGTCTTGATCGCGATCGGGTTGAAGACTGAATCTCGCGTGATCCGTGGAGACCTCTTCACCTCCCTCTATTCGCACGAGATGCACGCTGGTACGAATTCTTTCGCCTCGAAAGTGGAAGCCATCCGGTGCTAGCACGTTGCCGCGCAGGACGATCGACTCGGACAGTTCGATGGTGATGTTGAACTCGCGTTCGCCGCTCGAGAAGTCTTCAACCTGCTCGATTCCTGTCGAATAGGATTCATCGGTGATGCTGTAGGAGGTGAACTCGATCTTCATCGGCAAGAGGTAGAGCGTCGTGCTCGGCTGGTCCAGCTCGTGGTAGTCGCTTCGCATCGCAGCGGTCGTAATCGATTCGTCTGAGAGCGCGCGGTTAGGCTCAACGATCGGTCGTGTGTTGAGTTGGAAGGTTGTACCCGGTGCGAACTCGCCTCCACCTTTGCGAGCGATCGAGATGTTCACTTTGACCATGCGCGTGGCGATGAAGTTCTGCGATCCTTCGGGCGACTTTTGGTTCAAGCGAATGTGATAGCCTTCGAGCGTGGCTTCGACTTTGCGATGGGGCGAGGGGAGGCCGGTGAAGTGAAAGGCGCCGCTGGCATCGGTCGTGGCGGTGAAGGTCATCCAGTCCGCGATGTGGTAGTTGCGGATGCGCGCGTAGGTATCGCGCGCGAAAGGATCGTCGGAGTCAAGCTCGTTGATTTTGTCCTCATCCCAGTAGGGCTCGACCGTCACCTTGATCGAAACGCCCGCGAGTGGAGCGCCTGTCTCGAGTTTCACCGTGCCGAGAATCTCGTGCGCGCCAGCCTCGGGACGCGGCGATTCAGCAGCAATGCGTCTGCCGAGATCTTGCAGCGCAGACTCGATTGTCGCAGCACTTGCGTCGCTGGGCGAAGAGGTTGATGGAGCTGGCTCGACCTGCGGCTGCGCATCGTTGCGTGGACGCGACTTGTTGCTGGAGCGATCTTCATCTTGGTGGGGCGGCGTTCTGACTCCCGAATCATCGCGATTCTCGTCGCGAGCTGGGCTGTCATTGGATGCTTCATTCAGCGCGACACCGGCGCTTGGCTGATCATCCTGCGTGAAGAAGAGCGCTGCTGCACCTACCATCGCACCGAGCACAAAAGCCAACACCACAGGCAGCATACGTTTCATACCACACCTCCTTCGCATCGGGGTCAAACACAGGCAGTCTAACACAGCCAGCGCGGTGCCGATCCACTGCAAGGATCGGTGAGGTTTGGAACGCGTAGTAGGCTTAGGTCGCACGATTTCTTGCTGCCGCTCCGTCACAGCAGCGTGACGTTCCGCGTTGAAGACAAAGCGCAAGGAAACGCAAAGCATCATCGCGCAGCGCTCAGCAAACTTCGCGCCTCCGATGCTCCGTGGCCTGCCTCCCAACCCCCAAGCTCGAAAGATGGGGAAGCACTAATCTATAGGCTTGAGCAGATCGGCGGTTGATTCGAGCTGAGCGATGGCTTCGGGATTTGGTTGCGGGAAGGGGAGGTCGCCGATGCTATTGGTGGGGATCAGGTGGATGTGCGCGTGGGGGACTTCGTAGCCGAAGACCATCACGACGACGCGCTCGCAGCCGAGCTTTTCTTTGAGCTTCACGCTGACAACGCGCGCGGCTTCCATCAAGCCCGCGTATTCATCGGCAGGCATATCGAAAAGGTAGTCGGTCGCCTTCTTCGGGATCACGAGCGTGTGGCCGACGGCGGTCGGGCGGATGTCGAGGAAGGCCAAGTGCGCATCGTCTTCCCACACTTTGCTGCATGGGATCTCACCGGCCACGATCTTTTCGAAGATAGTAGACATCGCATTTCCGCCGCAGTTTAGAAATCGTCGCCGATCGCGTTGATCTGCTCGGCAGTCTCCGCAAGGTGCTTCTTCAGCGTCTTGTCCACGGGCGGCGATGCAAAAACCGAGTTGTTCGCGGGCAGCAGGTGAATGTGAACGTGCTGTACCTCGAAGCCTTCCACATGGCAAACAACGCGCTGCACGCCGAGCGCCTTGCGCAGCTTGCGCGATGCGGCGCGCGCAGCTTCCCAGAGATGCTGATACTCATCCTCGGGCATGTCGAAGATGTAGTAGTTGCGCTTCTTGGGGATGACCAGCGTGTGGCCCTTGGCAAGCGGATTGATATCCAGGAAGGCGAGGCTGTGCTCGTCTTCGTAGATTTTGTGGCAAGCAAGGTCGCCAGCAATAATGGCTTCAAAGGCCGATGGCACGTTGGTTCCTCCAATACTTCGTCAAATCGTACGATTCGATCTTAGCGCGATGAATCGCTCCCACAAGCAGGGGATTGGGTAGAGAGGAGTCTTTGTTGAGGCAGTGGCTCCGACACTCTTGTCGGAGCTTGCGCGCTGCGCATGAAAGCCCCGCGGGGGAGGTCGCGGAAAGGATGGAGATTTCCCCATCGCAGCCGCGCTTCTCGCGTACCGACAGGAGCGGCTTCGACGAGAACGCCGCGAAGCTCCTCCCCCGCGAAGCGGGCGGAGGTGGCTGAGACGCGCAGCGTCGAAGTCGGAGGGGGCTCCCCTTGCCTCCAACGCAGCAAAAACGTGGCTTCGCAGCGCTTTTGCTCGCTACGCCTCGACCTGCTATGCAGCGCTTCCGTAGCCACTCACGCGTCCCGATTTCATCGGTGGAGCGGCTTCGACGAGAACGCCGCGAAGCGGGCGGAGGTGGCCGAACGCAGTGAGGTCGGATGCGGGGGTCGCTTGCGAAGCAAGCGAAAGCGCTGCTAGGGCAGGATTTTGCTGCGACTCAAAGAGGGGGAGCCCTCATCCGACTTCGACAATTCGTGTCTCAGCCACCTTCTCCCGCAAGCGGGAGAAGGACCGGATCGGAGTTCCCGGACAAGCCAAGTGCGTCGGTGCCACTACCCCTTCAACTTGTCGACGATCGAAGTTGTGGAGCGGCCCTTGAGCACGGGGGCGTAGGCGACTTCACCGCCGTAGGCCTCGACGATCTCCGCGCCGACGACGCCACCCCGGCCCTTCCAGTCAGCGCCTTTCACCAGCACGTCGGGCCGCGCCGCTTTAATCAGATTGACGGGCGTGTCTTCATTGAAGATGCAGACGAAATCCACATCCGCCATCGCGCTGAGTACGCGCGCGCGATCCTCTTGCGTGTTGATCGGACGCTCCGGGCCCTTGTTCTGCCTGCGCACGCTCGCATCCGAGTTGAGGCCGAGCACCAGCACATCGCCCTGCTGCTTGCAGAAGTTCATGTAGGTGACGTGGCCCGCATGCAGGATGTCGAAGCAGCCATTGGTGAAGACAATGCGGCGGCCATCGGCGCGCAGGGTCTCGCAGATCTTCTTAAGATCAGCGCGCGTGACGATCTTGCTCTGATGATCGTAAGCCTCTTGCGCAGCGAGCAGAGCGCGACGCACTTCATCGCGCGTGATCGCAGCGGCGCCGAACTTGCCTACCTTGATGCCAGCCGCCGTGTTCGCGAGTCGCGCTGCGCTGACTGGTTTCACGCCTGCTGCAAGGAAGGTGCCGAGCGTGGCGATGAAAGTGTCGCCCGCGCCAGTCACATCGAAGACCGAGCGCGCGATCGTGGGAATGCGCGTGAGCTTCTCGCCCTTGGGCTGCACCGCGACGCCGCCCGCGCCGAGCGTGATCAGCGCAAAGCCGAGATCAAGCTCGCGCGAGAGCCAGTCAGCCGCCTTGCGAATGCTCGCTTCATCATTAAGAGCAATCCCCGTCGCAGCTTCGGCTTCCGTCTTGTTCGGCGTAACGGCAGTAGCACCCGCATACTTCGAATAGTCGCGGCCCTTGGGATCGACAAGCACCGGCAGCTTCATCTTGCGCGCCATCGCGATCAGCTCGCGCGTGAGCGAATCGGAAAGCACGCCCTTGCCGTAGTCGGAAAGGATCAGCAAGTCAGCATCTTTGAGCGCGTTTCGCACGGCGGTTTTCAGCGTGCTGCTGTGCTTCTTCGTCAGCGGACCGACGCGCTCAGCATCCACGCGCAACATCTGCTGGTGTTGCGCCACCATGCGCGTCTTGATGATCGTGGGGCGATCGTCGAGCTGGATTGCTTCCATCGTGAGGCCGCGCATTTTGCGCACAAGGGTCTTGAAGGCGCGTCCGGCTTCGTCATCGCTGAGCGCGCCGATCAGCTTCACCTTACCGCCCATGCTGACGATGTTCGCTGCAACGTTCGCTGCGCCGCCGAGCTTGTACTCCTGCTCCTTCACCGCGAGCACGGGGATCGGCGCTTCCGGCGAGATGCGCGAGACATCGCCCTTGATGTAGTGATCGAGAATCAGATCGCCGATCACGACAATGCGCGGCTTCGACGTTTCATTCACAGCATGCAGAAGATCGTTGCTCACGGCTTGCTCCGGCTGGGGTTGCGAGAGGCGCAGTGTACATCTGCGGGGAGTGCGGGACGCCGTCATTCCGACAGAGCGACGTAGTCGCGACGAGGAATCTCCCTGGCAAGAGACGTAGCGATTGTTGTTTGTTCGCTGATCGAAGATCGATTCGTGTGCAATCGTGAGAAGCGGTAGTTTGCGACGAGGAGATTCCTCCGCCTGCGGCGTTCGGAATGACGGGCGCTCGCGAAAGGGCATAGCGTCTACTCGCGCTTCACTTTCTCGAATCGCTCCGGCAATCGCAGCTCCACGTTGCGCGCGGTGAAGACGAACACGCTCGACGTATCCATGCCCGTGGATTCAAGCATCTGCACCGTCCACGCGTTGCAGTCGTACCAGATCAGATAGAACTCGCGGCCTGGGTAGAACGCGCCTCGCATCGCGCGTTTGTGTTCGACAGGCGCGAAGCGCGAGGCGTCGGTGTCGCGGGAGAACGCGCCTTCTAGCGAGGCGAAGAGCGCGCGCGCTTCACTCGCGTTAAGCGTCGTGCGGTAGAGCGTGGCTGAGCTCGACGTTTGTTTGACCGGATCGTTCAGCCCATCCAGATACACGACGGAGCCGCTCGGCAAGAGAATCGTGTTGATCGCGCTGAGCGGCGCCTTGTTGTCCATGGCAAACCACTCGCGATCACCCCAAGCGTACTCGAGATACTTCGCGCGCTCCTTACCCTTCGGGCCGAGCGCAAAGCCCTCCGGCTGCTCGACGATCAGATCGGTGTGGTGATCGTGGATCACGACGTAGAGCTCAAGCTCCGCATCATCCGCGATGGGAGGCAGATCAAACTCGAAGGGCGGAAGCGTCAGCAGCAGCCCAACGAGATGCGGCAGCACAAAGATGGCGAAGATCCAAATCAGAAAGCGCCCGCGCCGAAAGGGCCACCCGTGCTTCCGCCAGATCGAGCCGCGGCTGGACTCTGTCGAGTCACCCCTTTCACTATCTACACCCATGGCCCTCTACTTCCGCTAGGAGATTCAGTTCAAGTTACGACGAGTCTCTCAAACTGATTCGCGACTTAGAGGAAGAACTTGCAAGAGAAGCTAAAGCGTGTCGCCTCGGCGAATAGGCTTCGCTAAACGCAAAGAACCGCGCGGGGATTCCACGCGGCTCTTTTCCAGAGGTTGTATTTCGCTTCGTCAGAAGCGGCTTGCCTCGTGGCGGACACCGAACTCTTCCCCGCCGAAGCCCTGACGCTCGAAGCGCTCCAGCTCTTGCACGGTGAGCCGCGCATGGGGTTTGGCTCGTAGCCTGGCGATGGAGATCCATTCGCCGCTGGACTCGCACTTCCCGAACTCCATGGGGATCTTGCCTTCGATCTTCCCAATGGCGCGGCGGATGTCAGCGAGCTCGCTGGTTTCGCTCTCCATATGGTAGAGCGTGATGTCCTGGTCCATACTCTCGGATGCGCCGTCGCTGATTTCCGCTCGCGAAGCATCGTTCGCGTGCTCACGCATTCCAGCTTCCATCTGAGTGACTTCGCGGCGGAGCATGGCTGCTCTATCCACAAGCTTCTTGTGCAGCTCTCGCACCTCAGCCTTTGAAGGCTTGCGGGTCTTGAACTCGTCAGAAGTCAGGGATGGCGAAGCGGACACCGAGACTTTAGACACTACTTTTTTTTTGATCGAGCCGCCGTCTTGCGGGTCGTCTTCTTAGCAGCGGGCTTATTGGCAGCCTTCTTCTTGGCGGTTTTCTTCGCTGCTTTCTTGGCAGCAGGCTTCTTAGCCGCCTTTTTCGTCGCCTTCTTCTTGGCCGCTTTCTTCGCCGCAGGCTTCTTGGTGACCTTCTTCTTGGCCGCCTTCTTCGCTGCAGGCTTCTTGGTGACCTTCTTCTTAGCTGCCTTTTTAGCAGCTGGCTTCTTGGTGACCTTCTTATTGGCCGCCTTCTTCGCAGCAGGCTTCTTGCGCGTCGCCATCCTGCAACCCCCTGGAAATGGAAAGCCGACGGACTACACCGCCAGCACCTCTGGAATCCGGGTGACACTCTCTCCCGGCTACAACATCAAGGGGATATTAGTTATAGAGGCTACCACGTCAAGTGTGTCAGTAAGTATTTCTGACAGAGGTCTCTTTCATCTGCTGAGCGGGCGCAAGCCTAGTGTTTTTGGGCACTCACGCTAAGTCGATACGCAGCAACGCTTTGCACACTACTATGTTTTTTGTTGTGGAACTGCCTTTTTTCACGCCCCGAGCTGCCGCACGCCACCGTAGTTCCCGACTAAGCTCCTAGTCTATGCTCGCTGTACTTGCCCTCTTGGTCAAGGTAGCTTGTGCAGTTCGAATAGAGGCGCTCCACTAGAACCTTCTTGTTTCCAGCCGTTCGCGCCTGAACCTCCCCAAGCAACAGCAGCAGGGTTTTCAAGAGTGGAGCTGTCAGCTTGCTTGCTTCGCTTCCGAACGATGTGAGGGCGGCGTGAAGATTGAACTGACCGGCGGTAACTTTGCTCATGCCTTGGCCGGAGACAGCGGCGTTAATCGCCGCCATGTTGCGTACATACACATACTTAGCGGCCAAAGTCAGGACGGGGTTGGGCCAAGCCACATCTTGAAAATCTTTGAGCTGTTTGAGCGCAGAGTCCAATGCGCTTGCCTTCCGGGTAGCATGAAGCAGAGAAATTCCTTCCCGAACTGATCTCTCGACCGCAGATCGTTTACGCTCAAACTCTGCACGATCTTCTTCTGTGGGGGAGGGGACTTTCGTGCCCTTGGGCTTTCTCTTTTGCGTTGCTGGGCTGTCTCGAGGCTCGCTCAAGGTCTTGGCAACATCTGGGAGGGATACGGAGCCAAGAGACTCTATGCAGTCGAGTGACTTCTGAAGCTGCGAATGCGTCGTTTTCGGCAGCCAAGAACTGGTTCCCGAAAGGGCCTCCCGCACGAATTTGGCGAAGGAGTCGGCATGCTGAAGATTCGGGCGCTGCGCCATTCGATACCTCCGGCGGGGCTACGGCAATTGAATATGCCGAACGAAGTCCTGATATGCATTCTTCATGCGATGCAGAAATTCTTTCTCAGGGCCACCTCTTGGGCTCGCCAACATAGCAGGACCTTCGATTTGGCCCGCAAGAATGCCTGGCGACGAAGTTACCCAGCACGATTCCGGTGCCATTGTATCGGCAAATGCCTTTCGATAGGACTCAATTGATCCGCGCTGCTGTGTAATTGGTTCTCCGGCGTAAAACCGTACCTTGTTGAGGTAAACCCTAAGTCGTTCGCGCTCCATTGCTGTTCCATCGCGCTCCTTGCGCAGCTTGTTGATTGATTCTCGAACGCGCTGCGCACCTTCGATAGTGAAATCAGCTGCTTCGGCGGGAATGACGAAGAAGTCACTGGCGAGCAGCGCCGACTCCGTCACCATCCCGCGTGCCGGTGGGCAATCGAAAAGAATCAGGTCGAATGCGTCGCTATCGCTCTCTCGAATGGAGCGCTCAATCTCGCTAAGGAAAACGCCTCGTGGATCGCGATTATTCTTAGCTTCCATGCTGCGGTGGAGTAGGCGATACATTTCGCCTTCGAAGTTGTTCATGGATCGGGAGGCGGGCAGCACCCAAACGTTCTCTGCATGCTTTGAGGGTAGGGCGAAATCTCGCAGCGATGCGATCCCTGTGTCGACGAAACTAGACCAAACAGACTTTTCGCGATCTTGGTGCTCGTCCGTCACGATGTAGTCCGCCTGACCGCAGAGGCGGGTGAGGTTTCCTTGAGAATCGAGGTCAATCAGAAGCACTCGTGCCGCGGCGTGGCTCACGGCGAACTGATGACCAAAGTTCAAGCAGAGTGAAGTCTTCCCGACTCCGCCCTTTTGGTTGACGAAGGAAACGACTCTGGACTTTCGTGACCCAAGGGCTGGAAGCCTCGACTTGGTGAAATGGTTCAGGGGCATGAAGCCTAGCTTCCAGGACTGGAGCGCCACTCTGTCGATGGCATCTACGCGGGAACGAGCGACTTCTTGCGCTTCCCGCACTTCACTGAGCTCGACTTGGAGAGATTGAATCTCCTCCGTCTGGCTTGTCACGAGGTCTTGGAGTTCTGCTTCGCGGGAAGTCCTGTCTTGGCCGGGACTTCTTCGCCTGCATTCGTCAAGCTCGCTGGTCAGCCGCGAAAGCAAATCTCGGGACGACTCGAGGCTTCTCTCGACGTTGGCGTTTCGCTGCTGAAGCGTCTCTTTGTCTTGCTGCAGCCTTGAAGCCGTCTGCCTACTCTCCGCCAGTGAATCAGCTTTCTCCTCAAGCTTCGACTCGTTTATCATCAGTTGAGTTGACAACCGATTGCGCTCGCTATCCAGCTTCCACGCAGCCCGGCCCAAGAATGCGATAACACCAACGATCGCGAGCCCGAGCGTCGTGGCTACGCTCCAAAAGTCCCACGTAAGCCCTTCTACGAGCATGCTCAAGTGTTCTTCCCTTTACGAACAGATCCTCCGACTTTGTGGTGATATACACCTTTTCGCGGAGCGGCGCAAGAGCGCGCTTGTCCCCAAAGAGTTGACGGGAGGGGGCGGAGAATGCGGCGAGCGAAGGGTGGGATATAGTCCCGCGCATGGAAGATCAGGCAGGTAAGAGCGATAGCGAGATGAGCGGTCAAAGCCCGAAAAATAAGGGCTCTGGCGGGAGTGGGGCTGTGTCGTCAAACAAAGGCACGACGCCTGCGATGAAGCAGTATTACTCAGTCAAAGAGAAGTATCCCGAAGCATTGTTATTGTTTCAGATGGGGGACTTCTATGAGACATTCCACGAAGACGCAGTGAATCTCGCTGAGGCAATTAGCATTACTCTCACCAAGCGCGGCAAAGAGGACGGCGAGCCGATCCCCCTCGCGGGCTTCCCCATGAAGGCGCTCGACGGCTACCTGCCCAAGCTGATCAGTCACGGCTACCGCGTGGTCATCTGCGATCAGGTCGAGGATGCCAAGCACGCTAAAGGCGTCGTGAAGCGCGACGTGACGCGGATTGTCACGCCTGGCACGGTGCTCGAAGAGGCGCTTCTCGATCCCACTCGCGCCAATCACATCGTGGCGCTCATGCCTGAAAAGGCGCGCGCCAGCAAGGGCGAGGCGCCGAGTGTGAACTACGGCGCCGCGTGGGTTGAACTGACGACGGGAACCTTCCAGCTCGCGATGGTCAGCGATAGCGCCATGCCCGCTTTGTTGGCGAGACTCCAGCCGAGCGAGATTCTTGCTTCCGAAGCGCTCAAGGATGAAGCTCGCGATCGTGTGATTGAGTTAGAGCGCCGCTGCGAAGCAAGTCTCTCTATAGCGCCTGACTGGACTTTCAACGGGCCGCAAGCGCACAAGCTGCTGTGTCAACACTTCAACGTTGCAACTCTCGAAGGATTCGGCGTCGAAGATGATGGCGGCAAAGGCAAAAGCGCGGAGATTCAGGCCGCTGGCGCGCTGCTCGCCTATCTCAAAGATCAACAGCGCAGCGAGTTGACGCACATCGCGAAGCTTGAGCCCTACTCGCTCGACGGCTCTCTCTCGCTCGATCCTGCGACAGTCGCAGCATTAGAAATCGTCGAGACTCTGCGCTCTAAGCAACGCAAGCACACGCTCTTTTGGGCGCTCGATCATTGCCAAACCAGCATGGGTTCGCGCCTGCTGCGCTCATGGCTGCTCAGTCCGCTCACCGATCCCGCGATGATTCGCAATCGCCATGCTGCGATTGATGAGCTGGCGTATACGAGTCGTCGCCGCGACATGCTGCTTGAGCAATTGAAGGAGCTTGGCGATTTGGAGCGCCTGGCTGGGCGCATCGGTTGCATGCGGGCGAGCCCCCGCGATCTGGTTGCGCTCGGTGCTGCGTTGACCAAGGTGCCGCTCGTGCTCAGCACGCTTTCGGGAGTCGAGTCGACGCTCCTCGAAGAAGTGCGCCTGCGCCTCGATCCTGTTGAAGAAGTGCGTGAGCTGGCAAGCAACGCCATCGCCGATGATCCGCCGAACGTCATGAAAGATGGCGGCGTGATTCGCGATGGCTTCCACGCGGATCTCGACGAGCTTCGCGTGATGCAGCGCGACGGCAAACGCTTCATCGCGAAGTTCCAGGCGAAGGAGCAGGAAGAAAGCGGGATCACCTCGCTCAAGGTCGGCTACACGAGCGTCTTCGGTTACTACTTGGAGGTGTCGAACGCGAACAAGGATCGCGTGCCGGCGCATTGGATTCGCAAGCAAACGCTGAAGAATGCCGAGCGCTACATCACGCCGGAGCTCAAGGAAATCGAGGCGCGGGTGCTGAACGCGGAGAGCGAAGCGCTCTCACTTGAAGCGAAGCTCTTCCAGCAAATCCGCGAGAACATCGCGCAACACGCCGGGCGAATCGCAGCATCAGCGAGGCTGCTCGCACTTCTCGATGTGCTCACCTCGCACGCCAAGCTCGCCGTCGAGCGCGGCTACATCCGCCCCGAAATCACCACCACCCGCGAGCTCGAACTGACTGATGGCCGCCACCCCGTGCTAGAGCTGACAATTGAGGCGGCGCGCGTGGTTCCCAACGATTGCATGCTGCCTGAGAGCGCGCCGATGATGCTGATCACCGGGCCGAACATGGCGGGCAAGTCGACCTACATTCGCATGACGGCGTTGCTTACACTGATGGCGCAGGCCGGGTGTTTTGTGCCTGCGCAGCGCTTTAAACTTGGCGTGGTAGATAAGATTTTCACGCGCCTTGGTTCAGCAGATGAGATTCAGAAAGGCAACTCGACCTTTATGGTGGAGATGGTCGAGACGGCCAACATCCTGAATAACGCCACCGACCGTTCGCTGGTTGTGCTCGACGAGGTTGGGCGCGGCACGTCGACCTTTGATGGCGTGAGCATCGCCTGGGCGATCACCGAGCATCTCGCCGATCTCACCCATGCGCGCACGCTCTTTGCCACGCACTACCATGAGCTAACGCAGCTCGCGAGCAAGCTCAGCACCGTGCGCAACTACAACGTTTCCGTGCGCGAGTGGGGCGAGGAGATCATCTTCCTGCACAAGATTGTCGAGGGTGGCGCGGACCGCTCATACGGCATTCACGTCGCGCGTTTGGCGGGCTTGCCCTCGAGTGTGGTTGAGCGATCGAAGAAGATTCTCGCGCGGCTAGAGAACGAAACAGCTGGGCTACAAGCTGCTCCCGCTGGCGAGGGCGGCCCGAATCTCAAACGCCCGAAGCGCGTCCAGCTCACACTCTTCACGCCTGCGGAGAACCGCGTGATGAAAGCGCTCGAAGCACTCGACGCCGACAAAGCGCCCGACGCCGTCCTGCGCGCAGAACTCACCAAGCTCAAAGCCCTGGCGGCTGAGAGCTATTAGCGCAGGATTCCGATTTGATTCGCCCTCATCCCGACCGGAGGCGAAGCCGGAGGGTCGGCTCTTCCGCTGCGCTTCTGTCGGGATGACGGTTAGCGAAAGAGTCGCGATACCTTCAGCGTAAAACCTAGAAGGAGCGGCGATGTCTGCATGTCGTCGCCAGCGTAAGTGCGAGCGAGATCGAATCGATCAGAGCCCCGCTGGAAGACCTCGACAATGCGCAGGCTCGGGTCGATGAGCCAGTATTCCTGAGCACCGTGCTTGAAATAGAGATTGGCCTTCAAGCCGCGATCTCTAGCTGCCGTGCTCGGCGAGAGAATCTCGATAACTAAGCTCGGAGCCCCTTCGATGCCTCGTTGGGAAATCAAGCTGAGCTGCTCTTCGCTCAGGTAAATGAAATCAGGTTGCAATACCGTATCGCCGCTAAGAATGACGTCAATCGGGGCAGCGAAGGCTCTCCCCCTGCCGGTCTTTTCAATGTAGGCGAAGAAAAATCCGCTAAGCGAAAAACTGGAGCCTTGGTGCGGCGTGCCGGGCGAAGGAGCCATTTCGTGAAGTTCTCCTTCAACCAATTCATAACGCTTGCCATCGTTGATCGCGGCGTAATCGGGGTACGTTAGAGTTTGGATCTTACTCATCAGAGCCTCCATCTGAATTATAGCGCTCAGAGGAAAGCGATCACACTCCGCTACCCAGCGCTGGCGTGCGTCGAGCTGTCGGCCATGCTGCCGACGTTGCCATCGGTGTCGCGCTTGCCGTTGACCGCTTCGCGACGCGAGGACGAAGGCTTGCCGCCAGCTTGCGCGTCCACTTGCGGCGCCATGCGGGCGAGGATGCGCAGGATGCGCTGGCCGCGCATGCGGTGGACGATCATCTCCACGCTGCCGAAGTTTACGCGGTCGCCTTCGGTCGGAATGCGTCCGTACTCGCGCATGAAAAGGCCGGCGATGGTGTTCACATCGCGTGCTTCAGGCAGGCGAACGTCGAGCGCTTTCTCGATATCGCTGACTGAGCACGCAGCCGCCATGGAGACGACTCCGGGCGTGAGGCGCGTAACTTCGGGGCCTGCGTAGACGAGATCGTACTCGTCTTGAATCTCGCCGACGACTTCTTCGAGAATGTCTTCGAGCGTGACGATGCCAACCGTGCCGCCGTACTCATCCACAACGATTGCGATGTGCGCCTTCTGCTTGCGCATTTCGAGCAGCAGGTCGTCTGCGCGCTTTTGCTCGGGCACGAACATGGGAGGGCGCAGGCAGGCTTCGAGGCTGAATGCCAAGCGCTGCGCTTCCTTTAAGAGCAACACATCGCGGATATGCAGAATGCCAATCACATCGTCGATGTCGCCTTTGTAGACGGGCAGACGCGAGAATTGGCTCTTCTGCACGATCTCTTCGACTTCGGCGTAAGTTGCTTCGATCGGCACGCCGATGATATCGATGCGAGGTGAAACCAGCTCCCGCGCACGAATGTCGTGCAAGTGAACGAGCCTTGCGATCGCGCCGCCACCGACTTTGCCGATAACGGATTGATCTTCGGCGAGCTTCGCCATGTGCTTGATCTCGTGACTGGTCACGGAGTTCGCGTCGGGGTCGTGGCGAAAAGCTTTGAGCATCAAGCGCTGCATGCCTGAAAGCGCCATCGTCATTGGCGTGAGCACCTGACGCATTAGGTAGATCGGCCATGCGACGACCATCGAATAGGGCAGCGGCATGTTCACGCCGAGCGTCTTTGGCAGCACTTCGCCGAAGATCAGCAGGAAGACGACGGTCGAGATCGTGCTGATCGCGACGGCAGCTTCCGGCCCAACCGTTTCAGAAAAGGCTTCGGTGAAGACAATCGTGGCGAAGGCCGTCAACGCGACGTTGACGATGTTGTTGCCGATCAGCAGCGCGGAGATCAGGCGTGAGCGGTCGCGGAGAAGCTCCGCCAGAATGTTTGCCGTGCGCTTGCCAGTCTGCGCCAGCCCTTGGACGCGGACTTCATTCACGCTGGTCAACGCACTTTCGGAGCCCGAAAAGAGTGCGCTGAAGAAAAGCAGAACGCCAAAAATCGCTATATCGCTCGGGTCCATTCAGGGGTTCCGGATGGTCATCCGCTCCTTAGGGTGGGGTTATCGTCGCTTAGCCGCTCGGGTTTCGCGGAAGTCATTTGAGTCGAGCTCTTCGAGGTAGCTGCGAGCTTTCGCCAGGTCATTCAACTCAAAGGCATTCATCGATTCAGCGAGAATCGCGTATGCCATCGCTTCTTTGATCCGACGCAAGTCGTCGGCTAACTCATTCGGCTGCTTGCCACGCAAGTCAGCTTCGTGGCGACGATAGATCGGCTGAATCATGCTGTAAGCCAGCCCCGCCGATGCGTATTGATTCTCCGGCACGCACATTTCGAGCATCATCAAGCCAAGGCCCATGCGCACGGATTCGTTCGCCTCAGCGCTCAGATCGGTCTTGAGATTCGAGCTGTGACGAAGCGCGAAAGCCAGTAGCGCGGGCCATGAGGTCGCGGGCACTTTCTGCCAGGCAAGCGATCCATCGACCGGGCGATTGGCATCATCGGTCGTGCGGAACACAAACTCTTTCGAAGCATCGCCATCGCGATCCGTCAGGATCTGGCGCAGCTTGAAGGTCTTGGCCTTGGGCAAAAGCGAGAGAATCGCTTGGCGCTCAAGCGCGTCCTGCGGATCCGCTGGAGCATCTGTGAGCGAGATGAAATCGGTCTCCCAGTGCTGCGCGAGCCAGCGGCGAGCATCAACGATCAACTTGGTTTGCGATTTGCGATCCGATACGAGCACGCGCACATCGCGATACTCAGAGCTTTCGCTATGCGCTTGCCAGCCTTCATCGTTGGTCAGCAGGATGTCGAGCAGCTTGCTGGCGTTATCCAGATCGCCTTGGCGTACGGTCGCCGAGATACTCGCAAAGCCTTGTTCGAGCGCCGTCGTGGTCTGGCTCGCCGCATCGCTGCGTTCGCGCGACTCAAGCTCAAGCTTGTAGGTGATCAGATCCTCGCGGTAGCGCTTGTAGTCTGCGATCTTCGTATCGGCGCGAGTCTTGTTGTCCTGCGAGTCCGTCAGATCGCGGGCCTTGACCGCCATACTCACTGCCTCGTCAAGCACAGCGATAGCCTTGTCGATCTCGGTGTCGCCAAACTTTTCCGCATCGCGCGCGCGGGCTTCAGCGGCTTCGAGAGCCTCCGAATAGGCGCGGTTCGCTTGCAGCACGAGCTGCGAAAGCTGCGGGCCCTGCGGCAGTTCATCGATGATCGCCTGCGCTTCCGCGTTGTCCTCGTATTCCGCCCGGAAGTCCGGCCATGCGCGGGAGATCGCCTCGACCTTGTAGGTCTTCACCTGACTCATCGCGTTCGCGAGAATCTGATCAGCCTGCTGTGAAAGCGTGTCTTTGAGCGTTGCCAGCGCGAGCTTGGCTTCCTCACGAGCGCGCGTGAGCTGAGCCAGCTCAGCCTTCGCCTTCACTCCAGTGGGCGTATCGGCGTAATCGCGAACGACCAAGCCAAGCTGCCTTTCCCACTCGGGAAGCTTGCCCTCAGTCTTTAACTCAAGCGCTTGCTTGTAGAGCGTCTGCGCCGCAATTTCCCTCGGATCAACCTGCGGGCCATTATCCACGGGCTTGGGATTGTCCTTCACCACTGGCGCCGGTGCAGGCGCTTCTTTCTCGTCTCCACTGAGCACGAAGAACCAAAGCGCAGCGCCGATAATCGCCAAAAGCAGTACGCCAGCGCCGATCAGCATCGGCAGGTTTGGCTTGCCGTCCGCGCCGCCCATCAGGAGCGTCTTGGGTGAGCGGCCAATCGCCAGCGCTTCCTTTGAAGCGTTGCGATTCAGCAGATAGTTGTCGATATCGTGCAGCACTTCAGACGCGCCCTGATAGCGCTCGTCCGGGCTTTTCTTCAGCATGCGATCAACAATGTCGCTGATCGCCTGCGGAATGCCGGGCGTTACTTCCGTTAGAGGCTTGTGCTGCTCACGCACCTGGCGCTTCAGAATCTCGCGAACGTCAACGCCCGTGAAAAGCGTGCGGCCAGACAAAATCCGATACCACGTCGCACCCAGCGCGTAGATGTCCGCGCGGTGATCAACAGGCTTGCCCATCGCCTGCTCAGGCGCGATGTAGTGCGGCGTGCCGAACACGCCAGTCTGCGTGACCTGCAATTCAGCCGTCGGCGCAGCCAGACCCAGATCGCCAAGCTTGACCACGCTATCCGCGCCGATCATCAGGTTGTCGGGCTTGATGTCGCGGTGAACGATGCCCTTGCGCTCAGCGTATTGGAGCGCTGCGAGCGAATCGCGGATGATCTCGATCGAGCGATCAAGCTCAATCTCGCCAGCGGCGCGCAGCTCTTCGAGCACGCTCCCGCCCTCGGCGATCTCCATCGACATGAAGAACTGGCCGTTCGCTTCGCCGACGTCGTAGACCTGCAAAATGTTGGGGTGATTGAGCGCAGCAGCAGCGCGCGCTTCCTTCACGAACATCGAGGTGAACTTCTCGTCCTCAACCAGATCATGCGCGAGCACCTTGAGCGCAACTTCGCGACCAAGACTGAGCTGATGCGCCTGGTAGACCGTGCCCATCGCGCCGCGCCCGAGGCGGCTGTCCACGCGATACCCGCCGATCTCAGTGCCGATCAGGGGATCGTCTTTGAGGTCCGAGCCAATGGTGAAGGAGAAGA
>Ga0213866_10000448_pt1 | contig 33593 bp, 22 predicted proteins | sample PICome_11_FD_160079 | JGI IMG/M metagenome (GOLD analysis project Ga0213866, IMG submission 160079) | Coastal seawater microbial communities near Pivers Island, North Carolina, United States - PICO284 | ecosystem: Environmental > Aquatic > Marine > Coastal | place: USA: North Carolina... | reverse complement strand
ATTGATTTGCGTAACACAATCGTGATTATGACTTCTAATGTTGGTGCGGATATTCTTCAAAGAAATGTTTCTTTAGGATTCGGTGCGGGACAAGATGCTGAAAATGATTATGAAACCACCAAAGCAAAAATTTTGGAAGAATCAAAGAAAACATTTCGTCCTGAGTTTTTGAATCGTCTCGACGATTTGGTTATCTTTCGCAAACTTACTAAAGACCATATTACTCAGATTGTTGAACTTGAAATTGAAAAACTCAGAGAACGTGTAAAGCAAAAAGGTTATTCAATCCGCATTTCAAAGGCAGTTAAAGAGTTTTTAGTAGAAGAAGGTTACGATGAAAAAATGGGAGCAAGACCGTTGCGAAGAGCAGTTGAGAGGTATTTAGAAGATACTCTCGCAGAATCAATTCTACATGAAGAAGTTGCAAGTGGTCAAAATAATTTACTCGTAGCAAAAATAAAAGACAAAAAAGAAATTTATTTTGAAGCATCATCTACTCCTACTCCTGCACCAGTTAAAAAAGATACAACTGATTCACAGAAAGACTCAAAAGTTAATCAAAAGAAGTAATTCATATATATTTATTGTATATGAAACTTAGAAGTTTAATCAACGAGGAAGCAACTTACAAAATATATTGTGATATGGATGGAGTTCTTACTGACTTTAGTGGGGATTTCATCAAGTTAGCAAATCAACTTGGAGAAATTGACATCTCAGAAAGAGATGATGTCCCTAATAATGCGGCCGCAAGATACGAAAAAAAGCACGGAAGTGAAGCATTTTGGAAAGTAGTTGAAGATGGTGGTTTAAAGTTTTGGTCCGATATGAGTTGGAATCCTGGTGGAAAGAAATTGTGGTCTTATATATCTCAATACGATACGGAAATTCTAAGTGCTCCAAGTAAAAGAGTTCTTGAAGATTGTATGCGTGGCAAGAAAATGTGGGTAAAAAGATTAGGTTCACCCAAAGTACATTTTAGATCAAAAGAAAAGAAACGTGAATTTGCAAATCCAAATTCAATACTAATAGATGATCTGAAATCTAATATAAAAGAATGGAATGCTTCGGGAGGAGTAGGAATACTTCATAGAAATGCAAATTCAACTATTGCACAACTTAAAGAACTCGGAATGTAAATGTAACTTCTATTTATACACAGGAGTATTTAATTGGAAGACACAGAAAAAAATAATAAATTTATTTCCGAGTGGGAAATCTTTCAACAGAATGAAGCAATCGAACTTCCTTTGTATAGGAAGGGTAAGTATAATTTTTTAGTAGATTGGGGTGACGGAACTACCAATAAAATAAAAGAATACGATACAGATAAAAAATTTCATGCATATAAAAGTCCTGGTATTTATACGGTTAAAATTGAAGGTAAAATAAACGGAATTACATTTCAAGATAATTTTAGTTGCGAAAATATTATATCAATTTTGAACTGGGGTTCTGTGAATCTAAATCATGATTCTGACAATTGTGATTACTTTAAAAATTGTAAGAATTTAGAAATACTTGCAGTTGATGCTCCTCATATTGGAAGCAAAACTAATTTTACAAATTGTTTTGCTAATTGTTTAAATTTAAAAACTGGAGTAAAGCATTGGAATGTTTCGGATGTTTCAATATTTGACAAAATGTTTTTAAATTGCTTTTCATATAATGAGGACCTAAACAATTGGGATGTATCAAGTGCAATTAGTTTATCAAGTATGTTTGAAAATTGTAAATTATTTTCATCCATTTTATCAAAATGGGATGTTTCAAATGTAATGAACTTTAATAAGTTTGCATCTGGTATAAAAAATTTTCTTGGAAAAGTCTCATCGTGGGATGTCAGTCGTGGAACAGATTTTGGGAATATGTTTTTAAATTCAAAAATAAGTGACGAAGAATATACTGAACTTATTCAATCTTGGTCATCTTTACCTTTGTGTAAAATTTATGAATCCAATAAACAATTTAATGCGGGTAATTCTTTTTATTTTAAAAATGCAGTTTCAAGTCGTGATAAATTAAAATTGACGATTGGGGTATTTGATTTAGGTAATAATGCTAAATTTATACAAGAGGAAGACTGTTATTTTACATTCGCACAAATAAAACATGATTGCAATAAAAATATAGATAGTTTAAATGCAAAAGAAAACTGGATCAAAGATTTAGATACAGACCAATATAATGCCTTTATTGTGCCAATCAAAAAAACAAATAAACTTTATTCTGAGTTTTTAGAATTTTTCATTTCAAAAAAGAATCTCATCAATAATGTAATTAGTTTTGAAGCATTCAATAACACAAAGAGTTTTAATTTCGAAAATTCTTGGAAACTAAGAGACGGGTTGTATAAACTTATCGAGAAGCAATATGTAAGTGTTAGTAAGTTGTGTAAGATAAAAGATGTTAGCATAGAAAAGGAAAATCTAATAGACCTAAGTGATTTTTGCATTGTTGATTTTTCACATAAAAAACCAATGTGTATGACTGAAGATGCAAATTTAATCCATCGGATAGAACTTTATGATTCAGAATTTATGTGCAGTAATTTTAGTTTATATGATTCACAATTTGAATCAACCAGTTTAAATTTTCATGATTATAAATCAGAAATGACAATTGATCCATCGTTTTATAATATATCAGATGAAAGTGGACCTATAATTTATAGAAACAATGATTCTGCTAAATTTATTATTTTCAATGCCCACTGTAAATCTAATTCTAATAATAATGTAATTTATGTATCAACTAAGCAAAATAATAAATGGTCAAATTTTTATTCTCTTGATGATCACTTGGGTCATGTAGATTCTTTATTCAATACAAAAATGTCTGATATAATAATTGAAGATTCAGTTGGACTTACTTTTTGTGATAGTAATAATATTTTGTGTATTACTAAAACAACTTCATTAAAAACTTATGTTTATTTGCTTGAATTTAAAAAAGATAAATTTGAGTTATGTAAGACAATAGTATTTGAAGGACAAATTAAAAAATCTTTTGTTGTAAGACCAAATTTAGATTTGATGGTGATGTGTCCTGAACCAATTATAGTAAAATATGATAAATCATCTGATAGATATAAAACTGATGAATTAATTTCATTGGATGCACACTTTAAGAGTACATTAGTAAAATCATTTGCAGTCAATTCAGGTACATCTTTTTTGGGAGTAAAACTGAATCCTTTAATTGAAAATAATTATTTTGAATCTATGCAAATAATCATAAACAAACTGAACATTGGAGCAGATTCTAACCATATAACCAAAGATGCAAATGTAATTGAAATTCCTTTTAATATTGAGAAAGGTAAAAACCAATATCATGATATATTTGGAAGTTGTAGTTCAACTCAAAAAAATACATCTATACTTATTTCATCGTATAATAACATTTACTCTATCAATTTTTACGATGTGGATTGTGATTTTCATGCAAATGATAGATCAGTATGTCCTTTTATTTTGGGAAATGATTCTGAAACAAGATTGATGCTAAGTAAATCTAACCTCGTTTTGAAATCATTATTAACTTCAAATAAATTGATTCAGGTAGTTTTAAGAAACTCAAAAAAGAAAGACGAACGAATTTTGAATTATTTATGTTCAAACTTAGAAATTGATATTTATGATGTAAGCCCTGAGTCACTAAAATTGTCATTGTATAAATCAGAATCTATTTTAAATTTGATCGGAAAAGAAACTTTGATAAATAAAGTAAATAAATTTAATGCTGACAATTTTATCACAGAATATTGTGATAATAAAGAACTTGTCAATTTAATAAATTTAACTACTGACTGTAGTTTAAATAATGTGGAGTTAATTATTAGTTAAAAATGATTTCACATGAAAATGGTTTGATTTTCATACACGTTCCATATAATGGTGGTAGTATACTTGAAGAGTTGTATCTTAAAAAAGGAAATCCTTTTATATCATCAACAGATACAAAGAAACTTGCAAGAGGGGAAATACTTACCGGTCGTACTCTCGCAAAAACTATTAAACAATTTTATGATTATGATTTATTTAGTCTTGTAAAAAGTCCTTATCTACGAGCATTTGAGATGTGGAGAGATAACCACCAAACAATTAAAAAGACAAAATACAAAAAGTTGACAATTGGTGAATATTTTGAAAACATTTTAAATAAAAAAGATGAATTTAAAGATTTATACAAAAGTTCTCAGAAAAGTCATTTAGTGGCAGATGGATATTTTTACGGAGAGCAAAATCTTACTTTCGAAGTCAATAATCTATTTTCATACGAAGATATGATAGAAAGTAATTTAGACTCTATAAATGAGTTTCTTTTAAACAACAATGCACCTTTGTTAAGTTTTTACATAGACTCTGAATACGATGATTCATGGAGAGATAATTACGATAAAAATTCAATAGATATAATAAATTATGTTTTTGAAGAAGATTTTCAATATTGTAGATACCAAAAAATATAATTTAACTATTTATAATTATGGAAAATTATTACTGTGGAGATTTAATAAACACAGGAAATCACATCACAATGGAAGATGTGGTTATGTATTTCAATATAGTCAATGATAAAGTGTCACTTGAGGATTTAAGTAACAAGCAAAAAAGATTACTTAATATATTAAATTCAGAAACCTTTACAAGTCCAGATAATGAAAATTTAAATTCATTATACAAGATGCTTCACGGTGAAATTGACCCAATATTGTGTAAAGATGCCCTTACACAATGCTGTAATAACAAGATTCAAATTCCTACATATGGATGGGATGATGATACAAGTCGTGAGAGTGTAAACGGTGTGTCCGTAAGTGGATTTGAATCAAATGGAATGTTATGCATAGATATGACCGGTACAACTGCTGATGCACTTGCATATCCATTTGGGTTCATCATAAAAAAAGAAAATGATGAAGAACTTCTTGGAAAGATAATGTCTACTACAAATTTGATGGGAAAGACCGTAGTGTATTTGACTCAAAATGGTTATTACGAAACAACTATAAGTTCAAATAGTGGTGCGTTTGATAACGAACTGATTTACATGGGAGGTTGTGAATTTAACGGAAATAATTCCCAACAACCTCCAGTGGAAACTCAGACTCAAACTAAGACTCCAACTAAGACTCCAACTAAGACTTTAACACCGTCTAAGAATGTTAAACAACCATCTCAGACTAAGACTCAAACTCCAACAAAGACACCAACAAAAACTCCGACTAAGACTCAAACTCCAACAAAGACACCAACTCCAACACCAACTCCAAATCAATTTGGAGGAACATGGGTAAATAAAGCAACAGTTAATAACGGAAAATCTCATAGTTATGGTAATGTTAGGTGGAGAAATGACGGTAGAATGTTTGCATTTTCTACTGATAGTCATTGGCCACTGGGGGCGTCTTCTAGTCAAATATCTGGATTTGTAAGACTATATCAGTATGACGATACAAACAATAGTTTATCACCTACTGGCAATATTCTTAATGGGTATGGAACTGGAGACAAGTTCGGTGCTGGATTATCTATAAATGGAATTGGTAGCAGAGTTGCCGTGGGTGCTCCTTCGTTTCCTAACAATAATGACCAAAGCAGTTATGCAGGTAGGGCCGGTGTATATACAGCAGGTGCGTGGTCAACAGTTGGAAACTTAATTAATGGATCACCGAGTGATAATTGTGGTAATCGAGTTGATTTAAATGATGAAGGTAATCGTCTTTTAGTTGCATCGAACAATGAAGATGTAAATGGACTAGACAGTGCTGGTGCGGTTAGGATTTATGACTTAATAAATAACACATGGACACAAGTAGGTCAAACTTTAGAAGCAGAGCAATCTGTTGAAGTTTTTGGAGGCAGTGCAGTAATAAGTGGTGATGGAAATACAGTTGCAATAGGTAGTTGGCAATACAATGATGGTACGAACATTAATGTTGGAAGGGTGGTTGTATATAGTTTGGTAAATAATGAATGGGTGCAAAAGGGTGAGCAATTTACAGGTCAGGTTGGAAAAAGACTTTTGGGAGAAATTGCTATCAGTCACGATGGCAATATTATCACATTTGGAAACCAAAATAACAGTGAACCTTCTATTGTAAATCAATATAAGTTTGAAAATTCACAATGGAATAAAGTTGGTAATGATATAGTTCTTCCCGTGGGTCTTTGGGGCCACAGATTAAAGATGTCAGCTGACAATAAAACCATTGTAATAGGTGCGGAATATTATAACGAGAGTGCGACTGAAAATCAAGTAAGTGGAATGGTTCGTGTTTATCGTTTATCTGGAAATACTTGGTTACAATTAGGTCAGGATATTAAGGGTAGTATTGTAAATCAGAAATTAGGACACGATGTAGACATTACCAATGATGGACTTCGTCTTGTAATTCTTTCTAGGTATTTCGATGAAAGTAAACCAATGGAAGCCACGGTTTATTATTATGAGGTATAATATCTGGAAATTAGCAATGTTTTATTATGAATTTAGGATTTAGAACCATAAACTAGGAGATGTATGGCAGATTTAAAATTAAAAAAAGATTCATTTAGTTATTATCTTGGTTGGTATGGGAGTTGCGAAACAAACACTCCGTGTGATTCATTTATTTTAAATGATGACAAATCAATTTATGACAAAATACACAAGGTATTACAAATAAATAAAACAAATAGTGGTTTTAGTTTGTTTGATGGTACGCAAAGTATAGACGATGAACTTGCACAAGCAAATCAAGACTTTACTAAACTTGAATGTGGTAAGTGCTATTTGATAATACTAAACGATGGTGCTGGTACACTTAATATACCCTCGTTTGTGACTAAAGGAGGGAATCTCAGAAAAGGGTGTTTTAATTTTGAGCAATTAAAAAGTGTTGCTTTAACTCAGTCACCAACTGCCGAGAAGAAATATTTTGGATGGTTTGGTACCTGTACGAATGACATTACTGAGTTTGATTTAACAAACAAAATTGTCAGAGAAAAAATAAAAAGTGTAATTAGGGTCAATAAAACAAATGATAACTACGATAGTTTTATCTCAGATGTAAATCCCTCTCACGACAAATATCAAGATTTTACAAAACTTGAAAGTGGGAATCCTTATTTTATTACTTTAAATAAAGGTGAAAGTAATTTGGGTGAATTGAAAAACTTTATTTACACAGATGTAGACTCAAGTGGCATAGGTTTTGTGGTAGACGAGTGTGATCGTATGAATACAGAGCAATTAAAGTCGCAGGAAATTAAATTATCTTCGTCAGGAATTAATGTATCTAATGCTACTTGGAAAAACATTAGTGCAGAAACTAAAGTTGATTCGTTTAATGTGCTATACGAAGACGATGGAAATAATTCATACGCATATTTTGACGGAAAACGTGGTGGTTGTGTAAAAGTTCCATATAAAACATATGCACAAGAAATTTCTGTGGGATTAAAATTTAAATTATCATCAACCGAAAGTAGTGTGATCGACTCACCAAAAGGAGTTCAATATTTGCTATTTCAGGAAAATAACAGAGTAGATAATAAAAACGGAGCATTTTATGCTTTGTTCAAGAAAAAAAGTGAAACATCGGGATATCTTAAAATAGGAACATACAACGACAACGGATACGGATCAAATGTATCTTATGAAATAAGTGTCAATAAAGATTATCATGTGTTCTTTGTGCTACTAAAAAATAAAATAAAACTTTATGTTAACGGAAAATACATCTCCGAGTCAACTAAAGCAGTTGGAATTGACTATAATACTAAAAATACTATCAACATAGGACGAAAGTTTGCGACAGGAAATAACTCAGATGCATTTTTTAGTGGTAAAATTTATGAATTCTCTTTGTACTCAGAAGAACTCAGTGGTGAAACAATTAAAAATATTAGTGAAATAAATTAAGAGGTAAAAAAAATGGAAATCTGCATACCAACAAATTATACAACATACTCAACTAACGGTTCATTCTCCGGAGGAATAACAGTAACATTACTCCCACCTGAAAATTCAAACCCTAAACTCGGATTTGTCTCAGATTGGGCATTGCCGGCTACATCAACTGATTTTGCAACACTGACTTGTAATTTTATGGGTAGTACTGCGGCCACACTCGTATGTGGCAAAATAGACGATTCTGCGGTTGGTGAAGATGTATACTTTGAGTTTAGTTCAATGTGCCATTCGGGAAAAATTCAAAAGCAATCTGCAACTTCTTATTATGTAAATTTGAATAAAATTGGTGATGTTGATTCTGGATCAGACGATGGAACTACCGAAGAAGAAACTCCGGTGGAAGAGGAAGAAGAAACTCCCGAAGAGGAAGAAACTCCAACAGAAGATGAAAACACAGGTCCTGATACAGAAACTGATGATGTTGGTGAAAGTGAAAATACTGATTCGGATGTTCAATATTGTATAAATGAGTTAACGAATAAACCACACCATCTTGAATTTAATCTTAGTAAAGCAACTCCATCCACAGAAACAAATGATGATAACAAAACCGAGTATGTGTACATCGATAAAAAAGATGGAAAAAACGTAGTAGAAATTCGTCAAACTTCAGAACTCGGTTTCATTATGTGGTACAATAAAAACGAAGCAAGTTCTTATTTGGATGAAACAACAATTCCTGCGGGAAGAATTAATCATACGGTTTTGTTTGAAAAGCATTTAGGAGACACAGAACCTTCTAATTTTGAAGCAAGAACCGTATTTACAATGACTAAAAGTAATTACGGAGACGACGAAATTCTTATACAAATTGATGCTACTCTTGCATCAAAGTTTAATGTAGATTTAGGATGTTATATACTTGATTACGATGGTAACTTAGACAACTATAATTTGAATACTTTTTTAAAGGATGTAGTTGTTGCAAACGGAGGAAACATTTCTGTGTTACGTCCGTTTAACAAACCAACACCTACTCCTACACCCACAAAAACACCAACACCAACCAAAACTCCAACCAAAACTCCAACAAAAACACCTACACCAACCGACACAATTGGTACATATGTAGAAGTTCCATTGAAACAAAGTGAATCTGGATTAAAATTTTACATGGGATGGTACGGAGTGTGTGGATATAATTGTCGTCCGTTTGATCTTACAGAAACTTCTGTAAGAGATATGCTATTTAGAGTATTTCAAATCAATGAACAAAATGATAATTATTCTATTTTCAATACAAGTTTCAGTCAGGTGCATGATGAGTTTTATCAAGACTTTACTGAATTGGAATGTGGACATCCGTACTTGATTGTTTTGAAAAAAGGTAATGGAACACTTGATATACCTGGATTTGTAGAAGCAAGAAAAGCATCTGAAGATGTAGGAAGATTAACTCGTAAATGTACTGCTGATTACGACGAAGACCCCGATGACGGAGATGGAGGTGGAGTCGTACAGGATTGTTGCGATGGAATTTCAGAATCTTCGTCTGCAACTCCACGTGATGGATTTGATACATTTGAATTTGCACTCAAAAATGGAGTAAGTGGTACGACTACGGTAGATGGTAAATTATGTTGGAACACATTCACAGGTGACGGTACACAAGCAAGTACATATAGTTGCCCATTTGAATCAGACGATGAAAATAACGATTGGAAGAATGGTGGTTTAGTAATTTCAGTTGGATATGCACTTGATGATAATAACAATAAATTTACTTTCAGTGATAAAAACGGAGTATGTTACGAAGTAAAACTTACAAGTAAAACTGGACTTAATGTATTTAAAAAAATATAGGATAATAATATGGCAAAATTAATACAAAGTGAATCTGAAATTAAAACATACCTTGGTTGGTATGGTAATTGTAATCAAACTTGCGAAAGTTTTAATCTTGAAAATGTAAGTGACAAGGTAATGATCGTGTATGAATACACAACTGCGGGTGCACCTGCGTATTGGAAGTATAATGTTCCTTTTGCTGGATTACAAAATTTTACAAAATTAGAATGTGGTCGTGCGTATTTTATTATCTTATTAAAAGGATCAAATGAAATAGATATCCCACATTTGAATGTATCTTTTCATGGAGTTAATAGTGATTTGCTTCTTACTGATGAATGTGAAAAAGAAGCAAGTAATCCTGATCCAGAACCATCACCAACTGCAACTAAATCTCCTTCTGAAGAATCAGATGATCCAACTGATCCAGGAGATGAAAACGATGAACCTTTGACAGAACTTGAATTTAGATGGAATACAATCGAGGGAAAAAAAGTTTTACAGGTTAAAAATATATTAAAACCAACTCACGATGAAAACGAAAATCGTGATACTGTGGCAAATTGGAGCACACTTTATTTAACAACAGAACCTGTGGATTCATATAGTTTGGATCATCAATTCTGGCCAGACGCAGCCGTTGATACTAATTATACACAACAACATGGTGATTCAATAACGTTTGGTGGAATCACAATATCATTTGGAAGTGAGGAAACATCATCAATAAACGAAGCAGTAAAGTATAAGCAACTAATTTTATCTAAAGGTGAAAATGTTGATTTAGTTCCTTCACCCGAAGCAGAAATTACCAATGAAAATTCTTATGCTTTCATTTATTCGGGTGACAATGATGATCCTGATAACAGTGCTTTACTTGTAAATCCAAAATGGCCTGTTTTGGTTGATGCAACAGATGATGGTGATGATGAAACTGATGTCTTAGACTTTGATGCCTTAATAACTGAATTCAGTGCTTTGGCAGAGGAAGATCGCAAACCAGTAACAACTGAAATTATTGGAACTATTACACAGGAATCTATATCTGGAGGTTTCTTTGGTGTAGTAGTATCAAGTGATGATGAAAACTCTGAAGATGAAAAATATTTGCCTTTAAATATTCAAGAAGAATTATCTGATCATGTTGGTAAGCAAGTAAAAATTACTGCGGGATATTCAAAGTTAGATGATTCTCAGTCAATTTTTATGTGGGGAACGATGATGTTCGTGGACACCTATGAAATTATAGAAGATGATACTGATCCTATAACACTTGATTTTGACGCACTTACTCAAGAGATGGTTGACTTAGAAGAAGCAGAACGTGAAAATGTTTCAACTGATTTAGTTGGGGATATTGTTTCTGTTGATCTTGCGGGTGGTTTTATTGGTGTGGTTGTTACATCCGATGAAGCAGTTAATGATCCTGAAACAAAATATATTCCTGTAAATATACAAACTGAATTAACAGATCATGTTGGTAAACAAGTAAAAATTACAGTTGGATATTCGAAACCAGAAAATCCAAATGATCCTGATATATTTCAATGGGGTAAATTGTTGTTTGTTGATACATACGAAATTTTAGATAACGAAATAGTATTTCCAACAACAATATGCTTTTCCACAAGTGGTATACACGGAGAAACATCCGGAAAATATGAATTATTTGATGAAGAAACTGTATCACAAAAGTTTTCAGATGCTGGATACGACTATCAAGCAATTGTAGATGAAGGGATAAACGGAGATAATGCTACTGTAAATTGGATGGCAAGTCAAGATTCGTTGGTGAAATATTATCATATAATTGATGAGAATATAGAAAATGATTGGTGGGATTTCATTTATTGGGACGGAACAAAGGACAACGGAGTGTGGCAAAGATATGATCAATACAAATTTTCAGATACATATGATCTATTAAACTCAGACGGATATAAATTTACCGGTGGAAATGGTGGTATGATTCCTGAGATTTTTATATCTGATATAAGTGATGGACAAAGTTGTCCTCCGGAACAAGACGAAGAAGATGTAATTGATTTCGGAGCATTGGAAATTGAATATGAAAGTCTCGCAGAACCAGATAGAAAAGAAGAAACTGTAACTGGTCAAATTGTGTATGAGGATATAAGTGGTGGTTTTTATGGGTTAGTTACAAGTTCAATTGACGGAGGGGAGAAATTTCTACCAATTAACTTACAAGATGAACTAGAAGGTTTAGACGGAAAAACACTTAAAATAACTTTAGGGTATTCACGTAAAAATGCTGATGTAAGTATTTTTATGTGGGGAACTCTTGTGTATGTAACAGAATATGAAATATTAGACGAAAACGGAGAACCACTTCCAGATGACGGAATTGTATTTGAAGTAGAAGGTTCAAAAATATTTGGATTTGATTTGAAGATTAAAACCGAAACTGGATACTTAACAGACAACGATGAAGAAGTTAAAATAGAAACAGAAAAAGACAACATTCATTTACCTGCGAACATTGTTAATTTGATAAAAGAAAATATTGACACTTGTACTCACCTTGAGTTTAAAACACTACCAATGCGTTCTTTTGATAAAGAAACTTGTGGTTTAATAGAAGATGGCAAAGTATTTAGGTATCCAATTATTTTAGAGAAACTAGAAGAAAATAAAGGTGCTAGATGTATAGTATCATCAATAACAACTTTGTATTCTGAAATTTATTTGGAAAAACGAAAAGCAAATACTAATCCTGATGTAGATATACATGAACTTGCTACTAATGAAATGAACGAATTGGTAGGAGAAACTGGATTTGATGTATCACAGATTATAGGGAAAACAGGAAAAGATAAAATCGTTAAAAGACGCAGAGAAAAAGCATTTTCACGTGTCAAGGACAGATTATCTATCATACTTGAAAGTGGATTTGATGACAAGATGACATCAATTACCGAAAAAACGGATACAGAGAAGTCAAATGCTTTGAGTGGAGTATTGGAAAAGATGCTACAAAAAAGTCGTGAGTTGACAAAACCTGTACTTGACGAATCTGTATTTGGAGCAATTCCTGATTCAGATAACTTGAATTTCAAAAACTCGGTAAAAGATTTATTTGGAATCGTTGATGAAACAAAAAAATCTGGTGGAAGTATAATTGATTCTGTAAAAACAATCATTAAAAAACGACCAACAAATTCAAAAATTAAAAATATCAGTCAACTTAATGAAGAAGATAAAAAAGATTTAATTGATTCTGCAAAAGAAATGGTAAAAGATAAAGAATGTGGATTTGAAGATGTAACAGAACACATTGGTCCTTCAGTTTGGATGCCACCTTCACGCAGTATTTCAAATACTGTAAGAGGACTTGTATCTGATTGGAATCAACCTAACTATTACCAAAGTCAAAATAAGTTGTTACCTGCTGAGAAAGATTTAAATTGTGGAACTGGATCATACACAGGACTAACTGTTGATAATTTCAAGGCATGGTGTGCTCCTACTTCGGCTGCGATACAACTTGAGCATTTGGTCACATATGGTGGATTAAAGAAACCACCCTTTATCAATGACGGATATAATTCTGCGTTGGATAGTAACCCAGATTTAAAAACAATAGATTGGAATTCAGCAAGAGGTTGGGGTAATTTCTTGTTAGATGGTCCTGATCAACGAGGAAAAGTAGGTGATCCTAACTCAGTTCCTGAATGCAGTGCTAGTGATTTTGGTTGGTACATGGATACAAACGGAAAAGGACAATACGGTACAAGTTCATTGATTGGTACTGGAATAAATATGATTTGGAAAGGATTGAATGAATTTTATGCACGTGCTGGGTGGCATGATTTAATTGGCATGGTAACACACAATCCAGTGGGTCGTTTAGAAGGAAGTTATCCAAAGGGTTATCATTCGAATACAGGTTCTCCTGCTGGTGATCCTGGTCACACATTCAAAATGATTAAAAATGAAATAGATCATAATCGTACCGTTTTGGCATCATTTTACGGATGGAGTATTTCGGTAGCAGAAACTGATCAAGGACATACATTAGAAATGCTTGAAACAAAAGATACTATAAAGTATTTTAATTTTGCTGAAAGAAAAGATCAGTCTGAAACATTAGGAGAGCAATATACACTTGAAAATATAGAAGAAGTGAGTAATATAGGAGATGCACTTGGGCATACTGTAGTTGTATTTGGATACATCCAACGTGGTTCTCCTGAGGATATTTCCAATGGTCAAGTTGATTGGTTATTGGTCAGAGACAACGATCACACAACAGAGAAAACAATTGCAATTCCATTCTCGGGTGTTACTGCAAACGGAATTAGTGGATTCAGTAATTTGATTGCTACATTTTATGTAAATCCAAAATTTGGACGTTTCGTTGATCCGTGTTTACAAACTCAACCTATAACGATTTCTGTGGGTGCAGGTAAATCAGGATCACCATCGTATGATTTTTCCATGAACGATGAAGTAATTGTTTGGGATGAATTTAAACTCAAGAAGGGTGTAGAATATATCTTTGAAAGAACTGAGGATGGCCATCCATTTAATATATTACCAAGTGAACCACGCACAGAAGCATATCCAGACAATTGGGAACCTGAAGCAGATTGGATTGAAGGTAAAATGGCATTAAAAGGGAATACAATCAAAATGACTATACCAAAGGATTACGAAGGAACAATATCATATCAATGTGGAGTTCACTTGGGAATGAAAGGTGTCTTCAGTTTAGATACAGATGAAGAAATGATTTGTCCTGAAGATGCACTTGAGTGTCCGGATGGAATGGATGCGGTGATTCGTGATCCTCTTGATAATTGTAATTTCCCTCCATGTGGTTTTGATCCAGTTGAATTTAAACAACAACATCATGAATGGAAAATGAATAGATATTTTTCATATAAGTTTGATTTCACATGGAACGGATTTGGTCATCCTGATTTTGTTGGAAAACCTGTCACAATTTATGTACAAGGTGGTAAAATAGTTAAAGTTGATCGTGCATTGGAAGAGGGTGAAGTAGAAGATGCTTTATTCAAGCATAAAATCAGATACTACACAATAACTGAATTGTATAATTTAGTTCATAGTCATTATACAAAAAGTCCACGTCCATATATGATTGATATAAACTATAACGATGAACACAATTACATTTCAAGTGTTGTTATTGATGTCAACAAGGATATAGTAGACGAAGAAGTGTCATTTACTGTAGAAAATTTCTCAGAAACAGAACCAATTAAAATATTATAAAAACTACACTTTCTGACTATTTATAATCAGAGATGATTAACAAGTCGGAGGTGTAAAAATGGATAAAGTAAGTTGGCAATATAAACTTAGAAACTTTACATCGGTTGACATAGGAGTATTTGAAAATTACTTTGAAAATATGCCTTTTGATCCGTATGTAACTGGTGACTTTAGAAAAAGGAGATTCTCTTCAATCAAGAAGGATCACTATGGTAAATGGGAACTGCAACCACATAAAACTTTTACTCAATCTGCCAAAGTAAATGATTTGTTGGGTGATGTTGTACGTGAGTATGATGAAATTGAAACTGATCTTATTATGTCTAATGACTTTGACAAAATAGTATCAGGATATGTTGAGTTGTCTGGTATAAATCCATATTTGTCAGAGATAGGAATTCACCAAATGAGAATATTAAGTTCATTGTATATTAAAGGTGAACCTGCTCCTGAGGGAAGGCATAAAGATGGATTTGATTTTATTGGGATTTTTTGTGCAAGACGAGAGCAAGTTAGTGGTGGAAAAAGTGAGTTGTTTTTAAACAAAGAAGATAAAGAACCAATATTAGAAAAAATCTTAGACGAAAATGAAATGCTTGTGGTACATGACCGTGAAGTATTTCATAACGCAACCAAATTAAACCCAACGGGAACAGATTGTGGTTATCGTGATGTTTTTGTATTTACCGCATGAAAGACGTAGGTAAAATCAGAAGTTCTTTTCCTGCGTTGAAACGAAGAGCAACGAACGGAAAACCTGCAATTTATTTTGATGGTCCTGGTGCTTCGCAAATGCCTAATCGTGTTTATCGTGCATACACTGACCATGTATTGAATGATAAAGCAAATGCAGGTGGATACTTTGAAACGAGTGTTAATACAACAGAGGCAGTAGAACGAGCAAGAATTGCACTTGCATTGTTTATGAATTGTGAAGCAGACGAAATAGTTTTAGGAGCAAATGCGACTACAAGTGTATTTCAGTTTAGTCGTGCAATCAGCAGAGATTGGACTTCTAATGACGAAGTGGTGGTTACAAAACTTGATCATTTTGCAAATGTTTCACCTTGGGTTGAAGTTGCAAAAGATAAACATTGCAAAGTAACTTCAGTAAACTTTGATATAAATACAGGTGAGTTCAATGTTGCAGATTTTGAAAAAGCAATTACCAAAAACACAAAACTGGTCGCATTGAATTATGCGTGTAATGCGATTGGAACAATAAATCCTATAAAAGAAATAATTAAAATTGCTCACGCAAAAGGAGCAATGGTATTTGTTGATGCAGTTCATTATGCACCACATCGTTTAATTGATGTACAAGACCTTGATTGTGACTTTTTGGTAACAAGTGTGTATAAGTATTTTGGACCTCATATAAGTGCAGTATTCGCAAAGAAAACACATCTTGAAAATTTTGCACCGTACAAAGTGGAACCTGCTTCTGATGATATTCCAAACCGATGGGAAACGGGTACTCCTGATTTCTCTGCAATTGCGGCCATACCATCAACTATTAAGTATTTAATTTCATTATCAGAGAATTCAAGTCCGACAAGAAAAAATTTGGAACTTGCATATAAGAATATAACTGAATACGAAAACGAACTTAGTCGTTATTTTTTAAACAAAGTTTGGGAATTAAAACACGTAAAAGTTCACGGAATAAAAAACACAGACGATGTAGATAAACGAACTCCTACTTTTGGATTAACGGTTGAAGGAAAAACTTCTCATCAGGTTGCTGAGTATCTTGCGAAGCATGGAATATTTGCTTGGAGTGGCCACTTTTATGCACTTGATGTTGTGAGAAGTTACGATCTTGAAAAAGACGGATTATTACGAATCGGAATGTTACACTACAATACAAAACGAGAGATCAAAGAGTTGATTTCTGTATTAAAGTTATTGTCATAAAGTATTATTTATATATATTTATGTTTTATGTCCAACATAAAACTTAAACATTTGTTACCAGAAGGATTGTTTGATAAACCATCTTTTGCTAGAACTGAAAGAGTTCATGCAGAAATGGAGAATATACAAGAAAAAACAATTCTTCGTAAATACAAAGCAAATAAACAAATGCTTCACAAAAAACCAAATGGACTTTGGTATGCGTTTGGTAACGAGTGGACGGACTATGTTAAAAGTGTGGGAGGTGGATACGACTCACAATACAATTGGTATTACAAAGTAAATGTAAAAAGTTGTAAAATGTGTGAATTAAATTCAGAGAAAGACATTATAGAATTCACCAAAGAATACACAGACTTTGATGGAACAGAAGAAACTTTGTTTGCAACTTTTTTTATTGATTGGAATTTAGTTGCAAAAGATTATGATGGCATAGAAGTATTTCCATTCCCCAAGAAAAATATGCCCGAGGCAAAATGGTTAAAATCTTGGGATGTAAGTAGTGGTTGCGTTTGGAATACAAATAAAGTAAAATTAGAATTTGTAGGATAATGGCAATTATTAAGTTAAAAGATTTGTTAATGGAAGGTGCGAAGGAGAACGCCGCACTGGAGTTTTTGCAGAATCTAATTAAAGATAGTCCATACGAAGGAATTGTTTATCTTGCGGGTGGTGCGGTTCGTGATGAACTACTTGGAATTGATCCTAAAGATTTTGACTTTGTAATTAATATGGAATTTGGTGGAATTCGTTTTGCTCGTTGGGCAACTCGTAAAATGGGAAACTATAAACGGGGATCTAATCCTGTTGTGTATCCAAAATTCGGTACGGCAAAATTTAATTTACTTGGAGTTGAGTATAAAGGTTTTAAACTTGATGATATGGAAATTGAGTGCGTAATGCCACGAAGTGAAGAATACGAACAAGGAAGTCGCAAACCTACGGTATTTTCAGGTTCTCTTGAAGATGATGTAGAAAGACGAGATTTTACTACAAATAGTTTGTTAAAGAATTTGACAACAGGTGAAATATTAGATTTAACTGGACAAGGAGTAAATGATATAAAAGCAGGTATCGTTCAAACTCCACTTGATCCTGATGTAATTTTTTCAGAAGACCCACTTCGTATGCTTCGTGCAGTTCGTTTTACAATGAAGTATGATTGGGACTTGCCTTTGTTTATGATTAAGTCAATGAAAAGCAATGCAAGTAAACTCAAGCAAATAAGTGTAGAACGAGTTCAAGAAGAACTCAATAAAATGCTGATGACAGATTCACCTGATCGTGCGATTAAACTTCTTCAGGTAACTGGTTTAAGTCGTTATGTATTTCCTGAATTGGATCGTCTTATTAAACTTGAACAAAACAAGTATCACAAAGAAGATGCAATGGAACATACTTTAAGTGTTGTTAAAGGCACTCCCAAAAAACTTGTAACTCGTTTGATGGCACTATTTCACGATATAGGAAAAGAAGCAACTAAGGAAGTTATTGGAAAAGAAATTCATTTTTATGGTCACGAAAAAATTGGTGCGGAAATGACTCAAGATATTTTGACAAGATTGAAATATCCGAAAAAAATTATAGATGCAGTTGTAAAAGGTGTTGCAAGTCATATGAAATTAAAACACGGAGGTCCTGATTCATTTGGAGCAACTGATAAAACTCTTCGTAAGTTTAAAGTTAATATGGGTGACCATCTTGAAGATGTTTTGAATTTGATACACGCAGATAACATTGCACACGAAGCAGGATTTGATATGCCTAATCAAATTGAAGCAATTCGTAAACGTCTTGATACATTAGGAATACCACCGGGTAAACTTAAACTTCCTATTAATGGAGGTGACATAATGAAAAAGTACAAACTCAAACCTGGTAAAATTATTGGTGATCTACTTGCAATAGTAAAAGATGAGTATTTGGAAAATCCAAAAGTAAACGCAAGACAAATTTATCCTAAACTTGAAAAGTATTTGAAAGATCATCCTCAGTAAGATATTTTTCTTAATAAAGCAAAACTATGAGTTTTGTTCCAAGCAGCTGTTTGAAGAAAATCGTAACCTTGTTTATTTAAATCGTTTATTATTCCTTCTAGTTTATATGCCTGAGCAAGTTCATATGAAAAACATTTGTACGAAAACTTACACGGATTAACTTCATATGATCCATAACGTTCACCTTGTAAATGCAATTTAAATATAAATGAAGCAGTACCTGCATCTTCGTCAACGATACTCATTGCATTAGTAAACCAACCGTATTCTCCGAGTTGATTCATTATTTTTTCGTTACCTTTACTGGTTACCATTAAATCAAGAAAGATGTATTCAAATCTTTCATTTTTTCGTGCTATGAAAAATGGAAGTTGTGGATCGAAACTAAAACCAGGTTCTTTTTGTTTGACCATAAAAGAGTCAAAAGATTGAGCAAGTTTGACGGCCTTCTCAACTTTTGCGATTCGTGCTTTTAATGCAGAATCATTATAACTACTTCCTCCTGGCATAATTTACTCCACTAAGTTTTTTGTTGTTGTCATCTATTTATATATATGTCCGAAAAAGATAACTCATTAGAATTAATACCAGAAAGAAAAAAATTATTCGGAACAAGTATAGAAACATTATTATCAGAATTTTTAAATTTTGAAAATAAAACTTTAATTATATTTGATTTAGAAACTCTTGGGTTGAACCCAAGTTTCGAGTACGAGCAAATTCTAGAGATAGCCGCAGTTGCAATAAATGGTATTAATCAAAATGTGTTAGGGTCATTTCAATGTAAAATTAAATTATCTGATTCTACAAATGAGTTTTTAAATGATCCCGATTGTATTCAAAGATTTAGTTGGGAACGACGTCAAAAACGACGTGGAAAAACTGCTATACTCGATCCACATGAAATATTAAAAATGACAAGTTATTATGAAAATAAAACTGATGTAGTAAAAGAAAGAAATGGTCTTGAATTATTTTTAAACTTTGTGTCACAATTTGAAAATTCAGTTTTAGTTGCACACAATTCCGAATTTGATTTAAAATACATAAATACTCGTTGTAAAATGTATGGTATTAATGTACCTATGTTTAAAGTAATAGATACATTAAAAATTTCCAAGTTTTTCTTTGTTCCTTTGTTGAATACATTGAACACGATGGAATCAAATATACTTAAAAGTACATTAAAATCAAAAACAAGTGGTCATGTAAGTTCCCGTTTAGGTGATCTTGCAAATAGTTTTGAAATCAACGCAGAGAATTGGCATTCAGCATCTTCTGATATATTGATATTACAAAAAGTTTTGTACAAAATGATAAATTTTTTGGAAACGCACAAAGAAACAAATATAAACGAAGAACAAAAAAAATCTATCAATAAAACTTTAAAGAGAACAAAACGAACACACTAAAATATTCATTGATGAATATTTATTGATATGCAACATTCTTTAAAAGATTCTCAACATTTGCTTCAGAAATATGGTGTGCTTATTGAATTTGATATAATTAACGTAACATCTCTTGAAGACTTTATAAAAACATACGATGAAATAGCAAATTCATCGGATGATATTTCCGAATTAAAAAAAGTATCTAAACTTTTAACTAAATCCGAAAAAGAAATCCCAGGTTTCATTATCAAAAATAAAGAAAGTGATAGTAAATCTGATAATCCAGAACTAAATAAAATAGGATATGCTCTTATTGAATTTATTATGAAGAAAACGCAAGACCCGTCTGATTGGGCATATATTATTACTTATGTAATTGATAAATTAGGATTAGAATTTTCTGATTCGGAGGACGACAAAGACGATATTTGATAATATAATATGAACTTAATCATTAACGCAGAGTTGACAGAACCACCCTCAGAAGTTGCGGTGTTTAGAGATGTTACTTTGTATTCTTCGTCTTTTTTAAACATGGCAGTTTTGCTTTTGTGTAATCCTGAAATGAAAGATTTGTATTGGTATTGGTTGCGAAAAAGAGGAGCATTTGATTTTGTTTCGGACATCGTAGGTGATGAAGAAGATACCAACGGAATTAAAATTGCTCAGTCATCTGCCCACATTGTTGTCAAATATTTACGCAACGAGAACTTAAATTATGTAATAAGTAGATTGAATAGTTTAAAATAACGTAGTATAAAACGAATATAAGTTATATTTATTTGTATAATGGCAACAATAGCGAACAGATTAACACAAGTCCATCAGTATGTTTGGTACGGAACGTGTGAAACAGAAGTATGTGAAGACGAAATTTTTGAGGATTGGGGAACGAAGGCCGCCGAAATTGAGCAAAATGTAATTGAAATTTCAACTTACGAAGAAGGAGTTTTCAAAACTTATCGTCCTAATCAAGATTACTCAAGTCCTATGCAACCCGGTGAGGGAGAACTTGACCGATTCAAATGTGGTCATATGTATGCAATTACTTTGAAAAAAGAAGGAGTAATTGAAATGGAAAATATGTATCCATCAAATGCGTCTTCAATTCAAAAAAAATATGGTATTTCAACTACCTGTGCGGCTCTCGGAGATGGAGCATTGAGTTGCATACCAGATGGATACACGGCATTTTACTATAAAGATCAACTTTCAAAAACAATAGATTTTGATTTGACCAAAGGAGACACCGAAGATTCAAGTCCATATTTTCTTGATGACAGTGAAGATAATCCAGTAACAGTTCGCAGAAGAATTATCAGAATGACTGAAGAAGGTGGTGAAAAAGTATTAGTTGAAGACGAAGAAGCAGATGCACAAACATACGGAACTATGATGTGGAATCGTGGTGATGCACGTGATGTAAATTCTTATATTGCAATTGACCTTGCTCCACTTCAACCATTTCCGGATCAAGGTTCAAATGAACTTTTGTTAACTTTTCATTTGAAAGTCGGTTCAGGTAATAATCAAAGGAATTTAGGGTTTCTTACACTTCAAGCAAATCCTGGACAATATCAAGTATTCTTTTATGAAAACGGAACTTGTTATTCGGGATTTTTTGCAGATGCAAGTGACAGAAATTCAGTAAGTGCAGACTTGATATTGACAGAAGAGTGGGCATCGTCAACAAGATGTACATACACCGATGAATCTGATGATCCTGTTGTTTTTGAATTATTTGAAGTTGATCCAAATACAACTGCAAGTGGTGACATTCAATTTTCTAATTTTTCACATACTGTTGATGTACGAGTTCCACCTGTGGCACAATCAAGTGAAGAAGATACAATAATTAATTTGTATTACTACACAGATACGAATAATGCAATTGGTAGAATAACATACGCAAAGTCAACCTATGAACACGCAGATAAACAACCTGAAGAACAAACACCTTTCGTTTACTTATTTGGTCGCACAGGACCATTTGCCGAAAAGTGCTTGTTTGGTGTAATAATTGGTAACAAGTGTATACTTGGGGAATAACACATGGGAAAAATAAAATATAATAGTGAGTATGGTTGGTACGGAACCTGTGGTTTTAATGAGTGCGAAGATTATTATTTATCGCATTTAAAAGATAATAGAAATAATGTTGATTCGATTATCCGCACACGAAGTGCAGGAGATGCGACTGGATACGAAAAGTTTACTTGCTACGACAACGATAAACCTTTTGCGTGGAATAATTTAATTGGTTCTACTAATACATTTGATGATTATTTCAATTTGACATTTGATAAATTAGAATGTGGTCGTGCATATTTAGTAAATACAAATACAAAAAGAAACAATTTGTCAGAATATGAAATAGAAGGACTTAATACATTTACTGGTAAATCATTTGTATCAAGTAATTGCTCCGATGTATTGGAAGTACCTTGTACAGAAGACGATTATGAAGAAATAAGTGTATTAGAAAAAGAATTCAAAATACAAAACAATATATCAATTTCAAATAGTGAAATGCTCGGTGGTACATTTAGCATACCAAAAAGAACCGAAGACTCTGGATATCTTCCGTATGTAATTCAAGTAAAAATTACTACGAGTGCAGGTACTAAGCACTTGGCAACAATTACATACAATGGAGAAGGTCCTGGTGCAACCTCAACATTATATTTCAAGGATAGTGGAGGAACTTGCTATAACGGAAACATATTAAATCAAGATGGTGTTAGAACTTGCGTTTTAGATTCGCAATAATAGGAGAAAGTATACAAAATGGAACTTACAAATAAAATAAATATAATTTGGTACGGCCGAGGTAACCTTAACTCAGGAGAATGTGAAGATTTTAATTTAGAATTAATGGTTGATGGTGACGGACCGAGTAAATATATTGAGTATGTTTATGAAGTAGTTTCCGAGGCAACAGGTGCTTCTGCGTGGAGAACATGGAGTTCTGCTATTTTTGAAGAAGGATCAACTGCACAAGATGGATTGAATAAATTAACCTGTGGTCATTTGTATGTAATCGTTTTACGAGATGATGGGGCAGGTAACATCAGTAAACTTGATATACCCGAAGCAATTGCAGTTGATGGCGGAGATGCTGGATTAAAACAATTAGATGGAAACGACTTACAAATTATTCCTAACAATGTAACAGAGGGTGATCCTGAACCAGAACCAGAACCAGAACCGGAGGTTTGTTTAGACGATACTTGGAAAATCTACACTTATGTAAGTGAGAACGGTGAAAAGAAAATAGTAAATGGTGATACGGTGTATAGTGTAGATGGACCAGTTCTTCCGTTAGACGGAAATGCTTGGAGACTTGGTGTAAAAGAGGCAACTGATTTAATATCTGATGGAGCAACATCAAGTGATGATCTTGAATTTAGATTGGGTACTGATCATTTGCTTACAATTAATCAAGTAAAAATTGCTGAAGTAGCAGAAGGAGAAGTGATTCCTGTTCGTGTAGAACTACTGGTCTTTCCGAGTGATCCTTCAATCGTTGGATGTTATCATGGAAATGCAGTTGCTGGTGATGGTCAACCATTTGTTCTACTTGAAAAGATTTTAGAAGATAGTAATGACGGAGGAGAGGGTGACGGAGGAGAAGGTGACGGAGGAGAAGGTGATGGAGGAACTCCTGATGATAATAGTGGTGGAGATGACGAAGTTCAAACATTTGAAGAATGTGTAGCATTTCTTGACGAAGAACTTGATTCTTACCGTTTAACATACACAAAACCAACAGAAGGTGAAGCATCTGCATCAAACTTTGAGTTTATTCAAAAAGATGGATCAAACTCTGTTGTTGATATAAGTGGTGATGATAATAGAAGCAAAGAATTAACAGATCTTGTATCTGGTATATTGGCAAGTGAGGGGCTCAAACTTGATGTGAATTTTGCATTATATTTTACTGCAAGTTTTGATGGAGAATTAACTGCTGGAGCAGTCAATTTTGCGATAGTATATCCAAACACAGAGGGTGGTACTCAGACATTAAGTTGCGGAGCAAATTGCCAAGCATCATCTGCTTCAATAACAGGTTTAAAAATATATGATCCAACAAGAGAAGCAGGTGAATGTGTATCATTAACCGCAGAAGAAGTGCCGCCGGGTGTGCAAGTATTTCAGGGTTCTGAAATTTAAAATATGGAATGGATTCTTATGTGGAAAATAAATACCAACAAATAGGATGGTATGGTGCTTATACAAAAGAATCGCAAAATTTCTGCACCGAATATGATTTTGAATATGATTTAGATCAAATTGATACACTTATCAAATTCAACGATACGGATTCGGTAAGTGTAATTTCAGCATCAGATGCTCAGTTAAAATGTGGAGGTGGGGTAGTATTGTATTCACACGAAGGACGTCCGTTGGATGATGAATACTTCTTTTATGGGTTTTTGGATAATTCTGATGTAAAACTTGTAAGAACTCCAACCTCTTACTTTGAAAGTTTTGAAATAATAAATGCCACGGATGAATATGAACAGGTAAAAGGTGTATATAAATTAACAGATATTTTCAAAGAAAAAAGAACAGTATACAAAAATTTAGAAAACGGGTGGTATATATTTTCTCAAAACGGAAGATTTCGTTTAGCAGACTCTCTTGAGAATTATACAGATAGTTTAGTAGGTCAACGTGACAAACCAAATGGAATTTTCGCATCTGAAACAAGTGATACTCAATATGCAGTATCTATTGGAGTAGAAGAAATATCAAATAAATTATGCGAAGTAAATTCAAGATATTTATTAAGACAAAGTACTGGAGCAAGATTTGAGAAAGCAAAAAAATTGTATATTAAACCAAGAACACCTAGATCAATTGATGAGCAGATTGTAACAGAAACATCAAAAAAAGAAAATCCTACTTTCATGGAAATTAGCAATTTCCAAATTTCACCTGCAAATGAACTTTATGTAAAGTATAAATCAAAAATAACAGAGCAAAGTATTTTAAATAATACTTTAACATTAAAATACGATGCGATTGCATCCGAGGAATGTAGTATCTCAACTCCTGTTTACGAAGAATATCAAAATGATGGTTTTATAGTAGAGGGATTGTTGGGTGTATATGATGCGGGTTATACGGTATCATCGAAAACAATTGATGAACCGATTCAGAAAAAAACAATTAGAATCGCAAATCCACCTAGCATAGTTAAACAAAACGGTTTGAGTGTATTTGACTTTGATAAAGCAAATAAAAATTTAATTATAGTAGATGATTCTATTGGAACAAATCATCTAGGTGGAACAAATTCATTTACAATTTTCGTTAGATATAAATCAAGATTAAGAAATACAATCAATAGAACAATTTTATCGAAGTGGGAAAAAAATGGAGGATTTGTTGATCCGGAATCTAGTTTTATACTAAATGGAAATTCATTCTTTTTAAACTCGGACAACTCTACAATTGGTTTTGCTGAATTTGTAAAAAGAGATGACTGGAACAACATTGCAATTACTTTTGACTACCAAAATAATAAATTACTTAAAATAAACATAAATGGTAATATAATTTCTAAGGAAGATTACCCTTTAATGACTAAAGGAAATAAACCATTTATTATCGGTGGGGTATTTGAGGATACAAATGTTTTTGAGGGTTTTGATGGACAAATTAACGATGTAAGAATATACAATCGTTCACTTACAGACAATGAGGTAAATTATTTATTTGAATCCACGGACTATGATAGTAAACAAAAAAAATACGAATTACCATCACTATATTCTCCTGCATCTGTGATTAAAAAAGAAAAAGAAATTAAAAATGAAACTCATCTTATATCCAACAAAAATACATTAATACTTGAATCTACTGATGTAGGGTTTTCCGAGGACTTAACAAAAATGATTTCTGCTGAGAAAACATTTACCCTTGACGGAAAAGTTGCATTATCCATAAAATACTTTGAAAAAAATGAAAAAAGTGGAAAGTATGTGTTTAAATATGACAAATACTTATTAGGTTATGATAGATTTGTATATGAGCAAGATTTAATAATTTTACAAAATGACAACAAGTTGACATCGTTTATCACAACTCAGACAGAATTTAAGCAGATTTTTACAATTAGTATGAAATCGTCTGATAACTTCAATACAAAAGTTACAAAGGTTGGAACAGGTAAATTTATAATATGTGCAAAAGACACTACATCGGCTAATGTATTTTTAGTACCAAGTGTAATAAATGAATCATCGACAAACATTACACCAAGAACAATAAGATTTAAATTAAATGAAAATATTACTATAAAAAATTTATTTGTTTTAAATGATTTATGTGTAATCACGGGAACACAAAATAAAGTATTTTTAATGAAACTTAGACTTACTTCAAATATAAATAATTCCGAGTGGTTAATAAATAACACATTTAACTTTTCCAATGAAACGGATATAGAAAATTGTAATTTAGTGGAATTAAATAAAGAAATTTACATGGTAAAGTATAGAAAAAATTCTGCTATTGGAAATATTGATTCTAAGTATAAAACGTGCACTACCTTTAATTATCGTGTTGGTTATTTAGAATTGGTAAAGTTAGAAACTGATAATGGGATCGTTGCACCAACTTCAAATAATTTTTATATAGTTCCACCTTATTCCGAACTTGGAGAAGAATTTTTGGAGCATGAAAATTTTGGAGAAACAATTAGAACACATAATAATTTAATAGTGGTGGGTAATCCAACTGCGTTTAAAAATAATAATTCAACTCCAAATGGTATTTGTTATTTTTATGAAATGAATAATAATAAAAGTGGAGTAAATTTTATAAGTCGTGTTTTTACGACAAGTGATCGTCGTCAGTTTGGAAAAAAAATATTTCTTAACGAGACTAATGTAATTATACAACATGAACCAAATGTAAATCAAAATGTGGGTGATGATATAATTTATGCTAGTCAATTTTTCTTTGATTTTACTGATGTAAATTTTGAGAATAAACAAGAAAAATATGAACATGAACAATATGATGAATATTTTAAAATGATTGCATGGTATAGATTTAATAATGTTTATGCTGAAAAAATTACAAACTCAAACGCAAAGAAGTTTGCATTAATAGATCACTCTGGAAACTACAATCACCTTACTTGTTATTTTGCCAATAATATATTCGATAATGATTTTATTGGACCAACTGAGGGTGATCTGACCTATACATTTGATAAGTTTTCACATGGAACTGTTAAGTTGTTAGATTTCAATGACAACTCGTTTTCAATTAACATTTGGTATTTAGTTGACGATTTTAAATCTGAAACGGAATCTATTTTAATGTCGATGTTCGATGTTACTAATGTAAATTCAGATAAAGGATTTATATTATACTCAAACGGAGATTTTAAAACAGGAACATTAACAAATACACTACCACAGGAACTTTCATTGGTCACAGAAACAAATCAATGGAATATGCTTACACTTGTTTACAATAAAGATTTACAACAAGTAAAATTCTATGTAAATTCAAAAGAAAAAAAATCAATACAGAATACAGAATTAATTTTTGAAAACAATATGTTATCAATTGGTGGAATCACATACACCAAATTTCCTTTTTATGGAAGTTTTGATGACATCAAAATATATAAAAAAGTTTTGACTAAAGACGATATTGAATACGAATATCAAAAAAGTTGGAAGTTTCAATGGATTAAAACCTAAATATTATAATACTTATAGATAAGGATCTTATTATGGCTATAATTACTACAAAATACACAATCGGTTGGTTTGGAACTGCATCTTCGTCGGGAGGTGACGGATGTGAACCATTTAATTTAACAAAAAATGTTGGTTATTACGAAAACAACAACGGAGTTAAAACATTTAAAAAAGGTACATCAATTGGTGATGATTATACAGAAGAAGATGTTAAGGGTATTAACATCTTTGGATATACAAGTTCAGGTGCTCCTCAGTTGTGGTCACTTGAAAAAGAGAAGGCTGCGTTTTACCCTTCCTTTTTGACAGACTTAAAACACCAACCAAATCGTGGTGCTATTGTATTTACAAAAAATGCCGATGGTGATGCGGTTCTTGCGTGTGGTAGAATGTATGTTGTTATTAATAATAATGGTGTAGAATTTGACGTACCTGGTTTTATTCCAAGTGCCGACGGTGTTGATATGGGTAGAATTGACACCACAATAGGATAATATAATGGCAACGATACCGGGAGTAAATTCATTGATATGGAGTGGACTTGCAAACTCCAAAGTTGAGCAAATTAGTTTATATGAACTTAGAAATGAAATAGGTTCTATTGTCGTAGTAAAAAAATCAGATGGTCTACAATCAAAAATTCCATCTTTAGCAGGATTCCAAAGTTCATCAAAATATTTTAATACAGGTTGTGGAGGTATATTCTTTTTAAAATCATCAGTGGAAATTGATGATGTTGTAGTTTCATCTTTGACAAGTGATGGGGGAAGAATTATTCCTACATACAATGAACAAATTACTACCGTGGGTGCTGAAGGTGGTATATACAAAATGACAACTTCTTTTAAAAACGGAAAACCAATATACAAATTGTCACAAGATATAAGTTGGTATATTTGGTGGGACAATGTTGAGGAAGTATGGGTTTGCAGTCGTGGTGGCATGAACAAAGACGGAAAATTTTTGACAAATGAAAGTTGCTTGCCACAATATGGTGTATATGAAAATACAGATTTTAGTGAGTTCACACAAACTACTGCAAATTGGGATTGTGTAAATATTGAGGGTTTTAATGATCCGGTCAAAACAATGAACGGAGACTATTGTAGTGTTGGATATTACAACAATAAACCTGTGTATGTAACTTGTGACGGAAAATGGTTTTTATACTTTGATGGTGTCCAGTGGATTATTTCTGATGTTCCGTTTACACGTGAAGGTATTTGGATTACAAATTCAAGCAGAAAATTATCAACTCCATTTACTAATGCGTCTGGACTAAACGGTAGTGATGAAACATTAAATCAAGAAGGTAGACTAAAGAACCTTGGTGTACCTGAAGGTTCTATAAAACTTGAAGATGGTGATAATTTTCTTTTCAGTGAAGATTTTGATGCAACTATTACTTCCGAATAAATCATTAAATTACCCAAAGGATTTATTGCTAAAATTGGCAAAGCACTAATATTTATATATTTATAGTGCTATGAATCTTCCATCCAGAAATACACGCAAGTTATATATGGCTATTGCCAGCAAAGGCAAATACCAATATGAATGTGATTGTTCAAAGTACGATGATTGGAACGGAGGTATTTCAAAAAACCCAAGAGAGGTAAGATATTCTTTAATAAAAGATGATGCAGAACTAGATGATTCAAAGTTAGGAAATCGTGTAGTTCAAAGTTTGGTAAACATCGAAGACGATAGTTTTTTTAACAAAATTTATTTTTCGTATAACAACAAAACTGAAGAGAAAAAGTCTTTTTACATAAAGTATGTTTGTATAGAGGGATACAATGATATGTGCTTACCTATTGATGTTAGAAACGCATCGGCACTAATTTATTCGGACAGTAAACGAGAAGATTACTCAGAGTTAAATCTTACCAAAGAAGATGTAGGTGAGATGTTTACAACTGGTGAGTCTAGATTTGGTTTTGAAGGAATTTTTAATCACGGAGGAGTTTACGAAATTACATTTAATAATAAAGTTCGTTATCGTGATGTTAAAAGAATAATTTGGAATTATTATACAGACGATCCAACCGGTATAAAAGAATTATCTGTAGGATCGAATATCAATTTATACAGAGATGGTGATGTAGTTGTTCATGGTGGGAATTTGTGGGCTGCGTATGGTGACATAAACGATATGGACGACGAACCTAGTAAATCAATTCACTGGGAATTTCTATGTTCATGTGAACGAGATAAATTTAGAATAGAAACACCTACACCTACCCCGACACCTACATTAACACCTACTCCTACAAATACACCTACACCTACACCTACATTTGAAGATGTGGTTTGTTGGTGTGATGAATATGCTCCTTGGCACGCCAGAAACTATGATTGGAAAGCAATTGTATCTTATGAAGGTTATTTGTATCAAGCACATGATTATCAAGGAACAGAAGCAATGGATGTACCTGGTGAGTCACATCACTGGTTTCAATTGTGTAAGTGTATTGAATTATGCTATCCTCCAAAGATATGCGTAAGGGTAGAAGAATCACTTGGATGGGGAATAGAATTGGAGCATAAAGGAGATGCTGATTGTTTGGGTGAATCTGGAAATGTAACATTTGATGTAACTAATGGTATACCGAAGTTTAACGATCAAAATAGATTCATAAATGCAATAAGATTTTCATACGAAGGAACGACACCTGATTATGTTCACTTTAATACAAACTATTTGGGATTCTTTCACAACGAAACTGAAATTGAAATAGAAGATTATGTATTAATTGATCCATTCGGAAATGAACTACAACACGCATATTGTGCTGGAGAAGCAAACAAAATTGCTGACCACGGATTAGAAGGTAAAGTTGATAATATATTTGTTGACGGAAATCATGATGATGATCATTGTAGTGGGGATAGTGATCATTGGGGTATTCCGATTACAAAGTGTGGTGGATACTTTACTGTATTTCTAAGAAGAGCAATGGACATTTCGTCTGTTAATAAAATAAAATGGAAATATAGTGTTGGAGATAATTGTGGAAAACGAAAAATTAGTTTCAGGAACGTAAAAGTAGATGAGTCATTGAACGGAACGTATCAATTGTCTGATCCGGATGATGGTTGGACACCGATTGAAACAATACGAGAATCAACTGACCACAGACGGGCAGGATACAAACACGTTATTTCAAATCAAAAGTTGTGTCAGAATAAACCGAAATTAGGTAAAAGAAAACCAGTCACAGAAAAAATGCCTTTGAGTGCATTTAGTGTAAATGATTTTAATAATTTATCCACCAAGATAATACTTGCAACCGAAGTTCGTTCTGCTAAGTATTCGTGTTGCAATGACTACGATAATACAATTCCTACTTATGGAGATAATGTTACAAGAAAGTCTGTAAATGGATTAGGAGTAAAATTCTTTGAAGAAGGTGGAATGTTGTGTTTCAACAATTTAAAATTAGATTCAGCAAATGCTGGTCAAGGATTGCAGTATGGTGTCAAAATTGAAGTGGGTGAACGTGAATTATACGGAATGATTTATACAATTGCACCTTTCACCGATTCGGAAATGGTGTATGTAGCACCTGATGGAAAATACTATAAAGGTAAAGTAGAATCTACAAATGGTTTTGACAATGTGTTTGAATTTGCAGGAACCTGCGAAGAAGAACTACCCACCCCAACTCCAACCAAAACACCAACACCAACAAAAACTTCACTTGATATTGAACCATTTATAAGACTCAATACCAGTAGTTTAAACTTAGAGCAAAGAATTTGGACTAATGTAAAAAATATTGAAACATCTGCAAGTATAATTGGAGATGTAACTGAAAATGAAAAAGACTGCGAATTGGGTATAAACATGGCTGCATCTGGTGGATATATGATGTTCCCAACATACAAACAGACATTTCAGGAATTATCATTTGGAGTTGCATTTGAAATCAAAGGAAACGGAAAAACAAATAGTGGAGGAGATTCCGATATTCAATATATTGTATTTCAACAAAATGTAAGAACTCAAGAGAATGAAGGATTTTATTTATCGTATGAAAAAACAAGTGACATACGAGGTAAACTTGTTGCTGGAATGCGTTTGGCAAATGGTAACTTGGTGAGTGTCGAGACTGAAGATGATATTGTAGAAAGAAATGTTAGATACGATGCAATGGTCACAATTTCATCTGATAGTTTTAAATTATACATTGACGGAGAATTGATTACAGAGACTGAAAAACCCGACGGAATTAGTTATCATCCATCTCATAAATTAACTTTAGGTAGAAAGAAAGCAGTTGGTGATGATGAAGATTACTTGATGAATGGGGTAATTTATGGATTTGAGTTGTATGATAAAGATATAAATGATCGTCAAGTTAAAGCAAAATACGAAGATAAGTTATGTCCACCAACTCCTACTCCGACACCAACTGCAACTCAGAGCAAAACCTTAACTGCAACTCCCACTCCTGAGTTTAATTGTGCAGACTATAAAGACGACAGAACATGGACATTACTTGATACAAACTTTACTGCATATGGAAGTAGATGTATAGCAGATTCAATTTGGGAAAATAGTGAAAGTGATGCTTGGCAAATAGTAATTGAAGAAGAAGAATGTCCAGAACTTGAATGTTGCAGATCTTGGTTAACGAAGTATGATGTAGGACCTGAAATTGATACTATTGTTGACGGAGAAAATCAAATTACTGTAGGAAAACAATTGTACGGTGGCACAATTTGTGTGGACAAAGGAAAGGGAGATGTAACAAATATTTTAATAAATGAGGTAACTTTATATGTAGAAACTGATAAACCTGTGGGTACGATAATATTTATGGGTAATGTCAATGAATATAAAACAGTGTATTTATCAGTTACCGACTCAAGTAACGCAGAAAAATTCGGTTATCCTTACTTTAACGGAAAGTGTTTCAAGGGTGAAATAGTAGATGAAAAATGTATTTTAGAGGAAATAGGATAACATGGGATTATTAAATAAAGTATATAATTTAGTTTGGTATGGTGATTGTAGTGATCCAGAATGTCAAACAATCAATTTATCTGCGTGGACTGATGATATTGACTTTGTGTTTCAGGTTTCCGATGTAAACAATGGATGGAAACATTGGTCTGCTCAAACAGACGGAGTTAGTTTATCTGACTTTGATCAATTGGTTTGTGGTATTCCTTATGTCATTAAACTTAAATCAGATGACAAAGTAAATCCAAATAATCCTATTGATATTCCAGATGTGGTAGTTGGTACATTCGCACAAGACGAGGATGATACGACACCAAGAAGAATTACCGAGTATTGTAATCCTGTTAGAGATTGTTCGTTTATTACCGATGAACCTACTGATGGTCGTTTTGATTTGACTATCAATATGTCAACATTAGATTCTGCTGGTACAAACGGATTTATACGTGGAATTGAAATAGAATTTGCAGACAATGTAGAACTTGATGATACAGAAGTAGTTTCTGTAACATTTGATCAAAAATACATAATGGCACTTGGTGCAGGTGATACAGAAAACTCTACATTGTTTAAAGAA
>Ga0213866_10000446_pt1 | contig 33652 bp, 17 predicted proteins | sample PICome_11_FD_160079 | JGI IMG/M metagenome (GOLD analysis project Ga0213866, IMG submission 160079) | Coastal seawater microbial communities near Pivers Island, North Carolina, United States - PICO284 | ecosystem: Environmental > Aquatic > Marine > Coastal | place: USA: North Carolina... | reverse complement strand
ATCCTGAATCGCGAAGCTGGATCGTTAGCAAGGCCAAGAATTCACGCAGAGATCGCAGAGCTAAGACGCGGAGAACGCGAGAGACCTGAGGCGGCGATTGATCGCAGAAGCTAGAGCGTTTCTTGATTTGCTTTGGATTGAGTGTCGTCATCCCGACCGGAGGCGCAGCCGCAGGGGAGGGATCCCTTTTCCATAAGGCTAGCTGCGGGGAAAGATCAGACTTGCAAGAGCTTGCGCAGTTGTCGAATTGCTTTCGTCGGCGTGCGCCGTCATTCCGAACGCCGCTAATCGCACGCCCCACGATTGCCCACCGAATGCTGCGCGACGAGCGATACGTGTGCAAAGAAAAGGCCAGCCTCCCTCGCTAGGGTGATCCCTCCGCCTTCGGCGTTCGGGATGACGACGCTCGCCACTGCGCGCCGCTTGGCGGATCAAGTGCTATCAGATCAAGCCAATCCACCTGCAAGCATCTGGGAGACTGCTTCTTTGAATTCAGATTGAGAGCAAGCCGCGCAACTCGCTGCGCCCTCGCGCTGAGTCAATCGAGTAGGTCTCTCGCGCTCTCTGCGTCTTCCCTCCGCGAGCTCTGCGAGAAATCCTGAATCGCGAAGCTGGATCGTTAGCAAGGCCAAGAATTCACGCAGAGATCGCAGAGCTAAGACGCGGAGAACGCGAGAGACCTGAGGCGGCGATTGATCGCAGAAGCTAGAGCGTTTCTTGATAACGAATGTTTGACGTCATCGCGATTAGCGACGCAGTCGCGACGAGTGATGACGTCGCTCGACGGAACTAATTCGTGACTTGCTCTAGACTCGCGTTTCGCCAGTATTGATTGTGAAGCTTCGACAAAAGATCTTTTCAACGCAAAGCCGCTGAGAACGCAAAGGCTCGCGAAGCCTGCCGGATCGGGCATTGTGTGGCACTGCGCCCGAAGTCTCTCGCCGGGCAAGAACGCCTTCGTTGAGCCGATAAAGCATTCCCGATGAAATCAACGACGCTGGATCGCATCGCCTTCTCGTTTTCCTAGCAACCTTCCTCCAGGTGGAGGATGCTTTGCAGCGAGAGCTGTGCGATGTCAGCGAAGATTGCAGCATCCGACAGGCTTTGCGGCCCTTTGCGTCCTTCGCGCCTTCGCGTTGAACTCCGATTTCTCTCGCTTGCAGGAGCGCGAAAAATGGCGAAGCGCTGCGTTAACGCAAAGCGCGCGGGAGGTGAGCTCCCACGCGCTTGCGTGCTTAGATCGATGCGCTCAGGCTTACTTCTCGCCCTTCATATCACGGTACTTGCCGTGGTTTTGGCCGGAGAGGTCCTTGAGCAGATCCTTGTCGTGGTTGCCAATGCCAACCGTGTGAATCACGACGCGGCGGAAAACGTTGGTGCGCCAGATGTCGGCGGTGATCATCTCGCCGTTGACGAATGCGCCTTCGCCGCTGTTTGAGCTCTTGCTCCACTCGGTGGAATCGTCGCTCCAGGTGGGCCAGCCGTCGGTCAGGAAGAAGATCGTGTCGGCGCCTTTTTCGAGCGCATCTTCGTTCAGGCCTGGATCGCCGTCGTCTTCCTCAAGGTAGCCGTCTTCCGTTGTGCGGAAGGCCCGCAGCAGCGCGCCGTGGATGTTGGTGACGCTGACAGGCTCAAGCTCCTTGACCGCTTCGATGAAACGATTGCGGTTGCTCTTGTCTGCCTTGTAAAACTCAGACTCGTCCTCGAAGAGGAAGCTGTGTTCCTTGTTGTAGAGCACGACGTTGAAGTAGTAGCTCGAATCAAGCTGCTGGATCGAATAGATCAGCTCGGCCTTGGCTAGCTCGATCTTGGTTTCGATCAGTTTGTACTCAGGACGCTTGATCTCGTTGCCGTCTTCGTCCTTGCGCGTTTCCTTGGGCTTTTGTTTGCCGGTTACAGGATCCTTGTCCTTCTCGGCGGGATCGATCAGCTCTGGCGGAGCTTTCCAAGGGTTCTCCATCGACTCGGAAATGTCGATCACATAAACCAAGCGTTTGCCAGCAGGCTCAAGCTCGAAAAAGGTCGGAGGTTGCGCATTGGTGCGGCTAACCGTCGGTTCCTTCTTCTCGCCATCTTTCTGGCCGTTGGTTTCAACCCAGTAGCGCCAGAATTTGATGTCGTCGATCGGCTGGTAACCCGTGAGCTTGGCGCAGCACTGGATTCCGTACCAGCGGCCGCGCTCGCTGAGGTTGTTTTCAAGCGAGGTGACAATCGCGCGCATGAGTTCGATCGTGTTGTCGTCGTTGTGCAAATCCTCCGCTGCGATGTAGCAGCTAATCGGTAGCATCGCGTCGTCTTTCCACTTCTTCGTGTCGACCTTGTCGCCCTTTTCTGGCGAGAGCGTGCGAGCGACGATTGAGGCCAAGTCCTTGCGATTGGCAAATCGAATCGCTTCGATCGCTGCGGACTTGGTGAAGGTGTCTTTCGTTTTCGTTTCAAAGATCGCATTGCGCAGGAGTTCGTCCGCCTTTGGCTTCTTCGATTTCGCCAGGCCAATCAAGACGTAGAGCGAGCTGTAGACGTATTCTTCGTCGCCGAACCAGCCGCGCGCGAGGGTGTTCTCGACTTCCTTGAACTCGGCATCTGTTTTGAGCGCGCTGAATGCTTCGCCCATTTGCCTCGCGACGAGGGGATCTGCTTCTTCGTGCAGCGTTTCCATCGCGACTTCGATGCGGTCCTTGTCTTCGGTGGCGAGGACTTCCTTGAAATGCTCCACCCGTTCTTTGCGTGCTGTGATGCGAGCCTTCTCCGTCGGGTGTTGCTCAATCAAGGCCTGAGCGCCTGCGCCAACGCTGCTGATGGAGATCATGATCGCAGCCACGGCGAGTGCGATGCTTGCGATCAAGCGCGCATTGTTCGTGTGTTTAAAGCGCTTCATAGAGCGTCCTCCTTCCAAGACGCAGCCCTAGCTGGGGAGCGGGTGCATTTGGCAATCGGGGTGCTTTGCCAGAGACTCAGCTTACATCATTGAGAGTATTGGGTCACCGTTCGGATTGCAGCTATTCCCCGCAGGCGGAAGTCTTCCTGCCTGTGCTCTGGCAGACTGGCGCTGGGGGAGAAGCTGGCGCGCCGGATTGCCGAGCTCGCCGCGCGCAGATTCGTGCGCGAATCGCATCGCGCAGTGTGTGGCTCGCTGTGGGGTGGCGCGAAACCAATGCCGCCTTGCGTAGTTTAAAGCGGACTCTCTCACGGAACGCAGAGTGCCCCGCACGACTCTGACCCAAAAAGCGGAAAAGCCTCCGCCAAACATAAAAAGAGTGAAGCTCGCGAAACGCTGAGTTTCCCACAAAACTTCAATGCTTGCCGTCGAAAGGCCATATTGAGGCACTTCGCGCCGAGACCCCCGCATGCAATTTCCACAAAAACTTTCGCTTTCTTGTCACCACTAGCGTCTACTAGACCAACATAAGCCATTAACAACAGGGGTGCGTTGCCCAGAGGGGATTCGGTCCTGAACCGCTCGCTGCGAGCTTCAGCGATCAAGCATCCTCGATGTTCAATGAGGAAGATGGTCGAGGGGACGCGGGTTGACCCAACACGCCCGCGGAAGCCTACCAAGCACTGCGCACCGGCGCGGCGGGGAGAGGCAATTGTACAACGAACCACTTTCCATCCTCCACGTCGAGGGGGATGACGAACGTGCGGATCTCGTACGCGATGCGCTGCACACCGCTTCAGGGCTGGTGCGCTCTTTTGCGCGCAGCGCAGATTTTTCGCTTTACGAGCCTCACACTCGGATCGCGCGGGACAGTTCTACTGGGCGCTGCGCGAGCTCGCCGCTCAACACTGCCCAGGGCGCTTGCGCGGGCGTGCAGGTGGATTATCCAGATCAAGCGAAGAGCGCTGTTGATTCGGCCCGCAGGTGGGATTTGATTCTGGTCGGCGTGTTTTCCCCGCCTTTCACGACTCAAGCTGAGAAGGGGCAAGGCCCGCTAGTTGAAGCGGGATTCTTGGCGAACATCCGCAGAATGAGCCAACGCGCGCCCGTCGTGGCTTTGGTTGAAAATCTCGAGAGCAGCGTCGTCGAGGAGCTTCAGCAGGTCGGTGTAATCGACTGTTACGAGTACGATCAAGTGAATCCTGAGCTGATGGACCGCGCTCTGCGCTTCGCCGTGCGCATCTTCGCCATGCAGCAGCGCTTGCAGCACACCCAAACAGCCTACGAGGCAGCGCTGGAGCGCAGTAAATGCGGCTTCATCCAGATCGTGCAGGGCGGAGATCTCAAAGAGTTTCCGAATGTCCAGCGGGCGTATGCGTCGCCGCGCTTGCGGACTGCGTTGGGACTGAAGGATGATGAAGCCTTCACCTTGGAGCACTTGCTTTCCCGCTGTCGCGACATTGGCCGCGACCGCTTGCTCTCTGAGGTGCGTCGTTGCTTTGAAAAGGAAGATCGCTTGCGCGTGCTCTTGCGCCTTCAGTTTGGCGATGCGCGTAAAGAGTGCTGGTGTGAGATTTCAGGTGGCGTGACGACGGCAACGCTCGCGAAGGGCGTCATGGGTGATCGGGACGTGAGCTCAGCGTCGATTGCGGTCGACGAGTATGTGCTGAACGCGCTGGTTCGGGATGTGAGCTCTGAGCTTCACTTGGAATCCCGCCTGCGCCTGATGAATCGCGCTTTGGAGCTGAGCGGCGATGGCTTTCTATTAGCCGATGTTGAGCAGGGGCAAGCGCGACTCTCCTATGCCAGCCCGGGCTTTCTGGTCAACTGCGGATACCGCGCTCAAGAACTGATTGGAGAAGCGCTGACCAAGCTGAACGGTCGGGATACCGATCCGCAGCAAGAAGAAGAGTTGGAAGCAGCGCTCTCGCTCGGTCAGCATTTTTTCGGCGAGATGATCCACTACCGCGCGGATGGCAGCAAGTTCTGGGATGAGCTCAAGCTGAGTCCTGTGCGCGATGAAAGCGGCAACTACACCAATATGGTGGGGGTGCAGCGGGACGTCACGGAGCGCAAGCGCTTGGAGAATCAGCTTGAGCGCGCACACAAGATGGAAGCGCTCGGCTTGCTTGCTGGCGGCATCGCGCACGACTTCAACAACATCCTGAGTCCGCTGCTCGGCTACACCGATCTGCTCCTGAAGGATCGCGGGAAGCCTGAAGAACGCAGGCGCTGGCTGGAGACGATCCACCGCTCCATCATGCGAGGCTCCAAGCTGGTCGAGCGCATTCTCGCCTTTGCTCGTAACAAGCCTAGCGAGCGCGGGCCAGTTGATCTGCGCACGCTGGTGGAGGAAGTCAGCGTGATTCTGCGCTCCGGCTATCCCGCATCCATTCAAATGAAAGTGCAGTGCGAAGAGCAAACTCCGATGATTGTTGGCGACCTGACGCAGCTTCATCAGGTTGTGATGAACCTGGCCAAGAACGGCTGCCAAGCCATGGGAGAATCAGGCTTGCTGACGATCGAGCTGGACTCTGCCGAGTTCGAGACCTCAGATTCACCGCTCTTCGATCACGGTCTAGCCGCTGGCAGGTATGCCCGCTTGCGCGTGACGGATACTGGCCCTGGCATTCCGCCGGAGGTGCTGCCGCACATCCTCGAGCCCTTCTTCTCGACCAAGAATAGCGGTGGGGGAACGGGGCTTGGATTGGCGGAGGTGCATTCGCTGGTGGCAGCTCATGGCGGCTGCATCTCGGTTCTCACGCGTCTCGGCACCGGCACGATGTTTGAGATTCTCGTGCCCGCACAGGTTGGCGAGGAAGCCCCCGCTTCGGTCGAAGAAGACATGCCGAGCAAAGACGAAGGAAAGCCCATGGATCGCGGAACAAGCGAGATGATCTTGATTGTCGACGACGAGGAAGCCGTTCGCGAGGTGATGCAGGACGTGCTGGAAAGCGTGGGCTATCAGGTTTGCTCAGCTTCGTGCGTGAAAGAGGCGCAGGCGATCATGAGTCGTGATCACGAGTCAATCGACATCCTGATCTGCGATCACCTGCTGCAAGATGGCAAGGGCGTTGACCTGATTCGCGATTTGCGTAGCAGGGGAATCGACACGCCAGTTGTGCTCAGCACGGGCGCTTTGACAGAAGAGCTCTCCGATGCTGCGTTCAGCGCTGGGGCGTCAGATGTGATCGCGAAGCCCTTTTCCTTCTCGGATCTCACATCGGCCTTGACGCGCGTGCAGCAGGCTCGCAGCGCCGTCGAGATCACGCCGGGGGCAGACTCGCTTTGATTCCCTAGCAGTGCCGTGAAGGTCTGCTACAATCCGGACTGAATAGGTCCGATAAGTGGCTTACGAAGCTCAGACCGAAATAGCAATCGGATCACGCAATAGCAGAGGCGAGACATGGCACAGTTGGCAACAAAGGTGAAGGATCACTTCCTCAATCCCCGCAACGTCGGGAAGATGGAAGGTGCGAACGCGCTTGGAACCTCAGGGAATCCGGGCGCTGGCTCCGGCATCAAGCTTTTCCTGAAGCTCGGTGAGGACGGCAACATTGCGCGCGTCAGTTACCAGATCTTCAATAACGCTCCCGCGATTGCACCAGCCTCAGCCTTCTCTGAGATGGTTGCAGGCAAGACTGTGAGCGAAGCGCTTGAGATCAATCAAGACACGATCATGAGCTATCTCGAAGCTGACGCAGCGACTGCGGGTAACATTCGCTACGACGTTGTGCAGGCCTTTGCCAACGCCGTCGCCGTGCTGCATGGCGAAGCCGATAGCAGTGAGAGCAGCACCGACCCTGAACTTGCCGCCAATCGCATGCGCGATGCCGACGCCGCTGAAGAGCGCGCGAGCAAATCAGAGGGTGCAGGCGGCGAGAGCTTCAACAAGCCGAAGCTGATGATCATGCAGCTCGTGCAAGACGTGCTCGACAGCGAGATTCGCCCCGCCGTTGCGATGGATGGCGGCGACGTCGAGCTGGTCGACATCGAAGGCAAACGCGTGCTGCTGCGCCTGCACGGTCACTGCGTTGGCTGCTCAAGCTCTAACACGACGATGCGCTTCTTCATTGAAGATCGCCTGCGCGAGCTGGTTGATCCCGGCATTGAAGTGGTTGATATGACCGAGTTCGAAGGCGAAACCCACGCCCCTCCAGGCGTCGCCTTCGGCGCGTCCTAGACGCGCGCCTGTGCGCCAGAGCAATTGCGAAACGCTAGGCTAGACTCTAGCGTTTTGCCATTTTTCGCACCGGACTCCGCGTGGACTTCGCGTGCTCAACGCAAAGGCGCTGAGGCGCAAAGTTCGCAAAGCCTGTCGGATCAAGCCTTGCGGGCTGGTTTCGCCGAGCGCTCTCTCCAAGAAAGCTGCCTTCGAGAGTCTCCAAACTGGAAAGTAAGAAGGCATTGCGATCCAGCGTCGTCGATTTCAATCCGAGAGACTCATCCACGCATATTGCGCTGGCGCGCGCTGCGGGCGAGTCCTGCGCAACGCCTTTCCCATTTCTCTTTGCGGTCCTTTGCGCCTTCGCGGCTTTGCGTTGAAAGGACCTTGTGAGAAAACGTGGCTGCCAGAGCAATCGCGAAACGCTAGGCTAGAGCATCTCTCGAATAAATCGAGTTGCAGCGCGTCTTCCCGACTGAAGCGAAGCGGAAGGGAGGGGGCCCCTTGCGAAGAGCTGGCATGTGTTGATCGCGTACGTTGCGTTTCGGCTAACGCAACGCTGCGATTGTTCGAGCGGCTGAGAGCAATCAATAGGGATCGCTTCCCTGCGGCTTCGCCTCCGGTCGGGATGACGGCGGCGCTGCGCTTCCCTCGCATTCAGATGCGACACGCAGACATGAGCGGCTGAGCCGCTACACCTTCGCGGGCTTCGGTCCTTCGCCAACTTCGCGACCCTCTCTCCCTAACCCAGCAAGATTAATCGAATAAGAATGCAACTCACAGCCATGAGTGTCTGTGCCACTGCCGGAGTTCGGAACTGGCAGGAATGCCAGTTCTACTGCCCTGCCAAGCTTGCTTCCAGATTCTGGCGAGCCGCCATCTCAGCATAAAGACCGGGTTGGGTGCGCAGGTCGGCGTCGGATCCGCGCTGGACGATTTGGCCGCGATCGAGAACGATTACTTCTTCTGCGTGGGAGACGGTGCTAACGCGCTGCGCGATGATCATGTTGGTCGACGTTTTCAGCACGCGCTTGAGGCCATCGAGAATCGCTTCTTCGGTCTTCGTATCCACGGCGCTCAGTGCATCATCCAGCACCACAATCGCAGGCTTCTTGACCAGCGCGCGCGCGATTGCAGCGCGTTGTTTTTGGCCACCGGAAAGATTAACGCCGCGCTCGCCGAGCAGCGTGTCGTAGCCCTCGGGCAGCGGCATGACTTCAGCGTGGAGCTGCGCGATTTCCGAGGCTTCCTGCACGTCGTCGGCGGGATTGCCTTCCAATCCAAATGCGATGTTCTCGCCGATCGATTCGCTGAAAAGAAAGGTCTCCTGCGGCACGAAGCCGATGCGCTTGCGAAGCTCGCTCGCGTCGTAGTCTTGCACGCGAACATCGTCGACGAGAATCTCGCCGCTGGTTGCTTCGCGCAAGCGCAGCAGCAGGCGCGCGATGGTGGACTTGCCGCAGCCAACCGGCCCGACAATCGCGAGCGTGTGTCCTGCATCTACGGTGAAGCTGATGTTCTTGAGCACGGGCTTACCGGCTTCGTACTCAAAGCTGACGTCGCGGAACTCGATTTTGCCGGTGATCGCGTGCGCAGACTCGCCGCCCGGTTGCGTGCTGGGATCAGGCTCGATGTCGAAGATCTCGTTGATGCGACGGGCACTGACACGGCCCCGCACGATCAGCAGAATCACCCAGCCGAAAGCGATCATCGGCCAGAAGAGCGCGAAGAAGTAGAGGTTGAACTCTAGGAATTGTCCGAGCGAAAGATTGCCATGCGCAATCTCGCGCGCGCCGAAGAAGAGAAAAACCAGCGTTGCTCCGCCGTTCAGCGTCCAGATGCTGGCTTGATAGGCCTGTCTTGCGCGCGCTTGAGCGAGTTGACTATCGAGGAGCTGCTCGCCGATTTCATCAAAGGCGTCGCTCTCGAAGTCTTCGCGGCCAAACGCTTTGACTACGCGCGTGCCGCTAAAGTTCTCTTGTGCACGAGCGGAGAGATCCGCTTGGCGCTCCTGCGTCATCAAGCTGTACTTGCGTGTGCGCGGACTGAAGTAGAGCGTCGAGAGCGTCAGCAAAAGCAAGGGCAGGAGCGACCACCACGCGAGATAGGTCGAGGTCATAAACATCGCCACCAGCGCGATCGGCAGCAGCACAATCACCTCGCCCAGATACATCACCGCAGGCCCGAACATCATGCGTACAGATTCAACGTCGCTTGTTGCGCGCGAAAGCAGATCGCCTGAGCGGATGCGCGCGAACTGGTCCATCGGCATCACTTGGATGTGCGCGTAAAGCTTCTCTTTCATATCGAACTCGATCTGACGAGAAAGCCCCGTGATCGCTCGACGCTTCACAAACTGGAAGAAGGCAACCGCGACGGACGCGGCGGCCAGCAGAATCAGCACGCGATTGAAGCGCTCGCTTGGCTCCATGCCTGAGGCGATGCCCGCCAGCCATTTCGTTGCTTGCGAGAAGAAGTCGGTCGAGTCGCGTGCAGTCAGGTTGCCGAGCTGCTTGATGCTGTCTACGCCAAGGCCCGTCAGCTTGGGAATCAGCAGCGCTCCCGCTTGCCCAATGACTAGCGCGATCATGCCGAAGGTCAGCAAGAGCGCATGTTTGCGGTAGGTTTGGCCAACCACGCGGTAAATCGAGCGCTGATGTTTGGCGGGGCTGTGAGTTGTTGGCGCGGGCGTGGTTCCGCTGGTGGCGGATGCTTCAGAGCTCATGCGGAATCCTGCGGTGGTGGTCTAGCGGCGTGCTGGGGCGATTCGTTTCACTATATCTGCGCGAAGAGTCTAGCAGCGTATTGGTAAGCGATGCAGCAGCAAATGCCAGCGATGCAGCGTTCCTTCATATTGAATACGCGCTGCATCGCTGGGGCGGCTGAATCCGTCAAAACTCAGCGCTCGCTTTGCGGATTGTTAGCCGGGTGTTCGGGCCATATTTCGCGGAAAATTTTTTGACGGAATGTGGACTCTTGCAGTCTGCTTTCTTTCCCCGCTTTCGCCTCTTCGGGATCGGACTTAACTCACGCATTTGGTGCTGGGCGTGACGAGGGAAATTTCTGGAATCGAAAAGTAGTCGAACTCCTCGCAAACACTCGCACGGCACCCAGCGTGAACTGCTTGACTCCCGAAGGTCGATTCACCATTTTGGGGGGAGAGGGTTGCCGGGCTTCCCATTTTCTTGCATTCTCCCGCTCGTACTGTGCGCGAGAAACCTCAAGTGCATCCGTTGAGGCATTCCTCAGCGTATGCCTGGCATTGATCCTAAGCAGCGCGTCGAGTGGAGACACCATGAAGGCAGTCATCATCTACACCACGGAAGGCGGGAACACCGAGGCATACTCGAAGTTCACAGCCGACGTGATCAAGAAGCAGGGCGTAGACGTGGAAATCAAACACGTCACCGAAGCGAAAGTGGACGACCTGAAGAACTGCGACTTCTACGTGTTGGCCGAGCCCACTTGGGGCGACGGCGAGCACTACGACGACTGGATCCCCTTCGACGAGGCGATGCAGAAGGCCGACCTCTCCGGCACGCAAGGCGCTGTCATGTCTGGCTGCGACCGCTCGTACTCTCAGCTTGGCGTCGCGATCGACCTGATCGAAGACACGATGACCAAAGCGGGCGCAAAGATCCTGCAGCGCGGCATCAAGATCGAGCTTGAGCCCACGCCTAAGACCTACGAATACATCGAGAAGACCTGGGCGCCGGATCTCGTCAAGCGCGCGAAGGGTGAGCTTGAAATTCAGCCCAACACGCCTCGCATGACGCTCGCTGAAGTCTGCGCGATGATGGGCAAGCCCGCTCCGGAAGAAGATGACGATCTGGCCGCCGCCGATGCTGGAGCCGCTGCCATGCCTCCACGCAAAGCCGCGAAAGTACTGCCTCCGCCGGCCGACCCCGTTGCTCCTGCTCGCGCCTTCGAACGCCGCTTGACGACCTCGCAGAAGCTGCGTCGCCAAACCGCGCAAGGCGTGACCTTCGCGAGCTTGGGCATCGTGACGGGCTTCGTGCACTACTTCTTCTTTGCCGGCGGCATCAACAATAACGGCACGCTCTTTGAGCCGCCGCAAAGCTTCAAGATCGGCTCGCCGGACGACTATTCCGCGGGCGTTGATACGCGCTGGTTGACGGCGAACAATATCTGGGTGGTGAAGGAGCCGACGCAGCTCTATGTGATCATCGCGATCTGCACGCACCTGGGTTGCACGCCGGACTGGAAGGACAACGAGAACAAGTACAAGTGTCCTTGCCACGGCTCCGGTTACTACATGGACGGCACGAACTTTGAGGGGCCCGCGCCTCGTCCGATGGAGCATGCGAAAGTCTCGATCGATCCGGCTGATGGCCAGATCGTGGTGGACAAGGCCGTGGTGTTCCGTGGCGAGCTTGAGCAGTGGGGCGCTGACGGAGCCTACATTCCGCTCTAACTAATACGGCACGCTAGCCGTGCTCGGTTGCAAAGCAAAAGACCTGTGAGCCCCTGCGAACATACGCTTGGGGTCGGACGAAGAGGAAGGGTCGAAGATGGCTTCAGAAGACAAGGGTAGCACGGACGCTGGGGCAGGCGCTTCAGGTGACGAAGGGGCAAAGAAGTCCTTTCTGCCGCCGCTGCCTAAGATTGATGTCAAGGATAACCAGATCTTTGCGTCGATCATCCGTCACAAGCTGGACCAGTCGCCGCGCAATCGCACGCTGGCGGTGCTCTCCAACGTGTTCTTGCACCTTCACCCGCCGACGATCAATCGCGACGCGGTGAAGTACAACTACACCTGGGGTATGGGTGGTCTCACCTTCTATCTCTTCTGCATCCTGACGATCACCGGCGTCTTCCTGATGTTCTATTACCATCCGACAACTGCGGATGCGTTCTTCGACATGCAGATGCTGGCGAACGAAGTGCCCTTCGGAGCGCTCCTTCGCAACATGCACCGCTGGGCAGCTCACTTGATGGTGATGTTCACCTGGTTCCACATGATGCGCGTGTTCATGACCGGCTCGTATAAGCCGCCGCGCGAATTCAACTGGTGCGTCGGTGTGATTCTGCTGACCTTCACGCTGCTGCTGAGCTTTACGGGCTATCTCCTGCCTGATGACCAGCTTGGCTTCTGGGCTGTGACGGTTGGAACGAACATGGCTCGCGCCACTCCTGCGCTGGGCTATGAAGGCCCGCTTGGCGATGTGGTCGGTGCTGATGCTTTCAACGACGTGCGCTTTGCTCTGCTGGGCGGCTCGATCGTGGATGCGAACGCTCTGCTGCGCGCCTACATCTGGCATTGCATTGGTATTCCAATCTTCCTCGCGATCTTCTTGATCGTCCACTTCTGGCGCGTTCGTAAGGACGGCAATATCTCTGGTCCAGCACCATTCAAGCTGGATACGGATGAAGAAGTGGTCTTCCAGAAGCAAACGATGGCGAAGTTTGTGGACCGCTCGGACAACTACTAGCACGCGCTGCTACGAGTTGGAGATCAGCCTGGCGCCCTGCGGCTGATGGACTCAGGGGTGAAGGGCATGCAGGGAGAAGCGACTGCTTCTTCCCACGGGAACAACGGCGAGAGAGACGCTCATGGCGATGCTCGACTATCTGCTGACCAGCATGGACTCTGTCTTTAGCACACTGCTTTCAGGTGTGGCTGAAGCTGATCGCTGGTACTGGCTGTTTGAGATTTCGGAAGATGTTGAATTCTTCAAGCAGTCCAAGCGCGCGGACAACGTTCCGATTTTGCTGCTCTTGGGGCTCTTGAGCTTCTTCACCTACCTGAGCTTCAAGCAAGCGTTCCGAAATGACCGCTTGATTGGCCGTCTGGAGAACAATCCGGGATTGGCTGCGGTTCACCACCGCAAGTGGGATCCTTACCACAAGAGCTGGCCGAAGAAGCTGCATGTGTGGCCCTACCTGCTGCGCATCGAGTTCGTAGGCGCGCTGATTGTGTTTGCCTTCATGATGGCGTGGGCCTTGCTCATTCAGGCGCCGCTCGAAGAGCCTTCAAACCCGGCCTTTACGCCCAACCCCTCAAAAGCGCCCTGGTACTTCTTGGGACTCCAAGAGTTGCTGGTGTACTTTGACCCCTGGATTGCAGGCGTGATTCTGCCCGGCGTAATTGTGGTTGGCCTGATGGCGATTCCCTACATGGACGTCAATAAGAAGGGCAACGGCTACTACACCTGGAATCAGCGCAAGTTCGCGATCTTTACCTTCCTCTTTGGCTTCGTCGTGCTGTGGGTGGGAACGGTGTTCCTTGGTACCTACATGCGTGGTCCGGGCTGGCAGCTTTTCTGGCCTTGGCAGGCTTGGGATGCTCACCGCGTGATTCACGAAGTGAACTTGGATTTGAACGAGCTGCTCACCAAGTGGGGCATCTTCAATATCCCGAACGCGCCGAAGGGCTTGCCGCCATCGGATGCGAGCTCGGTCGGTGGTCAGATCGTCGACACGGTGATCGGACTGTTGAAGCAGCCGGCCACGATCTTCGGCATGGTCGCCTTCCACGCTATTTTTGGCGGCATGATCGCGGGCTCGTGGATTCTCTTCAAGAAGATGAATCCGAAGGTTCACGCGCAGATGAGCACCGTTCAGCTTGTCACGCTGCACCTCCTGAACGCTGGCATGTACTTCGTAGTGTTGAAGATCATTCTCCGACTGGTCTTCACGGTGAAGTACATCTGGGTCGTTCCAGGCGTATTGAACATCTAGTCGATTGAAAGCGTCCTGCGTAAGCGATGCTTGCGCAGGCCATGCTTGAAGCGCGGACTTGCTTCAAGCGAACGAGAGATGGCTGCTTCGAGATGAAGCAAGATGCAACGTGAACAGACGTTGCGGGCGAGAGAGACATCCACCATGACCAATCGCGCACAGGCCAAGCCGACCAAAGATCCGAAGGACCTCATCCAGCAGCAGTCGTTGCTGCAGGTGACCTTCATTTCTGCGCTTATCGTGTTCGGCACCATTTGCTGGCTCTTTCTCGACGACTTCTGGATCAAGAAGCCGTGGAAGCAGTATCAATCGAACTACCAAGAAGTGGTGGCGAAGTTCCTTGCGGAAGAGCTTGAAGAAGCTCGCGCTTCCGCTCAGGTCAACATGGACCGCATCGGCCCCGCGCTGGAGCAAGCCCGCGGGCGCATCGAAGCTGCGTCGGCTGAGCTTGATCGCAAGGCCGCCCGCGAGACTGAAATCAGCTCGGAGATTGCTGCGCTTGACGCCGCACTCACCAGCCTTCAGGGCGACCTGACCGATGATTGGTGGCAGAAGGAAATGGCCTCCATCATCGCGGCTGAGAAGTACAAGGTCGAACACGGCAAGGGCTACACCGTCGAGCGCTATCTCACGGTGCTTGACGAAGTTCGTCGCCGCGTCTCGCTGATCTCAACTTTCCGCGCTGACCGCACCTTCATCACGAACCAACTGCCCGAGCTTGATCGCGATTTGAGCGAGCTCGAAGCCTTCCTCTTTGCGCTTACGGGCGACCTGGACAAGATGGTGCAGACCCTTGGCGCGATTTCAGAATACGAACGCGACTGGCAGCAGGTCTTCGTCGACAACGGCGGCTCGAACGACATCATCGACCGTTGCGAATCCTGCCACCGTGGCGCCGACGAGAGCTATCTCGACCGCGACAAGATGTGGGGCTCGCACCTTTCAAACGAAATCGTGAGCGAGTTCCTTGAAGAGTACAAGGACTACGACGCGGGCTGGACTTATTCGCCCATGCGCCAGCGCGTGCAGAAGCACGTCGAGATGGCCCTCGGTTCAGTCGGGAGTCCAGTCGTCAATGTCAAGAGTTCTGAAGAGGTGTTTGACGCTGACGGAATGCTGCTCGATGACGCCTATAAGATGATCTCGCTGCGCACCGCCGATGCGCTTGAAGTTGAGCTTCGCAAGGCCGCTGAAGGCGACATGAAGTTCATCGAAGCGCAGTACAGCTACAGCTGGCGCTTCATGGGCAACAAGATGATCGATCCCGAGCTGATGGAAGATCTCGCCTACGAGGGTGAGGACGCACAGCCCATCGACCACATGGATGTTCGAAACCGCACCTCTCAGGCGGTAGCGGATGTTTCGAAGAAGTACGAGCTTTACGATCCGGACTACGCCCAGAAACCGCTGCCCCAGCTCTTCCTCGCATCAGAGGTGATGATTTACCTCAGCAGTGAAGGCCCATGGCCAATGAGCGGCGTCTCCGCCTACCCCGACCGCTTCAAGCTGATGCAGTTCGAGTGGTTCCAGAACATGGTGCAGGACGAGCGCGCGATTGAGCTCTATCGCATGCTCTACCGCAAGCTACGTCACCACATTCAAGAAGACCTCTTGCTCTTCACGACGCACCCGCGCCGCACGGAGATCATGGGTGATGTTCACGATAAGAAGGAATTCGGTTGCTCAAGCTGCCACCGTGGTTTTGGTGTGAACGCCAAGACCATTGATTCGGCGCACGGCAACATGCACCACTGGCTGACGCCCCTCTTCCGCGATGGTTATCAGGAAGCAGGCTGCCAGAAGTGCCATAAGGCTGAGATTGAGCTTGAAGGCTCGAAGCGCATTCAGCGCGGCAAAGATCTCTACCAGGAGCTTGGTTGCTGGGGCTGCCACGCCTACGAGGGTTACGAGAGCGAAATCGGCGAGAAGCTGGTTGTCGCCAAGACCCAGAAGGACGTGCTCGGCCAGATTGATGACGCCATCACCGAATACGAAGCCAAGCGAGCTGAACTGGATTGGTTTAATACCCCGGCAGCTGACGAACTCGCAGGATCAAACGAGTCTCGCTTCGCGGCAGAGTTCGCCAATGCTCAGAAGGCCGAACAGGCCGCGCAGCGCCAAGTGCTTGATCTGCAAGAGCAGGCCCGTCGTCTCGAAGTGCGTCTTGACGAGCTCGAAATCGAACACAAGCGTCGCGGCCCCTCGCTGCTCGACATTTCCGAGAAGGTGAGTGACGAGAACAAGGGTTGGCTCGCCAACTGGATTGCTTATCCGAAGAGCTTCCGTCCCTCGACCAAGATGCCGCACTTCTGGTACGGCCCCTTTGCCTTTGTGGATCAAGAGGAAGTCGCTGCTGCTGGCGGTGATGTTTCGGAAGCTTTTGCTCCCGGCCACGCTGGCAACCCGCTCTACCGCCGCTTGAACAAGCAAACGGTTGACGCCATGAAGGGCGTGATTCAGCACATCTATCAGTCCTCGCTCGTCGCAGCGGATCTGAACAAGATCAATCGCGTGTCGAACCACTCCTTGGAGAGTGCAGACGCCGCTAAGGGCGAAGGCCTCTTCCAAGACAAGGGCTGCATGAGCTGCCACGGCGCCTCGCCAGACTTGGTCAAGGGCTCCGTCTCGATCCCGATTGAGACCTACGATGAAGAGACTGGTGAAGTCAGCTACATCAGCTACGAAAGTTCGACCGAGTGGATGCCCGCTCCGCGCTACCGCTATCGCTTGGACGACAAGATTCAACGCGACGGCCACGGCAACGCGGTCAGCAACGAGTTCATCTACTCCTTCGCTGCCAACCTCTCGCGCATCGGCGAAAAGGCCGATCCGAGCTACATGGTGGAGTGGGTGCTTCAGCCCCGTCTGCGCAACAAGCGCGCGATCATGCCGAGCTTCTGGCCGGCCATCGCAGGCACGCCTGAGGGTCTTGAGCGCGACAATCTGAACAAACTGATCGTTGATCTCAACGCAGCAACGCAAGGTAAGCAAGTCGAAGCGCTTCTGGCCGCCCGCGTACACTTGGCTGATGCCAAGCGCATGCGCGGCGACATCGACCAGGCTTCGCGCGATCTCTACGCCAGCGTGCGCGACGCGATCAACGCCAAGGGTGAAACCCTGCCTGACGGCTGGGGCGTGATTCGCCGCAATCTGGATCTCGCGCTCAAGGGCTACGGCGAGGCGCTTGACATGGTCAAGTACCTGACCGGCCTGCGCAACCCCGAGCTGCTGGGCGAAGACGGCAACTACAACGCCTACGATCCGGTCAACGGCTACATCGATAACTACAGCTACGCCGGCAAGGTGTTGAATTTTGATGAAGAAGCGAATGCAATGGAAGAAGGCAATCCTGCCGGCCTGCCCTTGCACTCGAAGCCTGAAGGCGCGCTGAAAGATACCCGCATTGACGTGACGGGCTTTGGCAACTTCGAATTCATGAATGAAGGTTACGACGAATACTTGGCCTCACGTCGCGCGCAAGTGACGACGGCGAACTTGGCGAAGCTTGCCTCGAGCTTGGTCAAGGCTGCAGACGCTGCACATGCAGCTCTCGCGAAGCTCACCATTGAAGTGACGGACGACGAAGGCAACCCGGTGACCAATGCGCGCTGGGTGCAGGATGCTCTTGCTGCCTACAGCGACTTTGCCAATGCGAACAATGCCTTTGCAAGCGCGTTGGAAGATGCGCAAGGCAATGGCTTGGCAGGCGACTTTGAAACCATGTACGGCTCTGAAACCCTGAATCGCATCCTGAACGGCACGCCGCAGAATCGCGACGAGCTGATGCTTCAAGCCAAGCTCCAAGGCTTCACGATTGAGGGCGACGATGCGGGTGAAGAGGGCGAAGAAGCCGCGCTTCAAGCCTCTCGCATGTCCTTTGATCAGAAGCTCCAGGCTGCTGGTTCGAAGTTTGGCCAGATGAGCGCTAGCTTCATTGGCGACGCTGCTCGCACGGCTGTGCTCAACGCCATCCGCGCTGGCAACGCCGACGAAGTGACCATGAATGCGTTGGCCATGAGCGCTGCGCGCGCTGCGGCTGATTCGGTCGACATGCAGATCGCTCGCCGCTTGGCCTTCAACTTTGAAGCCATCACGCCTGCCGGAACGGGCCGTGCGTTCACGACCTACTACGGTTGTGCTGGCTGCCACGAAATCGAAGGCATGGAGAACGAGGGCAAGATCGGCGTGGAGCTGACCTATGAAGGCTCCAAGTTCATCCAGCGCCTCGACTTCGGTCTGCTGGAGCACCACTCTGTTGCGGGTGATGACAAAACGCCTTCCAGCGCAAGCTGGTTGCTGCGCGGCTCGCTCCGCCCCTACAACTTCGCTAGCCAGCCGGTCACCACGGTTGCTGTCAGCAATCCTGAGAATCTGCCGGTCGTGCGTGGTGGCGTAGGCTTCGAGCTGCCGGAAGGCATCCGCTCGCGCTACATTCACTCCAAGTTTGACTACCACAGCCGCGCTTCTTGGTTCCAAGGCAAGCTGCACCACCCGCGCCAGTGGGATAAGGGCCGCCAGCTTCAGGACAAGGAAGCCTGGTTCGAACGCACGCGCATGCCGCTCTTTGAGCTGAACGAAGACGATCTTTACTCGATCACGCTCTTCGTTGAAGGCTCGGAGAACATGGTGCCATGGGGTGCTGGTGGCGAAGCGTTCCCTGACCGCTACATCTACAATCACGACGGTGTGCACAACACTCGGGTTGAAGGTTGGCACGTGCTGCGCAAGTACAACTGCATCGCCTGTCACTCGATTGGTGAGTGGGAAGGCCGCTACCGCAGGCTGGCGGAGCGCACCTTCGGCACGCTGGCGCTTGATGCGCACAATGCTGATGGTCTTGAGCTCAATCCCTTCAAACCGACTGATGACATGAAGAACGTGCCGCCTCGTATTGAAGATGCGGGCGCGCGCTTGAACAGCGAATGGCTCGTTACTTGGCTGCAGAACCCTTACGAGGTCCGTGGCATGGCTCAGGCCGATAGCGGTGCGACTGTGGTGATGCCGCAGTTCTACCTCACGAAGTCGGAAGCGGAGAAGGTTCAAGGCTTCTTGACTGAGCGTGCGGACGTGCCACAGGTGTCCTCGACTCGCGCTGCGAAGTCTGATCCGCGGGCGATTGCCTTCGGACGAGAGATCTTCAAGAAGGCGGCGGGCCAGTGCCAAAGCTGTCACAGCATCAGCGACGAGACAGATGGCTATCTCGCACCTTCAACTGCGCCGAACTTGCACGGCATCGCCAAGCGAGTCCGCAAGGATTGGGTACGCAAGTGGTTGCAAAACCCCGACGCGATTCAGCCCCTTGGTCGCATGCCGATCTTCTTCGAGTTCGACGTGACAACTGATCGTTGGATTCTGAAGGACGAGTCGAATCAGGGTCAGAAACTTCAGGCTGCGAAGGCGCTTAATTACGAAGGCGACCACATCGAAGCGCTGATCGCTTGGCTCTATGAAGAGATGCCGAACCTGAATGAAAGCGAGTTGGCTGAACTCTATGAGAGCCCGCTTGCAGAAGCCCTGCCCAAGTAGGCAAAGCAGAATCCGAAGTGCTCGTTCAGGCGAGCGAGCACTTCGGTAACCTTAAACTTTCGCGGCGAGAGCTCTCAGGCATGAGCCTTGCCGCAGCAAACGGGGCGCAATGTGCCTAAAGCGTCGCAAGCCGCGTGGTGCGGTTATCCGGCCCCCCAAGGCTGGCGACGACTGAGAAACATTTGGAGGACGAGAGCAATGTCGAAGAATGAGAACAAAGCTGGCGCGGCTAACGAAAGCCGTCGCGACTTCCTGCGCGTATCTTCACTGGCGGCTGCCGGCTTCGTGCTGACCCCGCTCGTTACGGCCTGTGGCGAAGGCGAAGACAAGCCCAAGCGCCGCCCGAGGGGTGGCGGCGACAGCACGCCCAAGCCTACCACAGAGCCCTCGCCCAATGGTGGCAGCAAGGGTGGCAAGGTCGAGCTCGTCGATACGCCCGATGCCGTCGGCGCGCGCGGAGCAATCAAGATCGTCACCAAGGCGACCAAAGAGAATGTCGACCAGTACGTCAAGCTGGCTGACAACGCCTCAAACCTCGCTGAAGCCAGCCAGGTGAACGGCGGCAAGGGCCCCTGGAGTGACCAGTACGTGCCAGTCGCAGCCGCGGGCGGCATGGGTGTTGCTGACATCGTGTTCCAAGTCCAGGTTGCTGGTGGCAAGGCGCTGAAGTACCAAGGCGGCGACGCTGTCGGTGTCAACGCCAACTTCCGCTTCACGCGCTCGATCGTGACCGGCAAGGGCAACCAGGTCGTGTACCACGTGTACGATCAGGTTCAGCACAACATCAATGCGAAGAGCATGTCCTCGGGGCGCGAAATCTGCAACCTGAACGAGCAGGCTCCTCAAACGCCTCCGCACTACGTGGCAGCGGAAACTGGCAAGTTCGTTCTGCCGGGCGCGTACAACGTGATCTGCTCGATGCATACGTGGGAATTGGGCTACATCTACGTTTCCGAGCACAACTACGTGGGCGTGACGACGAACCCGCACGATATGGAAAGCGCTCTCGAAGCCTGGGGCGGCACGTCATGGGATGTGCGCCAGGGCAACAAGGACGAAGCCAACTACGGCGTGGTCGAGATTGCCGACGTTCCTGTCGGTGAGCACACGGTGAAAGCCTTCCACCACGGCAAGGAAATCGGCTCCTTCAAGGTCAACGTCACTGAAGGTGGCGTGGCTGAGACGACCTTCGACGTAGCGTAAATTCAACGAGACAGGAGGGGAGCGTTGCTTCCCTCCTGCGCTCATTCACGCAAGCAGGGTTTTGCGCGAAGCAGAGCAAAGCCGGTCTGAGACTAAGCGTCAGATCGGATGGTGAGGCCATTTTGGCCGGCGCTTCCCTTCGCAGGGAAGCGAGATGTAAGGAGTGACCATGTCGGGCGGATCCGAGTCACCGGTATTGTCCTTCGGCGACATGATGCAGGCCAAAGCTGTTGACCTGCCGAATAATGAGCCGTTGGTTGATCGTAAGTTGTTGATGGCGTACGTCCTTTGGGCCATGGTCTGGGTGACCTATGGGCCTTGGATGGGCTGGATCTGCTCAATGAAGTTCCACCATCCGGGCTTCATGGCGGACTGGTTCGCCACGAGCTATGGGCCGATCCGCATTGCGCACACCAATGGTGTTGCGCTGGGCTGGTTCTCGGTGGCGGTGTTCGCCTGGGTTCACTACATGGTGCCCAAGCTGACCGGTGTTCCGATCTTTTCGAAGAAGCTGAGTTGGGCTGTGCTCTGGCTCTGGAATATCGGCCTCGTAATCGGGATGCTCAGCTATCACGTTGGCGACGTTGGTCTGCCGCAGCTTCTCTGGGGTGGCAACTCGGGCTTCGAGTTCGCTGAAGTCCCGCTGGCTGCTTCGATTCCGATGGGTCTGGCCTTCGTCTTGATGACGACCAACCTCTTCATGACCATTGCGACGCGCAAAGAGAAGAAGATCTACGTATCGCTCTGGTACCTGATGGCCGGCTTTACCTGGACCTCGCTCAACTGGTGCGTTGGTAACTACCTCTCCCGCGTGCCTACCATCACCGGTGCGAACAACGCTGCGCTAAACGGTTACTTCCTGCACAACGTTGTGGGTTTGTGGGTGACGCCGATGGGTGTGGGCATGGCCTACTACCTGCTGCCGGTCACCACGCGCAATCCGCTCTACAGCCATAAGCTTTCGCTGATTGGCTTTTGGACTCTGGCCTTCTTCTATCCCTTCACGGGTGCTCACCACTATCTGCTCAGCCCGATTCCGGACTGGGTTGAGACCGTCGCTATCATCAGCTCAATGATGCTGATCGTGCCGGTGTGGACGGTGATTGCCAACTTCTGGGGAACCATGAAGGGGCGCTGGGGGCTGATGGCAGACAGCGTGATCGTGCGACTCCTCGTAGTCGGCGCGGTCTACTACTTGACGACTTGCTTCCAAGGCCCAACGCAGGCGCTGCGCGCTCTGCAGCCGGTGATTCACTTCACCGACTACGTTGTGGGTCACGCGCACTTGGCGCTCTTTGGTACCTTCTCGATCTGGATGATGGGCGCACTTTACTACATTGTGCCGCGCGTCTTCGGGCGTGAGCTTTACTCGGTGCCTTTGGCTCGTGCGCACTTCTGGTTGATCTTCATGGGCTTCTTGATCATGGCGCTGATCCTCTGGGTCGCCGGTGTGGTTCAAGGCCATGCTCTGCTCAACCATGTTGACTGGCCTGATACCGTTGAAACCAACCGCTTCTACTGGCTCTGCCGTACGATTGGTGGAACGATGATGGACCTTGGCATGCTCGTGTTTGCCTACAACATCATTCAGACCATTCGCAAGGGCACGCCAACTGCAGAGCCGAAGCTGGTATAGGCTTCTCGCGCGTTGCATCCACAGATGGATGCTTTGGAGTAAGCACTGGGAAAGCCTGAGCCAAGAGCCAGGCGGAACTCTCGGGAAAGACATACGATGAAACGATTCATCCTCATCGCGGGCATCGGCTTCTACACGCTGACCTTCGTAACGATCTTCGCGATCACCTACTTCATGTTCAGCGTTTCGCGTCCTAAGTTCGCGGAAGTCCTGAATGTGAACACCAAGGACAAGGTGTGGCAAGAAGACATGGCGGGCCTCGACCTCTACTGGGCGACTCGCATGGCTGCTATCACCGATCCTTCGCACAACGCTGAAGCTGCTGCTTTGGCTGCGGGCGCTGCTGAAGGTGTCAAGACTGATTACGATACGCAGGTCGCTTACGGCTCTTGGTATGCGCGTCTCTTCGCCGATGGCGAATCGGCAGCGCAGCCGCAGCAAGTGAGTGAAGGCGACGAAGCTTACACGGAAGCTGTGTGCTGGCACTGCCACTCGCAGTTCGTTCGCCCGCTAAGCTACGAGCAGTATCGCTGGGGCCCGGTTTCGCAGATTGCGGAGTCGGCGCACGAGAATCCAACTCGCTTCGGCACGCGCCGCATCGGGCCGGATCTCACCCGCGAAGGCAACGCTCGCTCTGACGACTGGCACTACGCGCACTTCAACAACCCGCGCTACACCGTGCCGCAGTCGATCATGGCGCGCTATGCCGGCATCACGCGCTACTGGAATCAAGTCAGCCAAGCTCGTCGCGACGAGCTACAGTCCGAGGCCTACGGCGTTGCTGCCGGAGTTGTCAGTGACGAAGCGATTGAAACCTACAAGGGCAATCCTTCAGAGCTCGCGATTGCAAGCTTTGGTGCTGCGTCCGATCTGATGGATCGCTTCGCTGAGCAGGGCGACGAAGTCTGGGTTTTGGCCAAGGGTACAATCGGTGATTCTGCGCTTCTCAGCCGCGTGTCTTCGGAGCCAATCTTCCGCGTTGTTCCGAAGCCGATGGCCCGCATCCGCAACCTGACGGCCTACGTCCAAACGCGCGGCCTGACGATCGGCAAGACTGCTGAAACCAATAAGTGGGTAGGCAGCCCGGCCGACGTTGAAGCGCTCGATGTGAACAACAAGGAATGGCAAGCCTATATCCGTAAGTTGGAGTTTGTCTCCGGTCGCTGGCGCACGGCCAGCGCGGTGGCTCGCCCAGCTTCCCGTCCTGAGCACGTGCTTGCTCCCGCTGAACTGCGTGAGCTGGCGCCTGCTGACAAGATCAGCGACGATGCCGAATGGGGCCCCTGGCGCGGCATGAAGGAAAAGTGGGATCTCTCGCTGACTCGCGGTAAGAACCTCTTCATGGCTAAGTGCGCGGGCTGCCACGGCGGTCTTGAGCTTGAGACTGGCTTGCCGATGGAAGTCGACATTTCGGATCGCAAGTCCGCTGCCTTCAAGATGCTCGGTAATGGTTATGGCCCAGCCGCTCAGTGGCTGATGCCGGAGCCTCGCAACCTGCACCTTGGCGCCTACGGTCGCTTTGCGTTGGAGAAGAATGAAGCCGGGGAGCTTGTCGAGACCAAGCGCGAGTTGATGCCCCGTGAGCGCGGCACGGAGGTAGAGCAGTACAAGAATCGCTCAGGTGATCCTTCGGTTGCTTTGGCCCGTCCGGAAGATCTCTATCAGACTCTTCGCAATGGCATGTACCCAAGTGCGATGCCCTCATGGCCCTTCCTCAAGGACTGGGAAATCTGGGATCTGGTCAACTTCATCATGTACCTGGGTGACGGCGAAGCCGGTGTTCAGAAGGCGATTTTCGAAGAGTATCCAGAAGCGGATGCTCGTGCGGAAGCCCTTAGCTACTGGAACCCTGTCATGGTGAACAAGGCCTTCAGCGTGCAGGTGACTGCGCCGGATCTGGCTCGCAAGCCTGGCGATGCCTCGCTTTACGAGCGCCTCTCGCAAGACAAGGATGCGCTCTTGGCAGCGACGCCAAGCGAGTACGAGGACTTTGCAGCCGGTTACTGGAAGGCGAAGCTCGGCGATGCGATCAGTCTTGCCAAGGACGAAGAGTGGACTCGAGAAGAGCTGGTCGCCATTGGCGCGTCGCTCTACGCTCAGACCAACGTACCGGCGCGCGGCGGTGCTGCACCGGATTGCAAGTCTTGCCACGGTGAAGCAGGCGATTCCTGGAGTGGTCGTCGCGGCGAGCTTCTCTTCGCGCACGGCTTCGCTGCCCGCAATTACTACAGCGGACAGTTCAAGTTTGGTGCGTCGAGAGAAGGCATCTATCGCGCCATGAGCTACGGCGTTGCGAACACGCTGATGACCTCGCAGGTCAAGGTACCGACGCTGGACGATCCAGGCGGCACCTTCACTGCGCTCGAAGCCATCGCGCTCGCTGAGTTCGTGCTCGACAAGGCACGCCAGGGCGTCTACGGCATCGAAGATCAAGAGTAAGCGCGAGCTTTCTAGCATCGCAATGACACAGGGGTTGGCTTGCCAGCCCCTGTGTTTTTTGTGAGCCTATGTATACGCCCGCCTGCCTGCTATTCTCGGCGAATAATCTGAGGGCTCGTGCCCTTTCCACGTAGGCGAAGCGGAAACGCACGCCACCTCAAGGGCTTCATCATGACGCAAAGCGCTGAAGAGTTCGTGCTGCGACATGCGCTGCTCACCGCGCAAGAAGTTGCCCATTTGCGCAACAAGCATCGCGGCGTGAACTTTCTCGCTGCCGCCGCTCAAGAGGGGTTGCTGCCGCAGGAGTTGGCGGAGGATTGCCAGCGCCTTTGCGATGCTGGCCTTTTCGATGGGATCGAGCCTCACATCAAAGGCATTGTGCTGCTTGAGCTGATTGGCAAGGGCGGCTCGGGTCGCGTCTACCGCGCGTGGCAAACCAATCTGCGTCGCGTGGTCGCGGTGAAAGTGCTACCTCACGCGAGTCTTGCGACGAAGGAGACGCTTGGCCGCGCTGTGCGTGAAGCTCGCATTGCGGCGAGGCTTTCGCACCCCTCGCTTGTGCGCGCCTATGATGTCGCGCAAACCAAGGACTCGCTCTACATCGTGCTTGAGTACGTCGAGGGCGAGACGCTCGCTGATCGCCTGAAGCAGAACGCCAAGCTTAGCGTGCGCGAGGCGCTCAAGATCGCCTACGGGATCGCTGAGGGCTTAGCTTTTGTCGCTGCGAATCGGATTGCGCACCGCGACATCAAGCCTGCGAACATTCAGCTTACGCCCAAGGGCGCGGTCAAGATTCTTGATCTTGGATTAGCGCGACCTGAGGGCGAAAGCACGCTGACTGCGCCTCTAGTCGTCCATGGCACGCCCAGCTTTGTCTCACCGGAGCAAGCGCGCGGCGAGACGAATCTATCCCCTGCGGTAGATGTCTACGCGCTTGGGGTGATCATGTTCCGCGCGCTCTCGGGGCGCCATCCCTTCAAGGTTGAAACGCCTCAGGACATGTTGCGCGCACACATGAGCGGCAAGCCTCCTGCGCTCGCAAGCGTAGTGCGAGACGTGCCCCCAGCGCTGAGCGATCTGATCGCCAGCATGCTAGCCAAGCGCCCGAGTGAGCGCCCAGATGCAGCGACCGTTGCCGGTCACCTTCGCCTCTATCTTGAGCGCATGGGTGAGATGAGCGGCAGCACGCTGGCCGACACCGGTCGCCAAGAGCGAACAACGCGCGTCAACGCGGGCAGCGCGCAGAAGCCGATCGGCGTAGCGGTGCTCGTTGTGGCCTTGGTGCTGGGAGGGCTGGCGATCTGGTTTCTCTCGGGCGGTGAGAACGAGCAGTTGCAACGTGAGCGCGAGCTGCTGGAGCGTGAGCAACAAGCGCGCGAGCGTGAAGATGCGCTTGATCTGAAAGCTCGCCAGGCAGCGGACTACGCGCGCAGCACGCAGATGCTTGCCAATGCGGCGAAGCTCGACGCGACCATCTCTGACAACGCGCCTCCATCCATCGAAAGTGCTTTGGACGAAGCTCTGCGCGAGCAAGACCACATGTTGAAGAAGGCGGAGTCGAGCACCGACGCCACGCCTCCCGAGGAGAAGGAATGAGCGCCAAGACACGCAAAACATCGAAGAAGAAGCCAGAGGGGCAGAGCCTCGCTTCGGCCTTCAGCACCTTGCTTGCGATGGTCGGTATTGGCGCGCTCGCAACCGCGCTCTATCTGCAGCAGAAGGTTGCCGACAGCACGCAAGGGCAAGAGCGCTCAGCTCACACAGCCAACGCAGCGGAGAGCAAGCAGCTCGAAGACCTGAAAGCTGACGTCGACAAGATCTACACCCAAGTCAACACCATGCGCGGCCAGCTCGCTGGCTTCATCTCCCGCAGCATGAGCAACGATCCCGCCGTGATGATCGAGCCGGGAACGCCGATTCCCGCGATCCCCGGCGTGGCTCAGCCTGGGTCCGAAAGGCCGAGTGATGTCGCGATGCTGCGCGCCGAGGTCGAGCGATTGAATCGCATGATCGAGACCATGCTCAAGCAGCGTGAAGCGCAAGACGAGACTCCCGCGCCCGAAGGCAACTCGGGCAGCAGCTCCGAGACCACTCCGGAAAGCCCCGACGAAAGCACTGCCCCCGCTGGGAGCACCGACGAATAGCGCTAGAGAGCAGCGCCTAGCTTTGAGAATCGCAACATGAGCACCTCGGCCGATCAACCTCTTGAGAGCTCGGGCTATTCACTGCCGCCCCATGCGCTGGATCTCGAAACGTGGGCCGCCCTGCGCGAGCTTGACGACGATGCCGATGGCAGCTCCAGCGCGATGCTCTACCTGCTCTTCATCGAATCGAGCGTTGAATATCTCGCGAACACTTCGGCTGCTCTGGAAAGACGCGACGCTAAGTCTTTGCACGCCCATGCCCACGCGCTCAAGGGCTCCGCTGCTGCCGTCGGATTGCAGCGCATCGCCTGCATCGCTGGCTTCATCGAAGATCGCGCGACAAAGCACCAGCTCGACGACCTCGCCCCTGCTTTAGAAGCCTTGAGTGCCGAGTGCGCAGCCGCCCCGTGGCAGATTGCCGCTGCTCGAAGCGCTGCTGGATTGCCGCCGCTCAATTCGTAGGGCTAGGCTTCTGAAATCTGGGCTACGCCGGGGCCTCTATTATGTGAGCCTGGTATCAAAAACCCTCTTTCTGGCTGTGTTAGTGCGCCGAATCCCATAACATCCTGTAAGAACACAACGATGAACGACTCTTTCAAAACGACAGATGACTCGGGGCGATCATCCCCAGTTTTTAGAACGGGCATTGAGCATGCGAACCTTATTCACGACGTCAGCGACGCAGGCATCTGGAGTGGAATCGCCAATTACAACCTGCGACCGACACCTGGAGCACACTCCCCGAGAACCCCAATCTCGGACATGCCACTCAAGTGCAAGCAGTCTGGAGCGTTCCGCATAAGTAGCTCAGGACCTTCTCGGAAAAGGATGAATCATGCGCTTCGCTTCACTTTTGCGCTCGTCGATCAAGGCGTTTTGCTGCCTCTTGCTCGTTTCGCTTTGCGCTTGCGGCAAAGATGAAACGAGGAGCAAGACGGTTGCCGTTGACAATCCCTCGCAGCCTCTGACCTACGCTGCAATGGGCGTGTTCGTTGACAATCAAAGCTTCACCGCGTTGCAGAGTGGCCAAGCCAATGTCGCTGAGCTTGACTTTGGCACGCACCTTCTCGGCACAGTCTTGCCTGCGCCGATCACCATCGTGATCAGGAGCGAAGGCATCAGCACTCTTGAACTTTCGGCGCCCAGCCTCAGCGACCCAGCGGGCGGCACCTTCACGCTGATCAGCACGGCCTTTGACACAAGCGTCAACCCTGGCGGCGAAACGCGCTTTGGCCTGGCCTTCAGCCCCTCGATTGCCGGTAGCTTCAACACTACAGTGAGTTTCGAGAACAACGCGGACAACACTGCTCAGCAGCGCTTCGAGCTGCACTTCCGTGGCGTCGCACAAGGGCCGGGCGTGGGCAATCCGCCGCCGCCCGCTGCTGCTCAGCTTGACCTCAACGTGGATGGCTTTGCCGTCAACCACCGAGATGATGGCAAAGCCGTGCTGATCTATGCCGACGTGCTGCTTTACGCTGGCAATCAGCCAGCGAGCAAAACGATCCGCGTCACCAACAATGGCAATGCCGATTGCGCGCTGACAGCCGCTTCAATCAGCGGCACAGGCACAAGCGCATTCCAGCTCAATCCAAGCAGCGCACTCCCAATGACCTTGATGCCAACGCAGAGCGCGAGCTTTGATTTGATCTTCGATCCCACGCTTGCTGGCGATTATCGAGTGACGTTTGAGCTGATGCACGACATCGCGCTGCCCGCGCCAAATCCTATGACGCTCAGCTTCCGTGGCAGAGCAAGCGGAGTGATGGAAGCTCCCCTTTTCGTGCCGCCAGTTGCTGGCCGCACGGGTGAGGTCGTTGTGCTGGTTGATGGCGTGCCGGTGATTGACATGGCCTCCGGCAGCAAGCCTTTACTCTTCGGCTCAGCTCGCAAAGCGATTCGCATCGCGAACTACAAGAACAACGACATTACGATTGATTCGATCGAAGGCATCGAGCGCTCGCTGACTGATTTGCAACGCACGCTCTATCTTGTTGGAGTCCCTGCCCTTCCGCTCGTGCTTCAAGCCGGAGCCGCTGTCGAATTCGGAATGATTCCATTAGGGAACGCAAGCTCGGAGCATCAACTACTCCTGCAAATCGAGATGCAGACGCCGCAAGCTGAGAGCTTTTGTGCAGAGTTCATGCACGAAGCCATCATCCCGCCGACTCCAGCGCCAGTTCAGCCAGTAGCGAATATTCATGTGATGGAGCGATTGCCGCGCGGCGCCGATCAGCGCGAGCTGACATCAAACGAGAGTGCGCAAGGCTTGAGCTTCCCGCGTGATCTCGAAGTTTCAACGCTTTACTCGCTGCATTATCGCGTCAAAACGCAAGCGTACAACTCGCTCAGCGCTGATACGCCGGTTGATCGGATCCAAGTGAATGGCGCGAACGCGTCGCTCTTCACCGCTGCGCCCGAAACAGGTTACGCGCTGCCGGCGAGCGTGAATCACCTGCGTGACTTCGCCTTTCGCGTGGAGTTTTCATCGAGCGCGCTTGGTCTGATCTCTGGCAGCATCAGCATTTTCTACGGGCCGCCGAGTGCTCAGCTTGAGTTCGTGATCAACATCGAGGCGCTCTTCGTCGCGCAGTACACGTCCGATTACGATGCGCGCGTGGTCACCGGCAACGGCGTGAGTGCGTGGGGGAGTTCCGACTCGCTCTTCCTCGATGGCGAGCGCATCAGCAATCTCTCCACGCCCATCAGCACGACCTTCGTCGTCAAGAACCGCACGACTGCGACGCTCACGCTTCCCGCGCCTTACGTTGGAAGCGTCAACGCGCAAGTCGATGTGTCGGGCGTGCCGAGTACGCTCGCGCCCGGTCAAAGCTTCACCGTCACAGTGCTCACAGATGTAACGACAGATGCTGCGTGCGGCGGCGGGATGTCTTTCTTGCCCCCGGGTTACTATGTGCCCGGCAGCCCGGACTACTACCGCGCACTCTTATCGCTCAGTGCGAATCACGCGCTGGATTGGTTCGATCCAGCTCAGCCGGGCTCGCTCGCTTTCCAACAGAGCGCGCTATCGCCAGGCGCGTCGATTTATAGCGAGCAAGATTTCGGCAGTGGAATCAGCGTTGGCTCGGCGACTCCCGAGCGCATGTTTGACGTCCTCAATACTGGCGGGCAAAGCTTGGCGATCGCGCAGCCGACTATCAAAGGCCCGAATGCCGCTGACTTCAGCGTGCGCACCTTGCAGTGGGGCAGCGCGATCAGCGGAGGTGAGCGCTTCACGCTGGCAGTCAGCTTCACGCCACAAAGCGGCGGGCGCAAAAGCGCGTGGCTTGAGGTGGAGCCTGCACCCGCGGGCAGCAACCCAAGCGCTAGCATTCGCATGGATCTCGCGGGCTACGCAATCAACACAGGAGTCGCAGACTTTGAAGTGCTGATCGAGACTTTGGATGGCGATGCGCTTGCTTCTGGCGCGACCTTCACCGCGCCAGATCGCGGCATCAGTGATGGAGCGACCGAGCCTTACTGGTTCGTGCTGCACAATCCCGGCGGGCTTGTGATGGAGCTTGGGACCCCTCGCATCAGCGGTAGCGGCCTATCTGCGTGGGAGCTTGAGCTCGAGGGATTCACCTTCAGCGTGCCGGCGCGGGAGTCTGTGCTGGTCGGTGCGCGCTTCAATCCCATGCAGTTGGGGACATTCGATGCGCGCATTACGATTCCCTTCGCAAACGCATCGCGGGCTGACTTCATCATCAATCTGAGTGGGAGCGGCGTGGCCATCAACCCGCGAGCGCTTGCTTCCACGATTATCTGGCAAGGCTTTGAGGGCTTCCAGCAGGACTACTTCCCTGCGACCAATTCGGTGAACCAGTGGCTCTTCGCGGACAACACGCCAATGTACTCGGATACCAGTACCACTGGCCGATCGTTTCTCGGTCCAAACTGCGTCCTCCACACACACGGCTACACCTTCGGGGGCGGCAGCTACTATGTTCACGACGAGTGGATCGAGTGGGCCGACGGCGATGAGCGTTTGGATCGCCCCAATCTCCAGCGCTTGGCACTCAGCAGCACCAGCCGATGCTTCTTCACGCAGAATGAAATCTACTTCTTCGGTGCGCCTCCCATGGCCGAGCACTCGAACCCAGCGCCTACAAGCGGCTTCCACGTCGCGAACATCACGCGCGGTGCGATCAAGCCGCTTGGCCCGCCGCCTCCTGCGTCGATTCTCTCTACGCATTTCGACATGCACGAGACGGCGAGCGGCTTGCTCTTCAGCGCGAAGACCATCCAAGCAGGCGTCGCGGGCTACTTCTTCGATCGAGCGAGTGCATCGTGGCGCACGATTAACGCGCCAAGCATGTTGGGTGATCGCCGCGACGCGAGCATTGGATTCTCACAAGGCAAGCTGGTTGTCTGGGGCGGGGTGGCGTCGACCACCAACGGCATGGTGAACGACGGCGCGGTCTACGATCTCGCCAGCGATTCGTGGAGCGTGATGAGTACCACGGGCGCTCCCAGCGCGCGCTTTGAATCAGCGGGCATCGTGTCAGGCGGCAAGCTGCTGATCTTCGGCGGGCGCGGGCATCTCAGCATCGATACGATCTACGCCGAGGGCGGCGGCGTCTACGATCTGCTTAGCGACACATGGACGAGCTACTCGCCCCTAAGCTGCCCGACTGCGCGCACGGGCTACGATTGGTTCGTCGCGAACGATCGTGCCTACATCATCGGCGGCACTGCGACGGTCGCCGCGTCAAGCAATGGCCGAGTCTTCGACTTCGCCGCTGGCACTTGGATTGATCCAGGCAATCTTGGTTCATCAGCAAACTGGGGCGATACCCGCACGGTCTATCGCGTGCCGGTGAAGTGATGTGTTGAGCGCTCATAGCTCGTCGATGCTGAGGTCGCGGTCGAGTTCGCCGGACCAAGAGATGATGCGCAGTGATTGCGGGGCGCTTTCGCTGGCGGTGAAGAGTTCGAGCAGGGCTTCGTCTTGATGCTTGAGGGTGAAGCAAGCCGAGGTGATGCGCGCAGGATCGTCGGCGTTGTAAGCGACAAGCGCGCGCTCTTCGCAGAGCGCTTTGATCAGGGCGATCAGCTCTGCGTCGTCGTCACTCGTCTCAACGTGGTGGGCGAAGCGGAAGCTGCGAGTCTGCGCTGATTCATCGAGCCAGATCGTCAAGCTTTGCGCCTGTTGTTGCGAAGGCGAAGGCGCATCGACGTAGAGCTCGAAGCTCGCGAAGTCGTCGGTGCTCGGCGTTTCCTCTGGTTCTTCCTCAACATCCACCGACATCCTCGCGTGCAGCTTCAGCCAGGGCACTGCGCGAAAAAGCGCTTCGGCGAAGGCGCGCGATGCAGGCGAGAGCTTCGCTGGATTCAGCGCAAAGTGCAGCAGCATAGATGCCCTTTCAATCTCGATGGTGAAGGCGAAGCACTGCCGTGACGCAGCACAGTCCCTCGCGTGTGAAATTCTAACCTGAAAGAGGATGCGCCGCTGTGAGCGCTAAGACACAAGCTCAGCCGCAATGCACTACGCTATCTCCATGCTTGGCGGATACCCGTCATCAACTCTTTTGCGAAGGAGAAAGCGATGCAAAACTTCACGTCACCATCAACGCTGGGCTTGGCGCGTCGGCAACGTAGCGCCGGTGCTTCAACGCTTCGGACATGCCTCGTACTCGCTCTCTGCTTTATCGCGGCAGTCGGATTCATTGGCGTTTCTGTTTCAAGCACGTGCGCATGTGGTTCGCCGCCAACGCCAACGATCGTTACATCCAAAGACACCAACTTGCCCAACCGCTTCGGGAGTCTATGGGAGTTCAAGGGCATCCCCGACATGGGCACGATGGACTGGTGGCTGACGCCTGAGCGCAGAGCGGCCGAGCTGACCTTCACCGAGTGCGCAGGATTCGAAGCGCAAAAACGTTGGCGCGATTCGTGGTCGAGAACAGAAGTATTCGAGAGGCTTGAAGTCATCACCTTCATTGATTGCGAGCTCAACGAAGCTTTCTTGAAGCACTTCTTGCAGGAGCGTCATTTCGCAATTGCGCTCTCTCGGTCTTCAGCCTGGGACGATCACGAGCTGGAGTTCACCGTTCGCGTTAGAGCCGCGAACACGCAGCTTCTGGGCGCGACGCGCAAGCTCTTGAGCAACATGAGCGTCGAGAAAGATGCACCGGACGCGGTCGAAGTGCGGCTAGACTCTGAGCACTTCCAACGTTCCGACGTCTTCTACATCTCGCACCGCTAACCTAGGGTTTCGCCATTTTTCGCGCTCATGCGAGCGAGAGAAATCGGAATTCAACGCAAAGGCCCAGAGAACGCGAAGGCTCGCAAAGCCTGGCGGATCAAGCACTGCGGGCCAGTTCCGCTGACTCCTCACTGCCAAGCTGAGCGCCTGAGAATGATCGTGAAAATGAAAACGTGAAGCGGCTCGTGGCCGGATGCGCTCAGCCGCGAAGGTCACGCTCGTATTCAGAAGTTTCTGGGCGCTGCCGGAACTGGAGAGCCTCAAACGCCCGTCGAGAGACGCCCATTCCGCCAGGCTTTGCGAAACTTCGCGTGCTCTGCGGCTTTGGTGCGTCCAGATAAGTCTGTTGTATCTCGCAGGATGAAAGGAACCTGCCATGTGAAAGAACCGCTCACACATGTAGCTCGCTGGGCGTTCGTTCGGGGTAACTCGGCGGGCGGAGCCTCGGCGATGCGAATGCGCGAGCCGCAACGCAAGTGAACCCGATTCGGCCTCGTTACGCTTTTGAGAGTGGCCAACCTGCCAAAGATGGCGAAGCCAGCACTGACGATGAAGCAGCGGAACGAGCAATCGTCAGGCTCTCCGGGGTGGCTGGGGGTGGCTTTGTGCAGAACGATTCAACAGGAACTGGAGAGACCCGGCCTCGCGAGTTGGCGACTCAACGCCCGCGCGGAATGAATAACGCGCGCGCGGCTTGGCCGGGAGTCGGCGGGGTTCATAGTAGCATTGATGCGAGTAACGACCGCGGAGCGAA
>Ga0213866_10000445_pt1 | contig 33654 bp, 37 predicted proteins | sample PICome_11_FD_160079 | JGI IMG/M metagenome (GOLD analysis project Ga0213866, IMG submission 160079) | Coastal seawater microbial communities near Pivers Island, North Carolina, United States - PICO284 | ecosystem: Environmental > Aquatic > Marine > Coastal | place: USA: North Carolina... | reverse complement strand
GGACCCACCCCGATCCGCCTCCTGATCAACGAGATCACGATCCGATGACCCCCGGGCCGCCACCGCACCGTGGACTAGGGTCCGCGGATCGCTCCCATGGACGAAACGACGCTGATCAGCGCCGCGCAGCGAGGTGACCAGAAGGCCCTCGACCAGCTGCTGCGGCTGCATCAGGACCGCATCCATGCGGTCTGCCGACGTCTCGCGGGCAACGACGCCGACGCCATGGATGCGACCCAGGAAGCCCTCATCGCCATCGTGAAGGGCCTGCCGAAGTTCGACGGCCGGGCCAAGTTCTCGACCTGGTCCTATCGCGTGGCGACCAACGCCTGCCTCGACGAACTCCGCCGGCGCGGCCGACGGCCCGACCCGGGCCTGCCCGAGTTCGAGACGACGGGCCAGACCCCGGTCGGAGGATCCAGCCCCCGAGACCCGGCGGAGACGGTCTCGGCTCGGCTCGATGTCGACCGCGGGCTCGCCGAACTGCCCGATGAGTTCCGCGCCGCGGTCGTCCTCCGCGATGTCGCCGGGCTCGACTACGCCGAGATCGCCGAAGTACTCGACATCGCGCCCGGCACGGTGCGCTCACGCATCGCGCGGGGCCGAGGTCGACTCGCCGACGCGATCACCGGGAACCAACCGCCCCCCGACCGACGTCAGACCCCATAGCCCATGACCGATCATCCGCTCTCCGACGACGAACTGCTCTCGTCTCACCTCGATGGTGAACTCTCCGACGACGCGCGCAGCCGACTCGACGATCGGCTCGCGACGGACGCCGCGCTTCGTGACCGTCTCACGGCGTTGGAGGGGGCCCGCGAGCTCTCGGCGACACCCGTCGCCCCGCTCGCCGCCCTCGACGCCGACCGCCTCGTCTCGGCTGCGCTGGCCGCGAGCACGGCGGCCGGTACCAGTGCCGGAAACGTGACCGACCTGGCCGCCGCGAGCACCCGCGGACGAGCATGGCCCGCTCGGGCCGCCACCGTCGCGGCCGGGGTGCTGCTCCTCGCCCTCGCCGTCCCCGCCCTTCGTGCGATCGACACGAGCGACGATGACGACGCCGGGGATGCCAGCGCCGACACAACGACCGACGACGGTGGGGCCGACGGCGACGATTCGGCCGGTGACATGGGCGACATGGCGCTGGAGAGTGCGCTCGAACCACTCGATTCCGACGGTCCGGCGGCCGCGGACGAGATGTTCGGCGGCCTCGACGACGCGGACACCGCCGACACCGTGGAAGCGGGTGACTTCGGTGAGGTGAACGAGACCGACGGGCTCGCCTATTCGACCGATCAGGTCCGACTCTTCGTCTCGACGTCCGCCTTCGATCCGCTCGCCGACGATCTCGGTGCCTTCGCCGACGACGACGCGCTCGTGCTCGAGGTGAATGGGCAGGTTGCGGCCTACGCCCCCGAGGAACCCCCGACCACCACGACGGTCGCGGCGCCCGACGACAGCACTGCGTTCGCCCGGGCCGAGCTGCTCGACATCGCCGGCCGGCGACTCGACGGCATCCTGACCGACGACTGCCCGGACGTGGCCGACATCGTCATCGACTTCTTCGGGGACTCCCCGACCGAGGTGTTCGCGGCCGACTACGCAGCTGCCACGAGTGATGGCGAGCCGGTCGTCGTCGGACTCTTCACCCTCCGCGAGGGTCGCGTGATCACCCTCGTGATCGATCTCACCACGTGCGAGCTGCGATCGATGAGCGACATCGACGACGGCTGAGTTCGCCGGGGATCACCGCACTGATGCGGCCCCAAGCGGTGGCGGATAGGCTCCGACGCCATGACCGAGCAGACCCCCACCGCCCAAGACGACTGGATCGTCGGCGCGACCGACTCGATCATCGGCTACGTCGACAAGGCCCGCAGTCTGGGCACCGACAATGCCGTTCGAGCGCTGCGAGGCATCGTCTTCGGGCTCGTGGCCGTCGTCTTCGGCATCGCTGCGGTGATCTTCACGGTGGTGCTCCTGGTGCGTATGGCCGATGCCTACCTGCCGATCGGTGCCGGCGTCGGCGACGCGACGTGGGCCGCCCACCTCTTCATCGGTGGCCTCCTCGCCATCCTCGGCTTCGGACTCTGGGCGAGTCGGAAGACATCGAGCATGCGAAACGTTGTCATTGCTGCGGTCCTCGATGTGATCATCATCGTCGTGATCGCGTGCTACGCGCTCTTCTCCTGAGCGCGTCGAACCAATCCTGAGGAGCTCGCGTGAGCGACATTCGTGACGTCATCATCATCGGCTCGGGGCCGGCCGGTCTCACCGCCGCCATCTACACCGCACGTGCCAACCTCGCACCCCTGGTGCTCGAGGGGGAACCGAGCAGCACGAGCGACCAACCCGGCGGTCAGCTCATGCTCACCACCGATGTCGAGAACTTTCCCGGGTTCCCCGACGGCGTCATGGGCCCCGAGCTCATGCAGAACTTCCGCAACCAGGCCCTACGGTTCGGCGCCGAGATCGACACCGTCAAGGCGTCGCGCGTCGATTTCTCGGAGCGGCCCTTCAAGGTGTGGGTCGGCGATCCCGATGCCGCGGAACCGACCCATCTCGCCCATTCGGTGATCGTGTCGACCGGGGCCCAGTCGCTCATGCTCGGCCTGCCCAACGAAAACGAGCTGGTCGGACACGGTTTGTCCACCTGTGCGACCTGCGACGGCTTCTTCTTCCGCGACCAGGAGATCGCCGTGGTGGGCGGCGGTGACTCGGCGATCGAGGAGGCCGGCTTCCTCAGCCGATTCGGGAGCAAGGTCACCATCATCCATCGTCGCGACGAGTTCCGGGCGTCCAAGATCATGCAGCAACGGGCCTTCGACAACCCGAAGATCGACATCATGTGGGACACCGTCGTCGAGGAATACCTCGGCGATGGCCAGCTCAGCGGTCTCCGCCTCCGCAATGTCCACACCAACGAAGTGAACGACGTTCAGTTCGGTGGGGTCTTCATCGCCATCGGACACAAGCCCAACACGGGCCTGTTCCAGGGCCACCTGCAGATGAAGGACAACGGCTATCTGGTCACCCAGCCCGACTCGTCCTACACCGACGTGCCGGGTGTCTTCGCGTGCGGCGATGTGCAGGACGACGTCTACCGTCAGGCCATCACCGCGGCCGGCTCCGGATGCATGGCTGCCATCGACGCAGAGCGCTGGCTCGAGGAACAACACGGCTAGGGTCGCTCGAGGCGCTGCGCGCCTCGGGAATACCCACCGCCCGGGCGGCGTTCCCTCTTCCAGGTCATCAGAAAGGACCACATCATGGCTGGAGCCATCAGCACGCTTTCAGACAGCACGTTCGACGAGGAGATCGGGAGTTCTTCCGCTCCGGTGTTGGTCGACTTCTGGGCGGAGTGGTGTGGACCCTGCAAGATGATCGCGCCCATCCTCGAGGAGATCGCCGAAGAGCAGGGTGAGGCACTCAAGATCGCCAAGCTCAACGTCGACGAGGCGCAGGACATCGCCCGTCGGTTCGAGGTGATGAGCATTCCCACCATGATCCTGTTCAAGGACGGCGAGGAAGCCAAGCGCATCATCGGGGCGAAGCCCAAGCAGGCGTTGCTCGACGATCTCGCCGACTACCTGTAGTTCTGGCGGGCCGACGGGGCAGTAACCTCGTCGGCGATGACCTCCGCACCCACGGGCCTCCCTCTCCATCGCGGCGACCACGGCCTCGCGGTCCGGGATCTCCACCGCCGTCTCGGCGCGGCGGGCTACAGCGATCTGGGTGATCTCGACCGGTTCGACGATCACACCGAGAAGGCCCTGCGCGCGTTCCAGGCGTCGAGACGTCTCGTGGAAGACGGCATCTGTGCCGGCCAGACCTGGTCTGCGCTCGTCGACGCCGACTATCGGCTCGGTGATCGCATGATCTACCTGCGCTCCCCCATGACCCGCGGGGACGACGTCACCGACCTCCAACAACGCCTCGGCAGCCTCGGGTTCGATGCCGGTTGGCTCGACGGCATCTTCGGTCCCGACACCGAACGCGCGGTCCGGGACTTCCAACACAACCAGGGCCTGACCCCCGACGGTGTGGTGGGTCGGGAGACGGTCGCGGCCTTTGATCGGCTCTCGGGTCGCCGTTCGGGCGACAAGACGGTGGCCGAGGTCCGCGACCTCGAACGTCTCCGCGATCATGCGGGTGTCACCGGGCAACGCCTGGTGATCGGTGAATCCGGGGGTCTCCCCGCCATCGTCGACGGTCTGGCCCGACGTCTGCGGCTCGCCGGCGCCGACGTCGTCACCCTGCACCAACCCGATCTCTCCGATCAGGCCCGGGCCGCCAACGCGTGGAACGGACACGCCTATCTCGGCCTCACCCTGGCCGACGACGGTCATCAGGTGTCCTACTTCGAGATCGAGGGATTCACGTCACATGGCGGCCGGGCGCTTGCCCAACGCTGTGCGACCGAGCTCACCGCCCTGTTGGGCACCGATGTGCCGGCCCGCGGCATGCGGCTGCCCATCCTGCGCGAGACCCGCATGCCGGCGGTGTGGTGCCGGCTCGGCCCCGCACCCGCCGTCGTCGAGCATGCCGCCGCGGTCACCGACGCACTCCAGCAGGCCATGACGATGTGGTGTGACGACACCACCGAGGGTTTGTCCATAGACTGATCCACAGGGATCCACGGAACCGTCATATATTGTCAGTCAGACTGCCAATAGTCTGTGGATGTCTTGTACGGGCGAGATTCCCTCACACCACCGTGCCTGGCGGCGTGATCACCCGATAGATCCGCTCGAGATCGTCGAGATCGGCAAAGTCGACGACGAGTTTCCCGGGACCTTTCCCCAGCTTGACCGCCACCCTTGTGGACAACCGGGCTGCAAGCAGCTCTTCGAGCTCCAGGACCGCTGGTTCGGGCATGGTGATCGTCGAAGTCGCGCCAGCATCGTCATCGACGGACGCCGGCGAGCTGTCGGTGGCCGCCGACTCCTCATCCGTGCTCGACTCGTCGTCCTCACCCTTGAGGAGATCCTCGACCTGACGGACGGTCAGTCCCTCAGCCACGATCTGCTTGGCCACACGCTCCTGCTCGCTGCGGTCCGGTGTTGCCAAAAGCGCACGCGCGTGGCCGGCGCTGATCTGGTCTTCGATCACAAGTCGCTGCACGGTGGGCGGAAGCTGCAGCAGCCGGATCGTGTTGGCCACCGCAGACCGACTCCGACCCACTCGGGTTGCGACCTCGTCCTGCGTCAGTGAGAAGTCTTCGATCAACTGCTGGTAGGCCGCGGCTTCCTCGAGTGCATTGAGATCCTGACGGTGCAAGTTCTCGACGACCGCGGTCTCGAGACTCGACAGGTCATCGACCGTGCGCACGAGGGCCGGTATCGACGGCAGGTTGGCACGCTTCGCGGCGCGCCAACGCCGCTCCCCCGCGATCAGTTCGTAGCCGCCCTCGTCGTTCTCACGAACGACGATCGGCTGGATGACCCCGACCTCGGCGATCGATGCCGTCAAGGCGGTGAGCGTCTCCTCATCGAAGTGCTCACGCGGCTGATACCGATTCGGGATCACCTCGTTGACGTCGAGCTCGCGATAGACCGCACCCTCGGTGCTCACATCAGCCGGGATCAGCGAACTGAGCCCCTTCCCCAATCCACTACGCTTGTTCACCGAGGATCTCCTTTGCGAGTTCGCGATACGCGATCGCACCGCGCGACATCGGATCGAACGCGGTGATCGGCTGACCGAACGAGGGTGCCTCACTCAGACGGACGGTCCGAGGGATGACCTGACGGCAGACCTTCTCACCGAAGTGGGCGCGAACCTCGTCGGACACCTGACCCGACAACTTGGTCCGCGCGTCGAACATCACCAGGACGATGGTGCTCAGTTCGAGCGTGGGGTTGAGGTTCCTGGTGACCAGATCGACATTCCGGATCAGTTGACCGAGACCTTCGAGCGCGTAGTACTCGGTCTGGATCGGGACGAGGACCTCGTTGGCGGCAGTCAATCCATTGATCGTGAGGAGTCCGAGAGATGGGGGACAGTCGATCAACACGATGTCGTAGTCGTCGGCGACCGACTCGATCGCCTCCTTGAGCTTGCGTTCTCGGTTGAGTGCGGGGACCAACTCGATCTCCGCACCGGCCAGATCGAGGCTCGCGGGCGCGACGTAGAGTCCCTTCACCGAGACCGGCTCGATGACATCCTCCATGGGCACATCCTGAAGGAGGACGTCGTAGAGCGAGTAGTCGAGTTGGCGCGGGTTGAGCCCCAGTCCGGTGCTCGCGTTGGCCTGGGGATCGAGATCCACGATCAACACCCGTTGACCCAACTCGGCGAAACAGGCACCGAGGTTCACCGTGGTGGTGGTCTTCCCGACACCACCCTTCTGGTTCGCCACGGCGAAAATCCGCGGACCGGACGCGACACTCGCATCCTCTTGCAGGAATGCCACGAGGCACTCTCCCTTCGTTGGAGCACGTTCGGTTCCGAAATCTCCCGGACGCTCCGAGCCTCGTCATCCTCGCCGCTCCACGACCAAGGGTCAAGCACCCTTGTGGAAAACCTCTCCACCGTTTCACGTGAAACACCGGAGACGGCGCAGCGACACCGTCCGATCACCAGCGGCTGTTTCACGTGAAACAGTCATCGTCAGCCCGTCGGTGGACGAGACGGACACCGTGTTTCACGTGAAACAGGCAACGACGCCGAGAAGATCCGAAGCTCAGAAAAGGGGCGCACGCCGCCGAGCCGCAGGCCGGCGTGGCCACGCAGACGGGACCGGCGAATCAGACTGCACCGTAGCGAATCGTGCCCCGTCGTCGCCTTCCCGGGCGGCCACCGACACGCGCAACGTGGATGCCGCCGACGTCCACAGGCCCAGTGTCTCCTCGGTCACCGACACCACCAATCGGCCGCCGATGGCCCGTAGCGGCAACCCGCACTCGGCGACCTCGGCCGGCGGACCGAAGGACCGTGCGACCACCAGATCGTAGGCGCCACGGTGCGCCGCTTCCTTCGCCAGGTCATCGACCCGTGCGTGCAGCACTTCGACGCGGTGCTCGAGCCCGAGCGCGTGCACGGCTGCGGAAGCGAAATGACATCGACGCTCGCTCGCATCGACCAACACCCATCTCGACAACGGGCGAAGTGCCGCCAGCACCACACCGGGCACGCCGGCGCCGGTGCCGAGATCGATGCCCGAGAACTCGTCGTCAACGCGACACGCGGCCGGGAGATACCCGGCCGCGTGCGCAATCAATACTTCAGTTGTTGCGCCACCGAGCACCCCCGCCTGTCGGGCCGGGAGCCAGGCAGCGTCGAGGGCTGCCCAGTCGGGCTCAGTCACCGGCTCCGGCCGGGACGATCACGACACGTCGCTGCGAGTCCTCGCCCTCGGATCGGGTCTCCACCCCATCCTCATCGGTGAGCGCGTCGTGGACGATCTTGCGATCGGCGGCCGACATCGGTTCGAGCGAGCGAGCCGTACCCGACGAACGAACTTCTTCGGCCTGCGCCCGGGAGAAGTTCGCCAGGGCTTCGGCCCGACGAGCGCGCACACCGCCGACGTCGACACGGATCCGGCCGTTGCGGCTGCTACCCGCCTGACGCTGTAGGACCGTGCGGACCAGCTCGTCGATCGCCCCAGCCGTGGTGCCACGACGACCGATCATGCGACCGAGATCGTCACCCGACACCGTGATTCGGATCTCTTCCTCGTCGATGTCCTCACGGGTGAAATCGACGGCGGTGCCGAATCGCTCTGCCAGTCCGCGCACGAAGTCTTCGGCGAGATCAGCCTGTTGGGGGAGCGGCATGGTTGCCTCGTCGCTCATGGTGGTCTTCCTCTCGCCCTGACGGGCCTTGTTGTTGTCCTCTCGCGAGGAGTTGTTGCCCTTGGGGGCTGGCTTGTCGCTGCGTGGCTTCTGCGAGCCGCGTCCGTCATTCTTGCGGTTGTCGCCGCTGGATGCACGGGACTTGTCGCCACCGCGATTGCGCTGGTTTCCGCGACCGCCGCCCCCCTTCTGGGAGTTGCGACCACCACGGCCACGACCGCGACGGTTCTCTTCCTTGGCCCGTGGCGTCGAGGGAGCGACCCGAGCGCGAACCCGAGCCTCTTCCTTCACCCGCCCGAACAGGCCGGTCTTCACATCCGAGACCACCTCGAACTCCGCGTCGTCTCCATGGACGCCGAGTCGGTCGAGGGCTCGTTCCTTGGCTTCATCGATCGATGAACCGGTGCTTTCCACCCATTCCATCGTTGTCTCCTCTCATGCAGGCGCAGGCAACCCGATCCACCATCCAGGGGCCACGGCGTCGCCGTTCGGAAGTTCCGAATCGGCGCGGTGGCGCGGTGGATCGGCGTTACTTCTTGCGCTTTTTGTGTTGCGGTGACCCAGGGGCGGTGGTACGTCCACTCCCACGGGCCTGACGGCTCGGGGCCTTGCCGGTACGGCCGGCCCCCGATGCCTTCGCGCTCTTCTTGCTCTTCGACTTGTCTTTCGTGGCGGTACGAACCTCTCCCCTTTTCGGTGTGGGCTCACCCTTCTTGGGCGTCACCCGTCCACCGCCACGTTCTGCGCCACTCTTGCCCGAGGCCTTGTCTTGCGCTCGCTGCTTGGCCAGTTGGGCCCCCGGGCTGTCGTCGCCTTTGTAGAGCGACTGGGTGATGTAGGCCTGTTGCCCGATCCGGTAGAGGTTGGAGATCACGAAGTAGATGACCAGGGCGGCCGGCATCGTGAACGAGAACACCGGCAACATGAACGGCAGGATCTTCATGATCATCTGCTGCTGCGGGTTGATCTGCGCACCGGTGTTGCGGCCCTGGATCTGTCGCTGTTGATAGAGGCTGCTGATCAGCACGATCACGATCAAGAGCAGATAGGGGAGTGCCGTGACGATGTTGTCGCCGAGCACTTCCTGTGCCGATCGCGACAGATCGATGGTCAGCGACTCCATCTGCGTCTCTTTGAGCAGATCCTGGTACATGGCACTGCCATGGTCGAGGTTCTCGGGATCGAACGTTCGTTCGACGCGCTCGATACTGTGGTTGTCGAGTTCACCACCACCGCTGAGCCGGCCGGCCGTCCACCCGAGCTGACTGCCGATGTCGGTCGCACGCCGGGTGATGCCCTGCACGACCCGGAACAGCACGAGGAAGATCGGCAACTGGATCAGCATCGGCAGACAGCCGCCCAAGGGGTTGATGCCGTTCTCCTGATAGAAGGCCATCAACTCTTCGTTCATCTTCTGCCGGTCGTCCTTGTACCGGTTCTGGATGGCCTTGAGTTCGGGCTGCAGGCGCTGCATCTGCAGCATCGACTTCGTGCTCTTCAACGTGAGCGGCGTCGCAACGATCATCACCGCCAGCGTCAGCAGGACGATGGCGAGCCCGTAGCTGGGGTAGAGGTCGTAGAAGAACGCGAGGACGTCGGCGATGAAGTTGAACATCTAGAGCTCCTGGGAGGCAGGCACGGGGTCGTAGCCGTGGGTTCCCCACGGATGGCACCGGCACAGTCGTTTCGTGGCGAGCCATCCGCCACGCACCGCGCCGTGGCCGTCGATGGCCTCGATCGCGTAGTTGGAACAGGACGGCACGTGGCGACACGGAGAGGGCCGCCCGGCGAACAGTCGTTGATACCCGCGCACGAAGGCCCGCAGCATGCGCGCGAACGGACTCATCGTCGACGCTCACCGTCGACGGCTCCCGCATTGGGTGAGGCCGCATTGGGTGAGGCCGCATTCGGTTCGGGCGCATTCGGTGCGGGCGCAGGGCGCAGGAGTTCGCTCATGGTGAGGCGAAGTGTCGCATGTGACCAGTCGTCGATCGGTGCAGTCACCCGGATGAGGTGATCACCGCGGGCGGGAAACGAGGGGTCCTCCTGGTGGAGTTCCTGCAGCACCGCCCGGATCCGGCGCCGTGACCGGTTCCGCATCACCGCGTTTCCCACCTTGCGTGGTATTGCGAACGCGATGCGTGTGGAGTCGGTCTCGGAGTACCGGGAGACCAGTCGAATCGGCCCTCGACCGTGACGAACCCCTTCCGCACGCAATCGTGCGAAGTCCGCTCGGCCGGCGAGCCGATCGATCATGCCGACAAACGGGCGCGGCCCCTCTGGCGACGGGAGCGGAGAACGGCGCGTCCCCCACGGGTGCTCATACGAGAACGGAAACCGTGCTTCTTCGCCCGCTTGCGCACGTTGGGCTGATAGGGCCGCTTCATGGTGATCCTCCGAATACCGCGGGCAGGAGTCGGCACCGCGGGAATGACGGCTCCGATTGATGGGAACCGATGACGTCAACCCGTCACGGTATGGCCCGCGGACAACGGCAACAACCAGGCGGGGCAAGGTCGTCGACGGGTCCGCGAGCGGGGAGGAGCAGCCTCTCGTGAATGCCATTGATGTCATTTGATGTTCCACTTGTGTAATTCGTTCACCCAAAACGCACCCTGAACTGGCGATACACAGGAATCTGAATCTTCGGCTTGCAGCTATCCACAGCGTTGCTATGTTGCCCGCCCACGCCGGACGGAGTGCGGATGTGGTCCTTGGGATTTCTCCCACGGGCCCTCGTCTCTTTCCGGTGGGAGTACGGAGGGTCGTCCACACCTGTGGACGCGGCTGTGGAGACACAATTGCACGTGGAAGAGATGGGCGACGCCGATGGTCTTTGGACCACCTGCGCAGAGAGCATTCGCGCACAGGTGAGTGATGCCGTTTGGCGTACCACCTTCAGCGGCGCGAAGGCCGTGGCATTCGACGAGGGGGAGCTCGTCATCGTGGTGCCCAACGGGCTCCAGAAGGAACGCATCGAGGGCCGCTACCTGGGCCTCGTCCAGGATGCGATCGAGGAGACCAGCACCGATGTCACGGTTCGGGTCGAGATCGACACCGACTGGGACGAGGTCGCCTTCGACGTGCCGGCCGCCGATCTTCGATCCCCCGACGACCCTCCGCCGGTTCCGGCGGTGGTCGCCGGGCTCGAGGGCAATCGCGACAAGAAGTTCACGTTCGAACACTTCGTCATCGGCCCGTCGAACCGTTTCGCCCATGCCGCCGCCTTGTCAGTGGCCGAAACACCCGCCGCCAGCTACAACCCGCTCTTCATCCACGGCGACTCGGGCCTGGGCAAGACCCACCTCCTTCGAGGGATCGCCCACTATGTCGCCGATCACTACCCGACCTATCGGGTGCGTTACGTGTCGACCGAGACGTTCCTCAACGAGTTCGTCGAGGCCATCCGCACGAACACCCAACCCGAATTCAAGCGACGTTATAGAGACAATGACGTCTTGCTGATCGACGACATCCAGTTCATCGAGGGCAAGGAAGGCCTCCAGGAGGAGTTCTTCCACACGTTCAACGAACTCCACCAGAACAACAAGCAGATCGTGCTGTCGTCGGATCGCACACCGGACGCCATCCCGACCCTCGAAGACCGGCTGCGCAGCCGGTTCAAGTGGGGTCTCATCACCGACATCCAGCGACCCGACCTCGAGACCCGCCTCGCGATCCTGCGTCGCAAGGCGGAATCGAAGACCATCGACATCTCCGATGAGGTCTTCGCCTTCATCGCCGAGAACATCACCGACTCGATCCGCGAGCTCGAAGGCGCCCTCATCAAGGTCACCGCCTACGCCAACCTCACCCAACAGCCGCTCGATCGCGAACTGGCGGCGCTGGTCCTGAGCGATCTCATCACGAACTCGGAGAAGCCACCGGTCACCGCGGAGCGCATCATCGACCTCACCGCCGAGATGTTCGGCTTCGACGTCGAACAGATCACCGGTGGCTCGCGCCGACGCCCCCTCGTCGACGCCCGTCAGGTGGCCATGTACGTCACCCGCAACATGACCGACCTCTCCTTCCCCGACATCGGCAAGGCCTTCGGCAACCGTGACCACACGACCGTGATGCACGCCGTCCGCAAGATCGAGGCCCGCATGGGCGAGCGTCAGCAGATCTTCGACAAGGTCACCGAGCTCCAGCACCGCCTCAACCATCCCAAGTGATCAGCGCTCCTTATCCACGCCATGGGGACATCACTGGGGATCACGTGGGCACCGCAGGTGGACACCGATGCACAAACTCCGAGAACATCCACCAAGCCGGCGCACGCTCGTCACACACTGTGACCGCGCGGGGACACCGTGGGGACGCGACATCCGCGTCGTTTCACGGCAGACTCGACTCCGTCCACAATCCACAAGCCCTATGGACTGCTACTAACCAGAAGTCCATACGACAGGGAGAAGTAACCGCACCATGGGCCTGAAGTTCCGATGCGAACGAGATGTACTCGCGAAGGCACTCGCCGACGCGGGCCGAGCCGTCACCACGCGAGGCGGAGCCCTGCCCGTGCTCGCCGGCGTTCGTCTCGAGCTCACCGGTGACCAGCTCACCATCACCGGCAGCGATCTCGATCTCACCATCTCGGTCACCGTCGAGGTCGCCGGCGCGGAAGACGGTGTGGCAGTGCTCCCGTCGAAGCTCGCGTCCGATGTCGTCCGTTCGGTGCGCGCCGGCGCAGTCGACATCACAGTCGAAGACGACGACGCCCGGATCGAGGCGTCGCCGTCGGAGTTCGCCATCCGTATCATCCCGGCCGACGAGTTCCCCCAGTTGTCGAGCCCCGAAGGCGATGCGGTCACCCTCGATGCCGCGGCGTTCAAAGCGGCGATCGAACAGGTCGAGAAGGCGGCATCGTCCGACGATGCCCGTCCGATCCTCACCGGTGTGCTGATGGCTGCGGAAGAGGGCGGCCTCCGTTTGGTGTCGACCGACTCCTATCGCCTGTCGGTGCGAGATCTCGCCGGCACCTCGGTGTTGAGCGAGGGACAGAAGGTGCTCGTGCCGAGCCGCGCCCTCAAGGAACTGGCCCGAGTCGTGGGCGACGAGGAGAGCATCACCCTGCGTCTCGGTGAACGCGATGCCGGCTTCGAGGTGGGCAGCGTGTCCGTCACCACCCGCCTCATCGAGGGGGAGTTCCCCAACTATCGGGGGCTCATCCCGACGAACCATCCCAACCAGTTGACGGTCGATCGAACCACCCTGCTCGACGCCGTCCGCCGAGTGCGTCTGCTGGCCCAGGAGTCGACACCGGTGCGCATGGCCATGTCGGCCGAGGGTCTCGAGCTCGTGGCGGTCACCCAGGATGTCGGCCAGGCCCATGAGGCCGTCGAGGAAGCCGTCTACAAGGGCGATGATCTCACCGTGGCCTTCAACCCCGAGTACCTGATCGACGGCATCGAGGTCGCCCCGGGCGATGAAATCACCCTCGAAACGGTCGACGAACTGAAGCCGGCGCTGTTGAAGTCGGCCCAGGATCCGAACTTCCTCTACTTGCTGATGCCCGTCCGAGTCAGCTGACGGCCCCCGGGCCGGCGCTCAGTCGGTCCGAGCGGTGTCGGTGTGGTGTTCGAGTCGGCGAGCTTCGAAGATGAGCGCGGCCAGGATCACGAGATCGATTGCGCCGAGGAGCCAGAGTCCGTCGACCGAGCCACCGAAGAGGAGCAGGGCAGCGAGCACGGCGATGGCGACCGCCCGTTCGATCGGAACGACGTGGAACGCCCGCAGGGCGGAGAGCTCGATACCGGCGAAGAACATGCCGAGGCCGATGAGGAGCATGATCCGGAACTCGAGATGGAGTTCGTCGAGTGGATGGAGGGTGATCTCCTCGAGCGCTGCGGCCGACACGATCACTCCGGAGACGATGAGCGAGTGGAGGTAGGTGTAGACGTCGCGCGCGTACCTCGCCCGATCGGATCCCTCGAGGGTCTCGAAGCGAGATTCGAAGACCTTCTGGGGCCGATCGAAGTAGCCCCACCAGAGCAGGCCGGCGAACGAACCGGCCAGGATCAGGGAGATCACGCTCTCCTTGGGGAGACCCTGGTCCTCGGTGAGCGCATCGAGGACCGGCACGGCGATGGCGACGATGATCTCACCGAGGGCGATGATCAGGATCAGACCGTGGCGTTCGGCGAAGTGACCGACGCGGACGACCCAATCGCCCTTTGCCGCGAAGAGCGTGCCGACGGCGATGATGCCGATGCCGGCGATCCAGAACCCGACCCGCACTGGCGTGTCGTCGAATGCGGCGCCGGCGAGGAACAGGGCCATGGCCGCGGCGTTGGGATCGCGTAGGTGATCGACGACTTCCATTCGGCCGATCCGGTCTCGTGGCCCATGATCAGCATGACCAGACCCATCGCGAGGTCGAAGAACAGCTCCACCGGGTTGGCGGTGAAGTCCTGGTCGGTCGGCGGTCGCCGGATCCAGCCGCCCTTCGGGCTCGTGGGTCGATCGTTCATTGGCGGATACTACGAGGCCCGTCGTTGCGACCAGTAGCTTGACGTCCTGTGCTGATCCGGACCCTCGAACTCCAGAACTTCCGGTCGTACGAAGTGGCGTCGCTCTCGCTGTCCGACGGACTCACGGCGATCGTGGGGGAGAACGGGCAGGGAAAGACCAATCTGCTCGAGGCGATCAGCTGGATCGCCGGGATGGGATCGTTCCGCGGTGTGCCCGACGACGCCCTGATCCGTCTGGGGGCCGACGCCGCCATCCTCCGGGCGACCGTCGAGTCACCTGACGGTCGCGAGCAGTTGATCGAAGCCGAACTGCCCCGTATCGGACGAAACCGCATCCAGGTCAACCGGCAGCGGTTGAGCCGGGCCCGCGACCTGGTCGGCGTCGTGCAGGTGACCGTGTTCTCACCCGACGATCTCGAACTCGTGAAGGACGGTCCGGCCATGCGCCGTCGATGGATCGACGATGCGTTGGTCAGCCGCCATCCGCGACACGACGCACTGCGAAGCGATCTCGAACGGATCCTGAAGCAGCGAAACGCCCTGTTGCGCTCGGCCCACGGCCGACTCGACGGCGACGCGGCGTTCACGCTCGACGTCTGGGACGCGAAGCTCGCCGCGGCCGGGAATGCCATGCGAGCGGCGAGAGAGGACCTGCTGTCCGAGATGGCGCCCCGGTTGGCTGCGGCCTACGACGCCGTCGCGCGGCAGTCGGCCGAGGTCGAGACCATCTACGAAGCGAGTTGGGACGGTGATCTCGCCGAGGCACTCGCGGCGTCCCGCCAACTCGACGTGCGGCGGGGGGTTTCGACGGTGGGCCCGCACCGAGACGAGATCGTGCTGCGCATCGGTGGTGCGCCGGCGCGGACCCACGCGTCACAGGGGGAGCAACGGTCGTTGGCGCTCTCGCTGCGGCTGGCGGCCGATGCGGTCATCCGCGAGGCGGGTGTGGCCGAACCGGTGTTGTTGCTCGACGACGTGTTCTCCGAACTCGACCCCGGCCGGGCCGAGGCGCTGCTCGACGCCCTGCCGGGCGGGCAGCGGTTGTTGACGACCGCGGCCTGGCTGCCGCCGGCGGCGACCCCCGATCAGGTGCTGAAGATCACGGCCGGCACGATCATCGAGGCGAGCGGATGACAGCGGTGAACTCGTGAACGCTCAGCGTGGGAATCCCGGGGGCCGTTCTGAGGGCCCGCAACGCCTTGGTCGGGCCCTCGACCGACTCATGGGCACGCTGCGGGCGCCCTCGGTCGACGTGCTCGACAGTGTGTTCACCAAGTGGGCCGAGATCGTGGGCGAGGCGGTCGCGGAACACAGTCGGCCGGTGTCGATCGACGGCGAGACACTGGTCATCTCGGCAGAGGATTCCACCTGGGCGAGCGAGTTGCGATGGCTCGAGAACGAGATCATCGCGAGGGTTGCGGAGGTGTCCGGATCCGACCGTATTTCCACGGTCAACGTGCGGGTCCAACGGCGCAAATGACACGCGTGTAACTGCTACACTCGTACCACCGTGTACGGGCTGTTTCACCAGCGTCTTGAGGGCGCCAGCAACCCCTCGGAATCCCCGCAGATCACTCGTCTCGCCGGGGCTTTCGGAGTCCGTTCGTGAGCACGGCCGACGAGTCGTTCGAATCGTCCGACGAGGGTGTCACACCCTCGTCCGACACTGGCGATCTTCCCGACGACACCGGGCCCGAGGCAACAGGGAGTGACATGACCACCACGAGTGAGTCGTCCTACGGGGCACAAGACATCACGGTCCTCGAAGGACTCGAGGCCGTGCGCAAGCGGCCGGGCATGTACATCGGCTCCACCGGACCGACCGGTCTGCACCATCTGGTGTGGGAGGTCGTCGACAACTCGGTTGACGAAGCCATGGCCGGCCACTGCACGCGCATCGACGTGTCGATCCTCGCCGATGGCGCGGTCGAGGTCTGCGATGACGGGCGTGGCATTCCGGTCGACAAGCATCCCAAATACGAAGATCTCACCGCGGCCGAGGTCGTGCTCACCGTGTTGCACGCCGGTGGCAAGTTCGGCGGCGAGGGCTACAAGGTCTCCGGTGGTCTCCACGGCGTGGGCATCTCGGTCGTCAACGCCCTCTCCCACCGGGTCGAGGTCGAGATCGACCGGGAGGGCACCCGTTACGCCATGTCGTTCGGTGACGGCGGCGAGCTGCGCGACCGGCTCGCGCCGATCGGCGACTCGCCGATCGTGGACGGTGAGCCCCGGACCGGCACCACGGTGCGGTTCTGGCCCGATCCGTTGATCTTCGACGAGGTCGACTTCCGGTTCCAGACCCTCCTCGAACGATTCCAGATGATGGCGTTCCTCAATCGTGGTCTCGAGATCCGAGTTCGTGACCAGCGCCCGGCCTCCACGGTGGAGACCGAAGACCCCGACGGGTGGGTCCACTTCAAGTACGACGGCGGGATCATCGATTTCGTCAGCCACGTCAATGCCTCCAAGGAGGCCCTGTTCGCCTCGGTGGGCTACTTCCACGGCGAGGAGACGATCGACGAGAACGACCACGAGGTCGAGATCGCCTTCCAGTGGAACACCGGCTTCAACTCCGACGGGCTCCACAGCTTCGCCAACGGCATCTCGACCATGGAGGGCGGGATGCACGAGCAGGGATTCCGCACCGCCCTCACCCGCACGGTCAACGCCTACGCGCGGGAGAAGGGCTTTCTCAAGGAGAAGGACGACAACCTCCAGGGGGAGGACATCCGTGAGGGGCTCACCGCCATCATCTCGGTCCGCATCGGCGACCCCCAGTTCGAAGGCCAGACCAAGTCGAAGCTCGGCAACGTGTCGATGCGGTCGCTGGTCGAGCGGGTGACCAACGAACGTCTGGCGGAGTGGCTCGAGGAGCATCCCGGCGAGGCGAAGGTGGTCCTCACCAAGGCCACCAATGCGGCGCGGGCCCGAGTGGCGGCATCCGACGCCCGCAAGGCGATCCGTTCGAAGTCGCTGCTCGACGGGGCCGGGATGCCCGACAAGCTCAAGGACTGTTCGGCCAAGGAGCCCGAGCGTCGCGAACTCTTCATCGTCGAGGGTGATTCCGCCGGTGGTTCGGCGGTCCGGGCTCGCGACCCCGAGACCCAGGCGATCCTGCCCATCCGCGGCAAGATCCTCAATGTCGAACGGGCCCGCATCGACAAGATGCTGAAGAACAACGAGGTCCAGACCCTCATCACCGCGATCGGTGCCGGGTTCGCCGAAGACTTCGACATCGAAGCCGCCCGCTACCACAAGGTGATCCTGCTGGCCGACGCCGACGTCGACGGCAGCCACATCCGCACGCTGCTTCTCACGTTCTTCTTCCGCCAGATGCGCCCCCTCGTCGAGGCCGGCTACGTCTACATCGCACAGCCGCCGCTCTACTCGACCAAGGTCTCCAACAAGGAGACGGTCTATCTCAAGGACGACACGGCGAAAGACGCTTTCCTGGCCGAGCGCCCCAACTACTCGAAGGACTTCCAGCGTCTGAAGGGTCTGGGCGAGATGGACTGGGACGAGCTGCGCGACACCACCATGGACGTCGGGTCGCGTTCGCTGCTGCAGGTGTCGGTCGAACAGGCCGCCATCGCCGACGAAGTGATGTCGATCCTCATGGGCGACGACGTCGAGCAACGAAAGAACTTCATCGTGACCAATGCCCGCGAGGTCAGGAACCTGGACTTCTGATGAGTGACACACCCCCGCCCCCGTCCGACACCGACGACCTCGACAACGATGGTGAGCCCGACGACGTCACCGTCATCGAGATCCAGGAGGAGATGGAGAGCTCCTTCCTCGACTACGCGATGTCGGTCATCATCAGCCGTGCGCTGCCCGACGCCCGCGACGGGTTGAAGCCCGTGCATCGTCGGATCCTGTGGTCGATGTTCGACCAGGGGTTCCGTCCCGATCGGGCCCATGTGAAGTGTGCTCGAGTCACCGGCGACTGCATGGCGCGCTTCCACCCCCACGGCGACAGCGCCATCTACGACGCACTCGCCCGGATGGCCCAGCCGTTCTCGCTGCGGCACCCGCTCATCGACTTCCACGGCAACTACGGCTCGCCCGAGGATCCGCCGGCGGCCGCCCGCTACACCGAGTGCAAGCTCGACCCGTTGGCGATGGAGATGCTGGCCGACATCGACGAGAACACCGTCGACTTCATCGACAACTACTCAGGCGATTTCACCGAGCCGGCGGTGCTGCCGGCCCGATTCCCCAACCTGCTGGTCAACGGCAGCCAGGGAATCGCCGTGGGCATGGCGACCAACATCCCGCCCCACAACCTCAACGAGGTGTGCGACGCGGTGACCCACCTGCTCCAGAACCCCGAGGCGTCGGTCGATGACCTCATGGAGTTCGTGCGGGGCCCCGACTTCCCGACCGGTGGGCAGATCCTCGGTCGGGTCGGGATCGAGTCCGCCTATCGCACCGGGCGTGGTTCGGTGAAGATGCGCGCCGCGACCGAGCTGCAGGAGCGCGGTCAGCGTCAGGCGATCGTCGTCACCGCGTTCCCCTACCAGGTGTCGGCCGGCGCGGTGGCCCGCAAGATCTCCGAGCTGGTCAACGCCCGCGAACTCGAGGGCATCGCCGACGTCAACGACGAGTCCTCCGGCGACGACACCCGCTTCGTGATCACCCTGAAGCGTGATGCCAACCCCGAGGTCGTGCTCAACAACCTCTGGAAGTCGACGCCGCTGCAGACCAGCTTCGGCGTCAACATGGTGGCGTTGGTCGGAGGCGTGCCCCGGACCCTCAACCTGCGCGACGCGCTGGTGGCCTATGTCGATCATCAGATCGAGGTCATCACCCGGCGCTCGGAATACCGTCTCGACCAGGCCGAGAAGCGCCTCCACATCGTCGAGGGCCTGATCAAGGCGCTCGATCTGATCGACGAGATCATCGCCGCGATCCGGGCCAGCGAAGATCGCAGCGCGGCGCGTGAGGCCCTCATGGCCGGCCCGTTCGAGTTCAGCGAGGTACAGGCCAACCACATCCTCGACATGCAGCTGGGGCGTCTCACCCGTCTGGGTCGGGCCGATCTCGAGACCGAGGCCGGTGAACTGCGGGAAACCATTGCGGAGCTGCAGTCGATCCTGGGCGACGACGCCAAGCTGCGTGCGGTCATCATCGACGAGCTCGGTGAGGTCCGTGAGAAGTTCGGCGAAGAGCGACGCTCGATCCTCGAGATCGATCCGGGTGAGTTCGACATCGAAGACCTGATCGATGACGACCCGCTGGTCTTCACGATGTCGGCCTCGGGCTATGTCAAGACGGTCCCGGCCGAGGAGTTCAAGACTCAGGGTCGTGGCGGGCGTGGTATCGCCGGCACCAAGCTGAAGGACGAGGACACGCTCACGCACCTCATCCAGACCACCGCCCACTCCTATCTGATGTTCTTCTCCACGCGTGGCCGCGTGTACCGCCTCAAGGCCCACCAGATCCCGGTGGCGTCCCGGCAGGCCCGGGGCACGGCGATCGTCAACCTCCTGCCGCTGCAGGAGGACGAAGACATCCAGGCGATCATCGACACGCGCGACTACGAGACCAATCGATACCTGTTCTTCGCCACGGCGAAGGGGCGGGTCAAGAAGACCCGGTTCAACGCCTACGACTCGTCGCTGCGGGCCGGGCTCATCGCGATCAAGCTCAACGACGACGACGAACTCGTCGAGGTCATCCCGACCAACGGCATGTACGACATCTTGTTGTCGTCGCGCTTCGGGCAGACGATCCGGTTCAAGGAAGACCAGGTCCGCGAAATGGGTCGCAACGCGGCCGGCGTGATCGGGCTGAAGTTCAAGAAGCCCGGCGACGCCGTGGTCGCGTGCGACATTGCGCGAGAAGACTCCACGCTGCTCCACATCACCACGAAGGGCTACGGCAAACGCACGCCCGTCGAGGGATACCCGACCAAGGGCCGCGGCGGCATGGGTGTCGTCGGTATCAAGATCACCGAGGAGAAGGGCGACGTCGTCGGCACGCTAATCGTCGATGACGACGATGAGATCCTCGCGATGACGGCAGCCGGCGTGCTCATCCGCACGCGGGTCGAAGACATCTCCCAGCAGAGTCGGTCGGCCAGCGGCGTCAAGGTGATGAGTCCCGACGACGACGACATGGTTGCCTCGATCGCGCTCGTCCACATCGACGACGAGAACGACGACGTCGAAAACGCCGACGGAGAACTCGACACCCCAGTCGCCGACGCTTCGGGAGACGACCCGCCGACGGACTGATCGTCCGGCGACGCCGTTCACGACGCACTTCCCCCCGAACGAAGGAGGATGTGTGTTGTCAGAAGATGGTCGGGACCGTGGTCAGGCCTTGCCCCTGCTGATGATCGTGATGGCGGTCGCGCTCGTCGCGGTGATGGTCGTGGTCCGGTTGGCCACCGCGGCCGACGACGCGGCGCGAGCCCGCACGGCCGCTGATGCGGCAGCGCTGGCCGGTGCCGCCGAAGGGCGGGCGGTGGCCGATTCGGTCGCAGCGGCCAACGGAGGGGTGCTGCTCGACTACGACGTGGTCCGTGTTGCCACCGGGACGGCGATCGAAGTGGTCGTCGGGGTCGGTGTGGCGCGGGCCCGGGCCCGGGCCGAACAGTTGGTCGAATGGGTGCCACAGTGAACGGATGCCACTGTCGTATCAAGAGGTCGTCGACCATCCGATCTTCTCGGAACCCCCCTTTCGTTGGCGGATGGGAGTGCGGTCCCTCGCGGCCCACGAATGGCTGCAACCCGACGATCGGCGGTCGGCCGACCTGGCCGAGAAGGAGCTCCTGACCCGACAGCGACGCGATGCCGTGTTCGCAGCGCAAGCCCGTAGCGAGCCGGCGTCGGTCGAGATCCACGATCTCGTGGTCGATGCGCTCGCGGGGCACGAGTTGGCCCCGGTCGCGGCGCGACGCCATCCGCTCGAAACCGCCGGGCTGAGTGTGCAGGAAGATCTCTGCCTGCTCGAACCGGTCGGATCATCGTGGGTGTTGACGGCCGGGTCCGTGTGCTTCCCGACGCGGTGGGATCTGCGTGCGGTTCTCGGGTCCTCGCTGGCGGCGATCCACTCGCCGGTGCCGTCCTACGACCGGCACCTGGATGGTCGCGTCGATCGCTTCTTCGATCGCATGGTCCCGGGCGCAGTGGCCCATCGACTCAACTGGTCGCTGGTCGGCGACTCGGCGCGGCGTCTCGAACCCGAGGCCCGGCAGGCGCCGACCGCGTTGCCGGATGATCCCGCGACCGGGCTTCATCTCCGGGTCGAACGCCAGACACTCCGGCGCCTCGTCGGGCATCGGGCGATCGTGTTCGGCATCCGGATCCATGTGTGGCCGCTGGGAGAGGTGGTCGACCACGTCGGTGCCGCCACGCTGGCACAACAGCTGGTCGCCCTCCCCGAAGCCGTCGCCCACTACAAGGATCTCGACGGATTCCGCCATGAGCTCGCGGATTGGCTTCGCGGGATCTGAACCCTCGTGACGACGATGATCGCGGGGTGAGGGGGCCTGGCGGGGTTCGTCCCCTACACTTTCCCGGTGCTCCTGCCGCGGGCGGCGGAGCGCCCACCCCACCATGAGCGAGCTCCCTGACCCCGACGACGCAACCTTTCGTCTCGCCACCGGCGAGGAACTGGTGCTGCCCGGTGACGAACCGTCCGCCCCGGCCACGGCCGACAACGGCGCCGTTGCCACTGCGGCCGGCCCGGCCATCGCCGGTATGTCACGACGCACCACCGCACCACGACCGTCGCTGCGCGATCGGCGCACGGCCGGTCGGCTCCGCGCCCGCAAGGTGCGGCGTCTGGTGCGCCATGTCGAGCCCTGGTCGGTCCTCAAGGTCTCGCTGATCTTCTACTTCTGTCTGTGGGTGATCCTGCTGATCGCCGGCGTGATCCTGTGGAGCTTCGCCGTCGGCTCGGGCACCGTCGACAACATCGAGAACTTCGTCCGCGAACTCTTCGCCCTCGAGAGCTTCGAGTTCAACGCCGACGAGATCTTCCGGGCCAGCGCGATCGGCGGTCTGGTGCTCGTCGTGGCCGGATCCGGGTTCACCGTGCTCATGGCAGTGCTGTTCAACCTCATCAGCGACATCACCGGCGGCGTCCGGTTCACGGTGGTCGAGGAAGAGACGGCCCGACCCCGACCCAAGCGCACCCGCCCACGGCATGGCGCCCGGGTCGTGGCCCAGCCGGGAGCCGCTCCCGCGCACGAGATGCCGGCGGCAGAGCCGTCGTTGCTCGACGATCCCGACCTCACCGCCCTGGGCGGTGGCGACGACGCGCCGGACAACCCCGACATCCCGATCCTGCCCACGGCCGAAGCCCTCGACGCCGAGGAAACCACCAGCTGACGCAGCGGTGATCGACATCTCGCATCACGTTGGCGGCCGCACACCCGCACCGGTAGCGTGATCGCCTCGCGGGGCTATAGCTCAGTTGGTTAGAGCGCACCCCTGATAAGGGTGAGGTCGCAGGTTCGACTCCTGCTAGCCCCACGGCAATGCTTCCGCGTTGCTCGGAGTTTCGCCATGGGGGCGAGACTCCCGGCACCCGCGAGGTGTGTGTCGCAGGTACGTACCGAGGAGGTTCCCGATGGGCGGTCGTGGTCTGTTGACACTCGTGCGCCGGGCGATGGTGGCCTTGTTTGCCGGTATCTCGGTCGCCGCGGCCATCAGGGTGCGCGGGAGCGGTGGTGTCCCACCCCAGAAGGGTGGTTGGCGCGAGCTCGAGGGTCCCGACCTGCAATGACGCGTCGCTGATGAGAGTCGTCCTGTTCGGCGCCGGCGCCACCGGCGCGCGCATCGCCCGCCAGCTCCGCTCGAGCGGTCGGGTCGAGTGTGTGGAGATCCGCGACCAGCAGGAGCCGAAGGCCCGTCGTCTCGTCGAGACGCTGGGTGCCGGCACGGAGTACGGCGAGGGTCGCCACGTCGCCGCCGACACGGCAGCGGTGGTGCTGGCGACGCCGGCCGGTTCGCAGGCGGCCATCGCCCGCCGGGCCGTGCACCGGGGCGTCCCGGTGGTCGCCACCTCGAATCAGATGTCCGAAGTGCGGCGGCTGCTCACCCTCGACCAGGAAGCTCGTCACCACCACGTCCCCGTCGTGATCGGCGCAGGGTTCATGCCGGGGTTCACCGGTCTCCTGGCCCGCCATGCCGCCGACCAACTCGACGAGGTCGACGAGATCCACGTGGCGAAGGTGGGCACCGGCGGCCCGGCCTGCGCCCGCCAGCACCATCGAGCCCTGTCGTCGGCGGGCCTCGACTGGCGCGACGGACGGTGGACCCGACGGGCCGGTGGCTCCGGCCGCGAACTCGCCTACTTCCCGGACCCGATCGGGGGTCGTGACTGTTATCGGGCCGGGCTTCCCGACGCGCTGCTCCTGGTCCCGGAGTTCCCCGGGGTCGAGCGTGTCACCGCGCGCCAAGCCGCGACCCGTCGAGATCGACTCACGGCCCCGCTGCCGATGCTGCGTCCGCCCCATGCCGAAGGTGGGATCGGCGCGGTGCGGGTCGAGCTCCGCGGTCGGGTCGGCATCGAGCGTCGAGTGATCGTCATGGGCGCGATCGAACGACCGGCCGTCGCCGCCGGCGCGGTGGCGGCGTGTACGACCCTGCACGTGCTCGCCGACCGGGCCGAATCCGGGGCCTACGGGCTCGCCGGGATGGCCGACCATCTGGGGCTGCTCAAGGCGGTGGCCGACTGCGGCGTGCGTCCGATGCGGTTCGAAGGTGTGACGACGTTCCTGTGACGCGTTTCTCCTGACGAGAAGGTCAAGGTCGGCCCTCAACGTGCCGTAGTTCGTTGAAACGACGCCGATCCTGGGTCATTTGGAACATTTTTCGAGAAATCGCTAAAGGCCGTCGCGGGTCGCGCCGAAACCTTTTCCGCTGGAAGAAGTTCGGTGACAGGACCGAGCTTCACATTCAAGAGGGAGATCCGGGGCGATGAACAAGGGCGATACGGAGCAGAGGATGCGAAGCACACGGGCGAGTCGCCGACGTGTGCGTCCGACCCAGGGGGCCGGCTCGATGGATGCCGAGCTCGCCGAGATGATCGAGGACAACCTGCCGCTCGTGAAGCACATCGTGTTTCAGGTGGCCGTCCACTTCCCCCGCCACGTCGACCGTGACGAACTGGCTCGGGCCGGTGCGCTCGGACTCGTCGAGGCCGCCCGTCGCTACGACGAGGACCGCGGCGTGCCCTTCGAGCGTTTCGCCGCTCAGCGCATCCGGGGTGCGATCCTCGATGCGGTGCGGGCCGCCGACTGGGCCCCGCGCTCGGTTCGCAGTCTCGCTCGCAAGTTGGAGGGTGCCGAGCAGCGCCTCGCCACCGAACTCGGTCGGATCCCGAACAAGGAAGAGATGTCGGAAGCGCTCGGCATGAGCCAGAGCGAGCTCAACCGGCTCCAGGATCGGATGTTCCGCTCCGTCGTGCTGGCCCTCGAACACGAGACGGCCGACGATGTCGAGAAGGGCCTCACCCTGGTCGACGTGCTCGTCGACGAGAGCTCGATCGAGCCGTCGGCAGAGCTCGAGACCCGCGAACTGCACGGCTATCTTCGTGACGCGATCTCCTTGCTGCCCGAGCGCCACCGTCTGGTGGTCGTCGGCTACTTCCTCGAGGGTCGCACCAGCCAGGACCTGGCCGACTTCCTCGGGGTCACCGAGTCTCGTATCAGCCAGCTCCGCTCGGAATCGCTGCTGATGCTCCAGGAAGGCATCGAGGCCCAGTACGTCTCCGACACGCCCGACCCGTGCGAGGTCACCGGCCGCGTCGCCCGCCGCAAGGCCAACTACGCCAAGGGGATCTCCGAGGCCTCGGCCTTCGCCGACCGCATGGAACAGATCAACCTGATCGAATCGGACGCCCCGGCCATCGTCGGTCTGCGCTGATCGAAGACGAGAGAACTGCGGCGTGGCCCGACGGGCCCGTCGCCAATGACGAAGAGAGCACCGGTAGCGTGGCGACCCATGGGTCGCCACGCTGCTGTTTTCGTCCTCGTCACGGTGTTCGCCGTCGCCTGTGGCGACGCGGGCGGCAGCTCGGTTGCGACCTCGACGAACGAGGACGGGATCGCGATCGGCACGATGGAGCTCTGCCTCGGGGAGACGTCGCCCGAGCCCGAGTTGCTCGAGGTGGGTGTGGTGTTCGAGCTCCCCGACAACGGCAACGACCACGTGTTCTGCCCGAGCTACGAGCAGCGTCCACCGGCGAGCGGCGATCACTTCGATGCCTGGCAGAACTGTGGGTTCTACCGCGTCCCGGTGCAGGACCAGACCGCCGTTCATGCGCTCGAGCACGGGGCGGTGTGGATCGCGTACTCCCCGGATCTCACCGGCGATGAAGTCGCCGCGATCGAGGCCCGCACGGCCGGCGAGACACACATCCTCGCGGCCCCCTATCCGGGCCTGCAGAACGCCATCGTCTTGACGGCGTGGACCCGCCAGCTCGCGGTGGATCGGGTCGCCGATCCCCTGTTCGAGGAATTCATCGACACCTACCTGGCCCGCAAGTCGCCGACCGCTCCCGAGGCGGGGGTCAGCTGTGCCGGTGCCATCGGTGCAGCCCCGTCGGATCCCGACGCCGGATTCGAGGACATCCTCGCCCAGGTCTTGGATCGCTGATCAGCGCCAGAGATCGAGCAGGGTGTCGTGGATCGCGCCGTTGGTGGCGATCCCCGAACCCGTCCTCCATGCGTCGGTCGAGTCGTCGCCGTCGAAGGTCGAGTACCGCCCGCCGGCTTCGGGGATGATCACCGCCATGGGGGCGACATCCCAGGGATTGGCGAGGGGATCGATCATCGCCTCGGCCCGGCCCGTCGCGACGAGGGCGTAGCCGTAGCCGTCGCCCCAGGTGCGAAACACCATGTCACTGTCGAGCACGGCCGCCAGGGCGTCGTCGGGCCAGTAGCCGAATCCGCTGGTCATGGCGTAGGCCCCGTTCAGCGTGTCGTGGTCGCTGACGCGACACGGCCGGTCGTTGAGGAATGCGCCCCGGCCGCGACCGGCCCACACCGTCTCGCCGAGGGCGGGCAGGTTGACGACGCCGACGGCGGGCCCGTGCTCGTCGACCAGGGCCAGCAGGTTGCTGTAGAGGGGGACACCCTTCGTGAAGGCCTTGGTGCCGTCGATCGGGTCGATCACCCAGGTGCGGCCGCTGGTCCCCGCCGTGTCCTGGTGTTCCTCGCCGATGACGGCGTCGTCGGGGAAGCGCGTCGAGAGTTCGTCACGCATGAGACGTTCGGCAGCGAGGTCGGCTGCCGTGACGGGTGACCCGTCGTGCTTGTGGTCGACGGTGAGGTGCTCGTTGCGGAACCACTCGAGCGTCAGTTCGCCGGCCGCCCGGGCGATCGACACCGCAGTGTCGATCAGGTCGGTGTCGACAGGAGGATGTTCAGACATCGGAGGGGATCACCTTGATCGGTCGTCGGGCCAACAGGGCGCCGGTGCGCCGCTGTAGGAGGAATGTCATCAGCAAGGGGCCGATCACGCCGAGGCGGGCGTCGGACGTCTCGGCCGCGACGAGGAACATGCCCCACCAGACGCAGGCGTTCCCCACATGGGTGGGCCGCCGGCCGAAGCGCCAGAGGCCACGGTCGATGTCCCTTCCCTGGTTCCCGGGGATTGCGTGGAAGCGGTCGAACTGGACGTCGGCGACCGCTTCGACGAAGAGGCCGACACCCCAGATCACCACCCCGACCACGGACACCCAGCCGATCGCCGGGCTGACCGGTGTCATCGCGAGCATCACGGGCAGGGCGACCACGAACAGCAGGACCCCCTCGAGGGTGAGGGCGGATGCCCGCGACCGGATCGTCGTGGTGGGCGCAGGGTCCTGGCGGCTGCGCCACCCGTGGTACACAGCGAGCCGGGTTCCCCAGATGGTGACCATTGCGGTCAACAGGGCGATCCGCCCGTCCTCGCCGTCGCCGATCAGGGCCGAGATCCAGACGACGACCACGAACCCGGAGCCCCAGACGACGTGGGTCAGGCCGGCCCGGGGTCGGGTCAGGCCGATGATCGAGGCCACGAGCACGACGACCACGACCCCGGCGCCCGCGCCGACCAGCACGTCGACATGGCCGCTCACGCCCGGAACTCCCGGGCGCCGGGCGCCGCCGGTGTCCTACCGTCTCGTCGCCGTTCGGTCACCCGCTGATCGATCCAGCGGTCCATGTCGATCCAGCGGTCGAGAAGCCAGGTGACGAACTCGTCCTCGTCGGTCGGCACTTCGGCCCGGGGAATGCGCCAGAGGCGGACCCGGACCGGCTCGGCCAGCGGGAGGTTGGCGTGGATGTCGGCGAGGGCGCCGAACGACTCCATGCCCTCGTGGGCGACGAGGACCAGGTCGGCGTCTGGCGCACCGGCCATCAGGGCCAGCGTTCCGGCGGGGCGAGGGGGGAGCAGATGCCGGAGTGCGCGAACCGTCTCCTCGAGATCGGGTCGCGTCTCGGCGATGCGGGATGCGGCCCGGTCGAGCCGCTCCGGCGTATAGAAGGTGCCCTCGGGGAAGATCACCGCCACGGTGTGGTCGTCGACCCCGGTCGCGAGCTCCATGATCCGGGCGCTGAGCGGAGAATCGGCTGCCGGGGTCCGATCGACGAACACGTGAGGGAGGCGGTTGCCGACGATGTCCATTGCCGGCGACCACTGGAGATCGTCTTTGAGGGTGTAGCGAACATGGTGGCCGCCGACGTTGCCGAACAGCAGGATCGGGAGCACGGCGTCGGTATGGCTGGCGTGGCGGGAGAGCACGATCGAGTTGGCGCGTTCGATCTCCTCGGGATTCTCGACCACCCATCGAAGACCGGCGAGGCGACGGAGGTTGTTGATGTGGCGGGCCCCCCAGCCGACCATCAGGCGGTGGAACCGCTCCTGGGCGAGTGGCCGATCGAGTCGACCCGCGTGGAACACGGTCATGGCGATGGCGGTCCACGTGCCGAGACCCTCGTTGCCGAGTACCCCGAGGTAGAGCACCCAGATGCGGGTCCGGCGCAGGCGCGATCCTGTGACGAGGTCGACGAGCACCAGCACGGGGAGCACCACGGGGGTGAGGGCGAGCACCACGAAGAAGGTGAGGCTGAGCACCGTGATGCTGATGGGACGGCGGATCGCCGGCCGGGGCAGATCGGCCATGTCGCGACGCTAGCCCCGGCCACCGGCACCGAACGAGGCGACGGTCGGGATCACGCGGGGCCGGAGCGCCGCTGGAATCCTACATGTGTTCCTGTGTAGTTTCACTACATCCTGGTCGATCACGGCCGGCGAGAAGGTCCGGGTGACCACGAGGAGGACGTATGGAAGAAGCGATCGCGGTGACCGCGGCCGACGTGCAGGCGAGTCGGGATGCGGCGACTCGGGCGCTGATCGGCGCCGACTGGGCCCGCGAGCTCGCGCTCGACATCGACCGCCGGCGTTCGATGGTGGTGCACCGTCACGATGCGGCGATCGTGCGTCACGTGCCCGAGACGTGGTCGTCCGCGGCGGCGACGGTCAGTCGCGAGGAGTTGCACCACACGGTGGCCTTCTCGCTCTGGGCCACGGGGGAGGCCTTGCGGTCGACCATCCTCGCGCTCGATCACGAGGCGGTTCGGCTCGACGGGGTCGCGTCGACCCATCGGCATCGGGCCGACCGGTTGGCCGCGGACCTGGCGGTGGCCGAGCGTCAGGCGACCCGGTCGGTGTCGAGCACGTCGCTCGACGGGTAGAACCCGCGGAAGCGCCGAGGGGCCCGGAAGGGCTGCCACTGGTCGTGGTTCTGCGCCAGCCGGTCGGCGATCGCGAATACCGCGGCCGGATTGTGGCCGAGGCCGCAATGGCTCCCGTAGACCTCGATGTTCTCGGTCCGGGGCAGGTCACGGTTGAGACACTGATGCCAGCTGACGACGCCGTCGGTCCGGGTGTAGATCGAGGTGGTGGGGACCGACAGGGGCTCGCGTGCCCAACTCGGGGTCCGGGGCACCGGGAAGTCGTCGCTGTGCCGGCGGCGCAGCGCGGCGAAGGCGACCCGGGCGTTGGACTGCTCCGGGCCGGTGGTCTGGAACGGGCTGCCCAGGGTGATCACCTGGCGGATGGTCGACGGGTCGAGACGGGCCATCTCGCGGGCGAACAAGCCGCCCAGGGACCATCCGACGAGGTCGATCGGACCCTTCTTGCGGTCGAGGTGGGCGATCAGGTCGATCAATCCGTCGACGATCTCGGTGGTGGGGCCGACGTTGGTGCCGAGGCCCCATCCCTGGGTGTCGTAGCCGAGGTTCGACAGCAGCAGCCGTAGCGGTTTCGTGCTGGCATCGCCGGCCATGAAGCCGGGAAGCACCAGCACGTGGCGTTCGGCGCGTGCCCGCGGGAGCATGGCGGCCATCATCGGTGCGGTAGCGGCGAACGCGCCGAGTTCGGGAGCGGCGCGGACCTCCATCAGCGCAAGGAGCGGATGCGGAGGTCGAGCCATCGGCTCATGGTGTCAGCAGGCGTGCTCCCGAACAACCTCCGGGCGAACTCGGAGCGTGGTGTCGCCGGCTCCGCGCGTCACGATCCCGGGGTCGGGATGACCATCGTGGGGAGCTCCGGTGCGGGCCCCCACGCGATCGCGGCCTTCGAGAAGCCCTGCGCCACGGCCACGGTGAGCGTCAGCTCCGCTCGTTCGGGCCGGCTCAACGCGTCACCGACGGGGAGGGGTGGACGAGCGCCGATCACGGCATCGGCCCAGCCCACCGCATCCTTCCATCGGTCCGACAGCGTCGTCGCGTCGACCTCGCCGTCGATCAGCTCGACCATCTCCTCGGTGAGACCCTGCTGCTGCGCACCTGCGAAGCGGAGGTTGCGTCAAATCCCGCAGTCGGTGATGCGGGCGTTGCGGAGTCGTCCGACCTCCTTGGTCGCCTCGTCGACCACACCGTGTTGCCAGAGGCGGGCGTAGAAGGCGTCGAAGCGGTCATTGAGCTCGGCGTCGTGTTCGAAGAAGTTCATCGAACCCTCGGGCGGCGGGAACCTCATGTCGGGTCGGCTCCGCCCACGGCGTGCCAGGCGAGATCGGCCCGGGCCTGCGCTTCGATGGTGGCCAGGCCGATGGTGAACGCGGCTGCGGTGGCGTCGTCGAGGTGGGCGCGCACCGCGGCGGCCAGTTCGTCGGTCATGGCGTGGGGGTCGATCACCCACATCTCGGTGAAGGCGAGGCAGGCGTCGACCGCGGCCCCGTCGGGCGCGGCGGCGGGTGCGGACGGGTGCCGGCCGGCCTCGGGGGAGGCGCCGACGAGTTCGCACACCCGGAGCCGGCAGCGTTCGAGCAGGCCGGGGTCGACGCGCCCGTCCCACACCCCGTCGAGGAGGTGGAGAAACGCCCCGGCCACGCCGGGGTCGAGTTCGTCGATCAGCGTCATGACGACATCGACCCTATGTGGCGTCGAGGGCACCGGCGAGTCGATCGACTGCTGCCTCCAACTCCGACGGCGACGCGGTCGCCCAACTGAGGCGGAGGTGGGCGGACAGGTCGCGCTCGACCGAGAAGGCCGAGCCGGGCACGAACGCCACCCCGCGGTCGAGGGCGACAGGGAGGAGATCCTCGGTGGTGGCGAACGGGGTGTCGGCGAGGCCGCTGATCTCGGCCCACACGAACATCCCGCCTCCCGGGCGGTCGTACACGATGCGTTCGCCGAGCCGATCGCGCAGGGCCGCGCAGAGTGCGTCCCGCTTGATTCGGGTGGCGTCGCGCAGGCCGGCCAGGTGGTGGGGGTACCAGTCGGCGGTGAGGGCACCGAGCACGATGGCCTGGCTGACGGTGCTGGTGTGGAGATCGGCGGCCTGTTTGGTCCGTTCGATGGACTGGGCGAGCCATCGGGGGGCGATGGTCCAACCGACGCGTAGACCGGGGGCGAGGATCTTGGAGCTGCTCCGGAGGTGCACGCTCATCGGGTGGGGCGCGGGTTCGGCCGGTGCCGGACCCTCGACGTGGAGGTCGCGGTAGGGATCGTCGAACACGACCAGGAACCCATGACGGTCGGCGAGCGCGAGCAGGCGGGCGTGGCGTGCGGCCGACAACGTGGCTCCCGACGGATTGTGGAAATGGGGCACCAGATAGACGAACTTCGGACGGATCCCCGTCCGGAGGCGGTCTTCGAGCAGGTCGACGTCGATCCCCTCGCTGTCGGTGCGCACCGACACGAGTTCGGCGCCGGCCCGCCGGAACGCCTGGGTCGCACCGAGATACTCGGGGTCGGAGACCACCACGGTGTCGCCGGGGTCGAGGAGGCTCTCGGCCAGCAACCACAACCCCTGTTGCGACCCGGTCGTGACCACCACGTCGTCGACCGACGTCGCCGCCGGAGTGGTGGCGACGATGTGGTGTCGTAGATCGAGTTCCCCGGCGGTCAGGCCGTACTGGAGGGTGCGGGCGCCGTCGGCCCGCAGCACCGTTTCGGCGATGTCCGCGAGTTGATCGATCGGGAAGCGGCTGGGGTCGGGCAGTCCACCGGCCAGGCTGATCATCCCCGCCCGCTGGGCGTGTTCGAGGAGATCCCGGATCGCCGAGGTGGTGGCGGTGCGGGAGCGTTCGTTGAGCATCGACGACATCTCTGCACCGTGACGGTGCCCACCGAGGGGAGGAAGGCCCCCCTGATGGTGGTAGCACCAGTGTTACCATCAGATGGATGAAGGCCGATGAACTGGGGGAGTTCCTGCGGAGTCGTCGGGAGCGTCTGCGCCCCACCGACGTCGGCCTTCCCGCCGGCGGTGGCCGTCGGGCTGCGGGCCTCCGCCGGGAGGAGGTCGCCGTACTGGCCAACATCGGCGTGTCGTGGCTCACCCGGCTCGAACAGGGCCGGGCCAACCGCGTCTCGGCCGAGGTGCTCGACGGACTCGCCACCGCTCTGCGCCTGAGCCCGCCCGAGCGGGCCCACCTGTTCGGACTGGCCGACGTGCGGCCGCCCGCCCGGTCGGTGGTCGGACAGCGCGCCGGCCCGAGCCACCGGATCCTGGTCGACGGTCTCGAACCCAACCCGGCCTACGTCCTGGACCATGCGTGGAACCTGGTCTGCTGGAACGACGCCGAGCGTGCGCTGTTCCCGGTGCTCGCCACCGCGGCGGATCCCAACCTCCTCCGACTCACCCTCGACACGGTCGAGTTGCGGTCGTTCATGACCGACTGGTCCGCCGAGGTCGTCCGTCTCGCTCGCCAGTTCCGCCTGCATCTCGGCCAGTTCCCGAGTCCCGAGGGCTCGGCGCTGGCCGACGAGCTCCGGGCCCGACACCCCGAGTTCGCGGCTGCCTGGCAGGAGCACGACGTCGCGGTGTTCTCCACCCAGACCCGACGATTCGCCCATCCGCATGAGGGTGAGCTCACCTTCGATCATCACCGGCTCTACCTGGCCGACCATCCGGGTTGGACCGTCGTCATCTACACACCCACGCCGGGTACACCCACCGGCGAGCGGTTCGGTCGGGTGCGGGCCGGTTAGCGGAGGTCCCAGGCCAGGTCGAAGGAGCGCACGGCCCGGGCGAAGATGTTGGGCTCGACATCGGGTTCGCGCACGACGCGGAGGTTGGTGACCCGCCGGCTCAGCGCCTCGAAGAGGAGCCGCAGCTCGATACGGGCGAGGTTGGCGCCGAGGCAGAAGTGGGTGCCGTGGCCGAACGACAGGTGGGGATTCGGGTCGCGGGTGGGGTCGAACTCGTCCGGCCGGTCGAACACCGCCGGATCGCGGTTCGCGGCCGGGTAGACGAGGGCGATGCGGTCGCCGGCGGCGATGGCAGTCCCGGCGACGTCGGTGTCGGCGGTGGCGATGCGAAACATGTTGTTGAGGGGCGTGACCCAGCGGATCAACTCCTCCACGGCCGTGGGCACCGTGGTCGGATCCTCGGCCATCCGATCCCAGACGTCGGGGTGCTCGGCCAGGGTGCGCAGACCGTGCGCGATCACAGTGCGGGTCGTCTCGGCTCCACCGGCGATCACCAGGCCGGTCTCCATCACCATGGTGTTGCCGTCCATCCCCGCGGCGAGCCAATCGGAGAAGAGATCGTCGGCCGGCTCGGCCATCCGGACCGGCAGCACCGACTCCATGACGGCAGCCCATTCCTGGATACTGCTCATGAACGACTCGAACAGGGTCGGGTCGTTGATGGCGGAGTCGATCCGCATCTGGCGTTCCGACCAACTCTTCACCTCGCGCCACATGTCCTGCCCGAAGCCGAGGAGTTCCGCAGTGACCCGACAGGGCAGCTGTGACGCCATCGCGTCGACCACCTCGACCTGGCCGTTGGCGGTCGCCTCGTCGATGGCGCGGTCGACGAGGTCGCCGACCAGTGCGGTGTAGTGCTCGGTGTGGTCACGAACCGCCTTCGGCGTGAACCGACGGTTCACGAGGCGGCGCTGGGCGAGATGGTCGGGGTCGTCCTCGC
>Ga0213866_10000444_pt1 | contig 33685 bp, 28 predicted proteins | sample PICome_11_FD_160079 | JGI IMG/M metagenome (GOLD analysis project Ga0213866, IMG submission 160079) | Coastal seawater microbial communities near Pivers Island, North Carolina, United States - PICO284 | ecosystem: Environmental > Aquatic > Marine > Coastal | place: USA: North Carolina... | reverse complement strand
ATTGATTACGCCGTTGGCTTGTCGGAGCTTCCCCAGCTGGGGCAGAAGGTGGGTGAGGGGGATTGCTTGGCCCTGGTTCATGCTCGCTCGCGGGAAGAGGCTGAGCTGGCAGTCGCGAAAGTTCAGCGTGCTGTGACCTTGAGTGACTTGCCATCCAGCGGTCAGCCGGTGGTCTACGAGGCCATCGAGGGGTAGAGATCAAAAAAAGACCGCAGGCTAACCTGCGGTCTTTGAAAGGTTTATCACCGAAAAGTGGCTCAGTCGGTGTAGGCTGGGGCTCCGTGCTCAGCAACGTCTAGGCCCTCAGCTTCTTCCTCGTCGGTCACTCGGATTCCGAACATCACCTTGCCAACGATGCAGAGGATCAACGAGAATACAAAGGCAAAAATGTAGACAGCAGCGACTCCAATCAACTGGGACATGAGGCTAAAGGTTCCTGCCTCCTCAGTTGTGAAGAAAACTAGGGCGACTGTTCCCCAAATTCCGCAAACTCCATGAACTGAGATGGCACCGACGGGATCATCTATCTTGATATTGTCGAAGAAGAGGATGGAGAACACAACGATGACACCGCCAATCGCTCCCATGATAACGGCACCCCAAGGACCGACCACGTCAGCTCCAGCTGTAATCGATACGAGCCCTGCAAGGAGACCGTTGAGGGCCATCGATAAATCTGGCTTTTTGAGGACAATCATGGAAGTCACGATTGAAGCGACCCCGCCAGCAGCTGCCGCAAGAGCAGTTGTGGTGAAAACGAGACCAAGGGGTCCTGGCGCAGCTGAAAGAACTGATCCCCCGTTAAAACCAAACCATCCAAAGAAAAGGAGGAAAACACCAATCGCTGCGAGTGGCATACTGTGACCTAGGATGGGCTTAACACCATTAGCAGTATACTTTCCAGCGCGAGGGCCAAGGACTATAACCGCAGCAAGAGCAGCAGCTCCACCGAAGCCATGAACCACGGTTGAACCAGCAAAGTCCTTAAATGGTGTTTCCATCGCAGAGAGGAAGCCTCCACCCCAGTGCCACGAACCCGCGATCGTGTAACCGAACGCAACGAGAATCGTAGAGTAAATCATAAAGAAGCCGATTTTGATCCGCTCAGCGACTGCTCCTGAAACAATAGTCGCAGCTGTCGCGGCAAACATCGCTTGGAAGATAAAGTCGCCGTAGCCAGTCATGGCGAGGCCAACACCACCATACCCAAAGGTATCTCCACCGTCCGCATTAAGATCCCCGATCAACGATCCTATTGAGAAATAACCGTTGAAATCCCCAGGGTAGTGCGTGTTGAATCCTGTGAGGGCATAAGTGAGTAGACCAATAGAGATAATCCAGACATTCTTGAAGAGAATGTTGACCGTATTCTTCTTCTGAGTCAATCCGGCCTCTAGAGTTGCGAAGCCGAGGTGCATGATGAAAACCATAGCTGCGGCAATAACCGTCCAGAGCATCGATGTTGTAAAGAAGTCGAAGGCATACGCCGTGTCTCCTTGTCCGGCAACAAGCTCCTCATATCCAGCCTTGGTTTCATCAACTTCTTCTATTGCTGGAGGAGTCTCCTCGGTTACTTCTTGAGCGTTTGAGACGCCGAATCCGGCGAAGAGACCGACTACTAGGGTTAGCAGCCATGCTTTTGTCATTTTTTGTGTTAGCTTTCGCATTTTTTTTTTGGGTTCTCGTTGAACGACGCCAAGTGAGCAACGGATGTGCCACGATATGATGAATCAAATTCATAAATGGCATGAATAATGCTTTGAGAGAGTTCCCATCCTGACGATGTGGGGCACAATCTGACAAATTATGACTACATGCCGACATTCCACGAAAACCTTCGGAGCATTCCTCACGATGCTGTTCTTTAGCTCGAGCTCTCTCTGGGCCCAGGGAGACACTCCAATCGACACTGGGGATACCGCCTGGATGATCACCGCCACTGTTTTGGTCCTTATGATGACCCTTCCCGGGCTGGCCCTATTTTACGGAGGGTTGGTGAGGGCTAAAAACGTTCTTTCAGTGCTGATGCACTGCTACGCGATCGCGGCCCTGGCCTCGGTAATGTGGGTCGCATTCCTTTATACAATGTCCTTTGACGACCAAGGTGGAGATTGGGTCGGAGGCGGCACAAAAGCGTTCCTTTCCGGAGTGGGACTGGAAAGTGTGATAAATGGCATTCCGGAGACTGTTTTTGTGATGTTTCAAATGACTTTCGCCATTATTACTCCGGGACTGATCGTCGGAGCATTTGTCGAACGCATGAAGTTTGTTGCGGTGATGGTTTTCACAGCCCTTTGGTTGGTTCTTGTCTATGCTCCAGCTGTTTTCTGGGTTTGGGGTGGCGGAATTATGGCCAGTTGGGGAGTGATTGATCTTGCTGGAGGAATCGTGGTTCACGCGACCGCTGGGGTGTCTGCGCTGGTTCTAGCCAAGATGATCGGGCCACGTCAGGGTTTTCCAAAGCAGCTTCAGCCTCCTCATAGTCCGGGCCTTGTGATGATTGGTGCTTCTCTCCTCTGGGTTGGCTGGTTTGGTTTCAATGCCGGTTCGCAGGGCGGAGCCAGCGGAGCGGCAGGAATGACAATGTTAGTGACTCATATTTCTGCTGCCACAGCTGCGCTGGTTTGGTGCCTCGTAGAGCGAATCCAAACAGGTAAGACTGGGGTAGTTGGCATCGCGACCGGAATGGTGGCTGGCTTAGCTACAATAACGCCGGCTTCAGGTAACGTTGGGCCGATGGGGGCTCTTTTGATCGGACTTTCTGCCGGGGTTATTTGTTATTTCATGTGTGGAGTTGTCCGTAACAAGTTGAATATTGATGACTCGCTCGATGTCTTCGCGGTGCACGGTGTGGGTGGCATACTAGGAACCATTCTGGTAGCATTTCTAGGTGCCGAGGGGGTCCTCGGGGGCTTGGGGCTCAATGAGAATCCTGAAACTGGTGAAACTTACTCTAGTATCGAGCAGCTCATTGTTCAGCTGAAGTCCATCGGAATAACCGTCGTTTGGTCCGCAGTCGCAACAGTTATCATTGTTACGCTTATCAAAAAGACGGTGGGTCTGCGGGTTTCGGAAGAGGTTGAGGCGGAGGGTCTAGACTCTGCAGAGCACGGGGAAACGGCCTACAACTTTGACGCTTAGTTCTAATTTAGGAAATTAAGCTAAGATTCCAAAATAAAAGCGGGGTCTGACCGGCCCCGCTTTTTTGTCAGTGATTTCAGCCGGCTGACCCCCAAATCCATTTGGTAGCGATGGCAACCGGGTAGAAATAAACCGGTCTTTCAGGGTTAGCGATCATGATCGATGAAGCCCGAAAATGGGACCTTGTGGACGGGGGGGAGGTTGTCTGTGGCCGGATTTGGGAGGATACTGCGACCTTTGACATGAACCCAGACGTCGGCAGGGAGTGTATACACGTTCAATAAGCCGCAGGAATGCTTGGCGTTTTTGTTTTTGCTGTCTCAACGGATCATTAATTGAAGGGTTCCGCAGACTCCGGATCCGGTGGCAGCAAGGAGGAAAAGCCAACGGCCTTTTGAAATCTCGTGAGTTTTTTTGCGAATGTAGTAACAAAATCACAGGGATGTGCGTCATACCTTGTGAATACTTGAATTTACATTGTGATCACGGCAAATGCACAAAAGGCAAAGTTGCGGTCGCTCTGGCAAGGAATAAGACTATGAAAACACTCCCGAAAGCACCGACTACCTCTGCTTCTCGTTATGATACAGATAGCAGCTTGAGGCTCTACATGCGCGAAATCAGCGAGACTCCCTTGCTAACGCCACAGGAAGAGATTGAATTGGCAGCCCTGATCAAGAAGGGCGATAAAGATGCCCGAACCCGTATGATTAAGGCGAATTTGCGCCTCGTCGTGAAGATCGCCCAAGACTATTCGAACTACGGTCTTCCATTGATGGATTTGATTTCCGAGGGCAATATCGGCCTAATGAAGGCCGTTGAGCGTTTTGACCCGGCGAAGGGCGGAAAGCTATCTACCTATGGCTCCTGGTGGATCAAGCAATCCATCAAGCGGGCTCTCGCGAACCAGAGCAAGACGATTCGTCTCCCGGTCCATATGGTGGACAAAATCGCGAAATTACGTCGCGTGATGTCGCTTCTCACTGAAGCCTACGGCCGTGAGCCAACCGATGAGGAATTGTGCCAAGAGATCGGCATGCCCCCCAAAAAGCTCTCATTGTTGAAGCGGGCTGCGCAGCGCCCGACGTCTCTCGACGCTCCGGTTGGGGATGAGGATAGTTCCAGTTTCGCGGAAATTATCGGAGACGAGCGTGCCGACGATCCTTTCGAGGCCCTTTCTGACAAAAATATGCTCAATCAAATCGATACTTTGCTCGAAGTTCTCGACGAGCGCGAAGCGAAGATTATTGAGGCCAGATATGGGCTGGGAGGCAGAATTGCGATGACTTTGGAGGAAGTTGGGCGCGAATTTGGGGTCACCAGGGAAAGAATTCGCCAATTACAAAACATTGCGCTTGATAAAATGCGTGAAAAGTTGCGTAAAAGAGAGAAGCCAATAGGAACTTTTCTTTCGAGGAAGGTTTCTTGAGGTTAGATAACACAATCCATTGCGATTGGGATCGTAGGTGTGAAGAGCGGCAGGGGTGACCCTGTCGCTCTTTTTCTTTGGTCCGAACAACAGGTGGGGATGTGGAGTTCAAGGCGACTGGGCTCGCATCAATGACTCCGGGATTCGCTTTATCAGGCTCCGAAAATGTTGATGGCCTGAAGGTTGAGGTATTCAGGTTCGAGGCTGTAAAGACTAATCTAAAGGTAGCGTGTGGTCCGGAGGGGTCTATCGCGGTCCACTTGGGTTTTGCGGTAGGTGATGCGGAGAGACCCAATGGTCCGGTTCAACCGGAGTAATTCGAGGACACAGGCGGGAGCCGGCAAGCGGAAATGGTCACGAGAAGGGGCGTTGACTTACGAAGCGGTTTTAGCGAAGAATACGAAAGAGCGCAAAAATGACAAAACGAATCATGCTGCGTCGTAACCAGAAATTGATTGTGAATTCTTCAACCAGTAACAAAATCTCCCGTCGAACAGCCCTCGGAGGTCTCGCTTCGCTTGCGACCGTGTCAATTGTGCCCAGCCGCGTGCTCGGTCTCAATGGTCAGACCGCTCCTTCAAACCAGTTGACCCGAGCCATCCTTGGTTGCGGAGGCATTAGTAACGCCCATCTGGGAATGCCTGGGAAAATCCTGGCAATGTGCGATGTCGATTCCAATCGTCTTAAAGGCCAAATGGCCAAAGTCCAGAAGACGGGCAACAAGGACGTGAAAGGTTATCATGATTTTCGCGAGATCATCGCCCGTGATGACGTCGATATCATCCACACCTGCACGCCTCCGCACTGGCATGCCTACATGGCGATTGCGGCGGCACAGGCTGGCAAGGCGATTTGGGGTGAGAAGCCGATGTCGCGGACCATTGGCGAGGGAATGGCGATGAAAAAGGCAATTGAGAAGGCCGGTGTGGCTTTCCGCATCAACACGTGGTTCCGTTTCCGGTCAAATTTCTATGGTTCCGGAGTGACTGCTCGTCAGGTCAAGAAAGCGGTCGATGGCGGCTTGCTTGGTAAGGGACCATACAAGGTTACACTGTCCGGGATCACTGGTTTCAACTGGAAATTCAATTGGTCCGGAAAGACCAATCTGCAAGTCCAGCCGGTGCCCGATCACTTCGATTACGATTTCTGGCTTGGGCCGGCACCGTATCGTCCCTACAACGCGCACCGGACGCACGGCACTTTCCGTGGCTACTGGGACTATGATGGTGGCGGACTGGGGGACATGGGTCAGCACTACCTTGACCCGGTCCAGTATATTCTGGGCAAGGATGATGAGTTGCCGGTTTCGGTTGAGATTGATGCTGACCCACAGGACACCGATGCCGTGGGCAGCTGGCGTCGCATCACATATAAGTATGCCGATGGAACTACCATCGTGCTCGACGGCGAGAACAAGGACAAGGATGCCGCGTTTATTGAAGGGCCTGAAGGAAAGATCTTCAGGGGCTTCAAGTCCGATGTGAAGGGCTTTGCCGAGAAGTTGAAGTCGCTTCCGGAGCCAGCCCCGCAGGTGACTGATTTTCATCAGGCCATCCGTGAGAAGAAGAAATTCGCGCTCAATGAGCAGAACGGTTTCAACTCCTGCACGCTGATCAACCTTGGTAAAATTGCGCATCGCTTGAATGCCAACCTTAAGTTCAATCCTAAGAAGATGCAGTTCGTCGATAACGCCCTCGCGAATTCATTAATCGACCAGCCTTGTCGCGAGAAGTGGAAGCTTCCCGTTTAAGTTGATTCTTTTCACAGACGGCCACCTTATGTGAGGTGGCCGTTTTTTTATCTGCTTCTTGATAAATTATGAAATCTCTCGTACTTTCTCTTGTTTTTTTGCTTTCCGCGATTGCCTTCGGCGATCCCGCCAAACCCAATGTTGTTTATATTCTTGCCGATGATCTGGGTTACGGAGATCTCAGGAGTGGAAATCCGGCGGGTGGGATCGCCACGCCGGGATCGGATCAAATGGCGAAAGATGGGATGGTCTTTACGGATGCTCATTCCAATTCCTCGGTTTGCACCCCGACTCGCTACGGGGTTTTGACCGGGCGGTATGCGTTTCGCTCGCGGATGAAAAAGGGTGTTTTGAGTGGCTATTCCACTTACCTCATTGAGAAAGGGCGAATGACGGTGCCTTCGTTTTTGAAGGGGCAGGGTTACCATACTGCATTTATCGGGAAGTGGCATCTTGGCTGGGACTGGGCCAAGAATGGCAAGAAGGTTGATTTCTCCAAGCCAGTCCGGAACGGGCCGAAAGAAAAAGGATTTGAGTATTCCTATGGTCATTGTGGGTCGCTCGACATGGCGCCGTATGTTTGGGTCGAGAATGGAATGCCGACAGCGGTTCCGACGAAGGAGACCGGGCGGACCAAGCAGGAATCTAAGAATGGCTGGTGGCGAAATGGACCGACTTCGCCCGATTTTGATCACGAGGATGTGCTGCCAAATCTCACCCGTCGTGCGGTGAAATATGTCAGGGAGCAGGCGAAGAACGAAAAGCCGTTTTTCCTGTATCTCGCTTTGCCCTCTCCCCACACTCCGGTCCTTCCAACCGCCGAGTTCAAGGGGAAAAGCGGTTTGGAGAGTGCTTACGCGGATTTTGTGACGATGACCGATGATACGGTGAAGCAGGTTCTCGATGCCCTGAAGGAAGCTGGGGTGGATGAGAATACACTTTTTATTTTCACGAGTGACAACGGGTGTTCCCCTGAGGCGGACTTTGCGGAGTTGGAAAGACAGGGACATGACCCCAGTTATATTTATCGGGGTCACAAGGCGGACATTTTCGAGGGCGGTCACCGGGTTCCGTTCATTGTGCGATGGCCTGCCAAAGTGAAGGCGGGAACAACCTGTGATGACACAACCTGCCTAACTGATTTACTGGCAACAGTAGCAGAGGTTTTGGGTCAGAAGCTTCCTGCGGATGCGGGAGAGGACTCGGTGAGCATGCTTCCCAACCTGCTTGGGGGATCTGGGCAACCGCTTCGCGAGGCGACCGTTCATCACTCGATTAACGGGACTTTTGCGATTCGTCAGGGGAAATGGAAGTTGATCGATGCTCCGCACTCCGGAGGGTGGAGTAGTCCCACACCAGCCCAGAAAGCGCTCTACAAGGATCTTCCCAAGATTCAGCTCTATGATTTGGAAAAAGACGCTGGAGAGACCCAAAATGTAGCGGCTGAAAACCCAGCCATCGTGGAAAAGCTTCAGGCTCTTTTGAGGAAATACCGCGAGGGCGGGCGGAGCGTTCCGGTCTCCAGGTGAGGGGGAAGCAGTCTTTGATCATTTTCAGATCGCTCTGGCTGGCTTTGGTTCTGATTACTTGACGCGAGTCTTGGTTTTCTGTGGGATGGTTGCTCACGCGCAAAAAATAATGAAACAGACGCTTTTTCTTTTGTCCCTCTATTCAGGAATACTCTCGGCTCAAACGAGCACCTTTGTCACGAATGGTGATTGGCTGGAGCCCACCAATTGGGATACAGGCATTATTGTTCCTGACAACCAAGACGCCGTGGTGAATGCTAATGCGGTTGTGGACCAAAATACCGGGTCGACTAACACCGATAATCCGCGTCGGATTGAAATTGGATCTGGAGCCGGGAATTCCGGAAGTGTCACGGTGACCGGCGGAACGCTGAGTGGCGCTCACGGGGGTAATAACGGAATCTTTGTTGGAGTGAATGGAGGGACTGGCACGCTGACGGTGGAGGAGGGTGCCACTTATCGGACCCAGGGTGCGACAATGCAATTGGGGGTTGGAGATTTTTCCGGAGGTATCGGCTTTGTTTCGGTGGCCGGGGTGATGCAGATCTACAAGTTCCTCAATGTGACCAACGGAACCTTTGAAATGTTGCCAACCGGAGAGAGCAATCTTTTCAACTCACCGGATGTGAGCTCCATCGGAGCGGATGGGGTTTTGTCTTTTGTGATTGATGGTGAGAATGTGGGATCGCTTGAGCGTTCGAACACACAGGGACTGAATCTCGTGATTGACCCTGCCGCCAATATTAAGGTGACCTTGGGAGGGGACTTTGCCCTCAATGATTCATGGGTCTTGATGCGATACACCTCTTTGAGCGGGCAGTTTCAGGAGGGCACCTCCTTTACCAATGAGCAGGGTTATACCTTTGCCGTTGATTATGGTTCGGGAAGCAACGATGTGATGACTCTAACCCTCACTTCTGATTCCGCGCGCCCGAGGATTGACTCGTTGACGGCTAGTCCTGCCGCGATTTCAGTTGGGGCTTCCAGCACAATTGCATGGACGGCCTCCAACTTTGATACGCTGACCCTCGAACCCGGCGGTGTCGATGTGACCTCGCTGACTGAATCAGTCGTCTCACCGGGGGCATCGACGACATACACGCTCACCGCTCTGAAAGGTGCTGTTTCAGTTTCGAGTGAAGTGACCGTAGTGGTCGACGAACTACCTGAAATCAACTCCTTCACTGCGAGTGATCTCCTGATTGCTCCCGGCGAGTCTGTCATGTTGTCCTGGGATGTCTCGGGGGCTGATGCCGTGAGTATTTCTCCGGAGCCCGGTGAGGTTTCTGCATCAGGAATTGCTCCGGTGTCTCCTGCTGCGACTGAGACTTATACTCTTACTGCAACCAATGGCACCGGGAGTGTTGAAGCTTCCGTGGACGTGGCCGTGGACGCGCTTGAAGCTGCCATCATTCACCTTTGGGACCCGTCGCTTCCGGGTCAGACCAGTGGAGCTATTTTGGATCCGGTGGGGGGGAAGAACTTCGATATCACAGGGGGAGATTTGTTGACCGGATTGACCTCGGGTGGCAACAGTTTGACGGCAGCGATTGGTCGCGTGAACCCGGCAGCCACAACCGGCGGGGACATGGGACTTGGTTTTCCCTCGCAGGATACCTCCTTCGAAATTTGGGTGCTGCCCGGAGTGTTGGGAGAAAATTACCAGGTGATTTTTGAAACTGGCGGGCCGATCGAAGGATCTTCCATTTTGATGAACTCCTCGACGGTTCGATTTCTTCACAGCACCGGTGGAGTCAATACCATAGATCTCGAGATTCCTGTCTTGCTAATCGACTCCACGGAATTTGTGCAGATTCTCGTGACTCTAGATTCAGCAACCGAGACCATAAACGGCTACGTCAAAGGTTCTGCCGGAGGGGTTGCTTCGGCGAGTGCCACCGGGATGATTGGTTCTCCGGATGGTCGGGCGAGTCTGCTGACTTGGTCGGGATTTGGAGGGGGGATCGACGCGGGCTTGGGTGGCACGGGAGGAACAGCGCCTCTCGGTGCAACGACCTTCCAGGGATCTGTGGGATATTTCACAATTTACGATCGGGCACTGACTGAATCGGAGGCTGATGAGGCTTACCTCAAAATCGCAGATGCTATCATTGAGAGTGACAGCGACTTTGATGGGCTTCCTGATTTTTGGGAAACGAGCTTCTTTGGTGACCTCGCCGAGGGGGCTTCCGATAATAATGATGGTGACGGATTGACCAATCTTGAGGAATTGACTGCAGGGAGTAATCCCACTCTGGCCGATTCCGATGCGGATGGCCTGGATGATGACGTCGAATTGGCTCTCGCCGAGCCGACCGACGTGAACAATCCGGACAGCGATGGGGATGGGTTGACCGATGGAGAGGAGGTCAACGGGGAAACCTCGAGCAATCCACTGCTCGTTGACACGGACTTTGATGGCTTTAGTGACTACTTTGAAGTGTTGTGTGCAGGATCCAACCCGGACGATTCCAACAGCCTTCCTCTGGAAGATGAAGTGGGAACTCCATTTGCAAACTTGAGTAGATTGGGAAATGGCGCTCCATTTGATGCTCTTCTCGGAGCGAATAATACTCTCGATGCCAGCTTCAAGATGTTTGTGGATTTTGAAGAGAAACTCGATGGAGAGCGCGAGGTTCTTTTTGAGACCGGAGGAGCAACGATTGGAATTTCATTGGTCTATGAAGCGGGCAATAACCTGATTTTCCGGGCCTCCGGCAGCGGAGGGCTTGAGCTCGCCGTGGCAACTCACACACTTACGGCCGGCCAGCTTGCAGGCGATGAAATCGCAGTGGTTGTGACGTACGATGTTACTGATGAAAACGGAGATTCAGTAATTGCGGTCTATCTGAATGGGGTCTTGGTGGCCTCTGATGTCAAGCCCTTGGGTGGCGTCTGGACAGGAACCAACGGATCCTCTTTTGGCGTTGCCAGTGGAAACATGGCTGGCGACGGAATGAATGTTCCTTTGACGGGAATTACTTTTACTTCGGGGACAGTCAACGCAAACAAGGGGCTGACCGTCTACAATGACACCCTATTTACGGGCGGGCCTGAGGAGGCTTTGGTAATCACAAACCTCGCCTTGAATCGTGAGGCCGGGACTGCAGTTCTGACCTTTGCCTCCGCGCCTGGAAAGACATACACCGTTGAGCGTTCCTTCGATTTGTTCACCTTCGAGGCCATTGAAACGGGAATTGTTTCGGGTGGCGAAGAGACCAATTCATCGGCCATTTCCGCGCCTGAGGGAAGAGCATTTTATCGGGTGATCGAGGAGTAGGGCTCTTGGCTTGCCTGAACTCGATTTGGCGTTCAGTTTCCAAGCGTTTTCGGATATCCGGGAGCGCTTTCTTTCCAGACGCACCTTTCATGAATCGCCGTTTTTGTTGAATGTGTCGATGATCAGTTCCCATGAGATTTTGGAGCTTCATCGGGGAGGGAATCCCTTGAATAGAGTAAGCCTGATAGTTGCCGTCGCTACCTCCGGTCCTTACGAGTGCTCTGCTGGTAGGTAAAGTGGTTAAGGAACTCAGGGGAAGGTGCGTGATTTTCACGGGGAGAATTTGGCTTCAAGATATTTGTTGTCGGGATTTTAGGGTTGGTTTCGGGGGAGGAATCCTCTCTTGCCTATTCCGACTGTTATTGACACCGCTTGAAATCGGATGAGCAAAACTCTTTCTCGATGGCGTTATCTCTGGTAGCTTCGGCACCACTTCAATGCCCCAAACTGCAAAACCGATCGGACATCTTCCGGTTCCGTTGATTACCTTCGGCTTCGTGTCTCTCCTCTTGGGGACCGCGACCGAAGTGACTGGTGCTTTTGACAGCATGAATGAATCGATACGGGGGCTATGGGCCGCAAATTCTTTGGTGATCCGGGCCGAGATGGGGCTTCCCGGGATGGCTGGGATTTTGATCACCGCGGCTGCTTCCTTCGGGCTAATCGCTGCTATTCTGGGGACACCCGGTGGAGGGCGGAGAGTAATTTTGGGAGCCTCGGCACTCTTTTTGAGCCTGACTCTGATTCCGGCCTTTGCGGTTTGGGGGATTTTTTGGAAACCTTTCGGGCTCATTCTGGCCGTCATTTGGTCTTGGTTCTCCGCAACCATCTATGCCCGAACCCACCGCATGCCCTGTGAAGGTATTTTGGAAGAAGATGCTCAAAACGTGATCAGCCTCGAGAAAGGCGAACACATGATCAAGCAACATTCGAATCGAGCAGATGGCAAAAGTTGAATACCCCTCCGAAGTTCGTTCATTGGTTGGGGAGTTGAAGCGTCTCCCCGGAGTCGGGCCCAGGAGTGCCGAGCGAATTGCGGTTTTTCTACTCCAGAATCCCAAGGCCACGCCCATGGATCTTTCAGGTGCACTCAGGGATTGCCACGAGATCGTGAAAGCCTGCCAGACCTGCGGTTTTTTTACCGGTCAGGCAGGGTGTGGGGTTTGCAGTGAGCAGGGTAGGGACACCCAGGTTCTTTGTGTGGTGGAGCAACCCACCGACGTCCTGCCGATCGAGAGGTCTGGAGTCTTTCGCGGCCTCTACCATTGTCTTGGGGGCAAGTTATCGCCTCTTGATGATGTTCGCCCGGAGGATCTGCGTATCGGAGGTTTGGTGCGCCGCGTTCGTGAGAATCCGGGAACCGAAGTCATCCTGGCGACGAGTTCTGATGTCGAGGGTGAAGCGACTGCGAATTACCTCTGCGAAGTGTTGGCGAGCACCGGTTGCCAGGTGACTCGACTCGCGCAAGGTCTTCCTGCCGGAGGCGGGTTGGAGTTTGCTGATGAGCTGACACTCTCGCGAGCCTTTGAGGGCCGTCACTGAAAAAAGAAAAAACGCGGGCTTAAAAGAGATCCGCGTTTTTGAATTTAGAAGAAGCTAGTGAAAATCACTTTACGGTGATTTTTCCCTGCATAATGGCGAAGTGACCGGGGAAGCTGCAGAGATACTGGTATTCACCGGCATCCTCGATGCTGAAGGTGATGGAGTCGGTTTCACCGCCACCAAGAACCTTGGTGTGTGCGATGACGGCCTTCTTCGAGGCCTCATCTGCCGGGATGTAATCTGTGGCCGCAGCAGTCATGGCCTTGCTGGCCCAAGTAGCAAGGTTGGTTCCCTTTTTGAGGATGACGACGTTGTGGCCCATCGCTATCTTAGGAAGTTTACCGACGTGCTTAAGAGTCAGTTTGACGGTCTCGCCGGCTTTAATTTCAAAAGCCTTTTTGTTAAACTGCATCTGGTCATTTGCTTCGATCAGGACTTCCTGATCGGCTTTCTTTTCTTCCTTCTTTTCAGTGGTCGTGTCGTTGTCCGGTGCGGCGAAAAGGGTCGCAGGACCAAGGGTGAGAGCGGCTGCGAAGAGGGTGGTGGTGATTTGCTTCATATCGATGCCAAGTTGTGCGAATGAGACGGATCTGCAAGCGGTATTATTTCAAATCCTTCGCAAGAATGTTCAATTTTACTGAATACGGAAGGTGCGTCCTTTGCCGGAGTTCCAAGCGCGGTAAAGAGATCCGTATAGTGCGTTGAGCTCGACTTCGTTCATGATACGAAATTCGATTGCGCGCGCGTGCGTGGTGGTTGGGTAGCTTTTTTGGACCATTTCATCAGCTTTGGTGCCCGATCTCTGCTGACCGCGGTTGCGAAGCTGCTCGGCACGCTTCTGAAGACGGGCCAGCGCATTGAAGGTTGTATCTTTGGTGATGGGCTCAATGTAGTAAAAGCGGGCCAGTGCGGTGCCGGTGGTATCAACAGTCACCTCGGTGACGAGAAGAGTGCCGTCAAGGACGTAGGAGTGTTTGCTGACCGAAGTGATGGCGCCTAGGTTCACGGAATACTCACCTCCAGGAAGGCTGCATTCCCAGCGACGCTTGCGGTTTTCGTCGTCGTTGACCCCTTCGAGGGCCTGCTTGTCTGCGGCTGTTTGTTCACGGTCTGCTTCTTGTTGCTCGGCCGGCGTTCTTTGACCTCCAGGAACCGGAGTGGTTTGGGCTGTGACCGAAAAGGTAGAAAGAGCGAAGGCGAGGAGGAACGAGGTCATTTTCATTGTGGTTAAAATATCGTTTGATCCGGGGTAGACGTCAAAGCCTGAATTTCAAGAGTGCTACGGATTGAAATGAGGCTTCGTTCCACTATTCTCGGGGTATGAATGAGTATCGCCCGAATGTCGCGGCCTTGATGATCAACGGGGAAGGGCGTCTGCTGGTTTGTGAAAGATTGCTAAATCCCGGTGCCTGGCAATTTCCGCAGGGGGGAGTGGACGAGGGTGAATCGCTGGAAGTGGCGATTTTTAGGGAGGTGGAGGAGGAGATTGGGCTGAAGCCGAGAGATTATGAAATCGAGCGGTTTAAGGGTGGTTACCGGTATGACTACCCTCCGGAGGCCCGAAAAAACAAGCCGCCTCACAAGGCGAAGTTTGCAGGCCAGGAGCAAACCTACTTTCTTTGCCGGCTAAATGATGAGGCTCCCGAGGTGGATTTGATGCAGGAGCCCCGTGAGTTTGGTGCGGCAAAATGGATTCGTCCCGGGGAGTTTGAGCTGGCTTGGCTGCCCGATTTTAAGAAGGAGACCTATCGAGAGGTTATGAGTGATTTCTTTGAAGTGGATTTGACCGCGGCAGAATGAGCCTGAGGGCAAAAAAAAGCCCGCTCCTCCGTGAGGGGAGAGCGGGACTGGATTTTGGGGAATAAAATTAGGAAAGTCCGCCGAGCTTCGCCTTGATTGCTTCGAAATCAGGGAGGTCGCCGGGACTTTCGTTGACTTGGGCGTATTGCACGACACCAGCCCTATCGATCAGAAATGCGGAACGCTTGGGAACGCCGCCCATGATGAGGTTTTTCTCAGGGAGAAACTGATCGTATGCGATGCCATAGGCTTCGGTGGCCTTGTGGTCGTAGTCGGACAGCAGCTTGAGGCTGATGCCTTCCTTCTCGGCCCAGGCGGCTTGGGCAAATGGATTGTCTCCGGAGATCCCGAGGACCTTGCAGTTTAGATCCGAGTAAGCCCCGAGTCCGGCGGAGATTTCGCAAAACTCCTGGGTGCAAACGCCGGTGAAGGCCATAGGGACAAAAAGGAGAAGGATGTTTTGCTCGCCAGTGATTTCGGAGAGAGTGACAACTTCGGGACCACCTTCGCCAAGTCCGACGAGGGAGAAATCAGGGGCTTGATCGCCAACTTTGATGCTCATAACGGGAGAAACATAGTTGAGGTTGGTGGGATGCAAACTGGGAAATGAGAAAAATTTATAGGAGTTCTCCGGATGTCCGGACAAAGAAAAACCCGGGCCGTCTGGAACAGTCCCGGGTTTTTCGGTTAGATAATTGATTGTAACGGCAGAGCCTAGAGTGGGCTCGCGGCAAGCTTGGTCGCCTTCTTAATGACGGACTTGCGCTTTTTGGTCATTTCACCAATCTTCTCCTCATCAAAGGAGTCGGCTTTCGCCATAAGAAGGGTGATGGAACCGGCATTGACGAATGCAGCACTTACTTCGTCCAACTTTTCGAGATCGGCACGCAATCTCTCATTGGTCTGCGCTCATGTGCCACCGGTGACGGCGATTGCATAAGCTTCCTCGGGTGCAGCGATTTCTCTTTTCTTAACACGTTCGAGCTTCAGTCCACCAGCGGAGAGGGCTTTGCCCACGTTCAAGCGGGTGAATTTAACCTCTTCGTTTTTGGTGGTTACGAAAGCGGTCATGCCCGAAAGCATTACCTTCTCAATTCCTTCCATTTTCCCCAAGGCCGCACGGGCCTTTTTAGCAGCACCTCACCCACCACCGCTGAAGGATACCGAGTATCCCGGGATGGTCGATGCGGCGACGTCTTCAGCATCAACCGGGGCAGCGAGAGCTACCGGGGTCATTGCTCCGAAGGCACACATAATGCCGAATCTCATTTTTGCATTCATAGCGCCCTCTATATAACGCACGAAATTGGCGCTGCAAGAGGTGTTTTTGCTTTTAGCGCACAAACAACCCCTCCGGATTTGTCTAAAAAAAGCGCCCCAGAGGAAAAATCCTGCGAGGCGGCAATTGGTTGGACCCGAGTTTGAAGTTCGTAAGATCTTATTCGGCGTTTCGGGCGGCTTGGGCTGCTTCAGCTGTCGCGACTTGGGATTCACTCTGGAATCTCCAACGGACTTTGTTGCGCTTGGGAGCAGTGCGAGCCTTGCGGATGGCGCGAGTGATGGTGCTCTCATGGGCGCGACGACGACGCATTTCCTCAAGAATTCCTTCGGTGTCGAGCTTGGTTTTCAAGCGCTTCAGGGCGCGATCGACGCTCTCTCCACTTTTGACTTCAACGCCACGAGTATGTTTTTCCATAATAAATAACCCCCGGGGTCCGACGGGGAGCGGGAACCTAGGAGGGAGGCAGTGAACCGTCAAGCCTGCATTTACGGGAAAATATGCATAGTCTGGCCTAATAATACTTAGCTTTTCTTAAGTTGCATGAAGATACCGTCGTTTCCACGTTTTGGCCCAAAGAATAATGCTCTTAGGAGGGCTCCGACATTTCTGACATCGGGGCCTAGTTGAAGGAGCTGGCCAACGGTCATTTCGCGTTGACTAAAACGCCCCCCGATCACTGGTATGGTTCTCCCTTAGATTGCCTGAAGCACGAGAGCGACCTTGTTTCAATTCTCCGGCGAATTCCGCATTTTTTCTTCGCGATGCAAAGCTCGCAGCGAGCAGGATCGAAGCAATGATCGATTGGGGGGCATGCCCGCATTATCAGGCGGTGTGGATGATGGGCTTGCCAGCCTCGACGACAAACTTAGCGCGGGAGCTGGTGACGCCGCCGGGTTTTTTGACATCGCTGATGACTTTGTAGTCGGCCGCGTAGGTTTTTGGCGTGACTTCGCAGATGATGTAACCGCGCTCCCGGTTGTGGAACTTGTTGCAGGGATTGCGGGCGGAGAGGTCGTAGGCCCTGGAGGTTCCATTCCCGCCGCTGGAGAGGGAGGTGGTGACGAATTCCGTCGCGACCGTCGGGAGGTCGGCCTGGAGGTCATCGACCCGGAGTTCGTTGGCCCAATTCGAATGAATGTCGCCAGTGAGGACGACGGTGTTGGAAATTTTGTGATCGTGAATGTGTTGGAGGAGTTTTTGGCGCTCGGCGGCGTAGCCGGGCCATTGGTCCATGGAGTAGGCTGCTGCGGCACCTGCAGTGTTTCGATCGACCAGGGCCATCATAACTTGCTGGGCGAGGATGTTCCAGGTGGCGGTCGAGGATTCGAGTGAATCGAAGAGCCACTTGCGCTGCTCCCGGCCGAGGAGGGTGTTGCGCGGATTGAGAGCCTCTTCGTTGAGCGGGCCACGACCATCGTTGTTCGGTTGGTTGGTGCGGTATTGCCGCGTGTCGAGAACAGAAAATTCGGCGAGCCTTCCAAAGTTGCCCTTACGGTAGAGCTGCATGTGCGGCCCCTTCGGAAGAGAGGTCGTCCGGAGCGGCATCATTTCGTAGTAGGCCTGGTAGGCGTTGGCCCGGCGCAGGAGAAGTTGGGCCGGGGTGACGCCGCGTTGTTCAGAGATGTCGTTAGCGTAATTGTTATCAACTTCGTGATCGTCCCAGGTGAGGAACCAGGGGCAAGCCGCGTGCATGGCCTGGAGATCGGGGTCTGTTCTGTATTGGCTGTAGCGAAGACGATACTGTTCGAGGGTTTCGATTTCCGGTCCGAGGTGACGACGGACGTTTCCTCCTTTGCCGGCGGCATATTCATAGATGTAGTCGCCCAGGTGGAAAACGAAGTCAGGCTGGTCGCGCTTCATTTGCTGGTAAGCGGTGAAGAGTCCTTGTTCCCAATGTTGGCAGGAGGTGACCGCGAAGCGGAGCTTTTCCGGATTGGCATCTGGCGTGGGCAGGGTGCGGGTACGGCCGGTCGCGCTGGTGGCATCACCCGAATGAAAGCGATAGTAATACCAGTGATCGGGTTTAAGGCCTTTTACTTCGACATGGATCGAAAATCCAAGTGCGGAAGTTGCGATGGTTTTTCCGGAGGTGATGACCTTTTCGAAGGAATCGTCGGCCGCGATTTCCCAGCGGACTTCGACTGGTTGGTCGGGCATACCGCCTCCAGCTTCGAGTGGGTTGGGGGCGAGGCGTGTCCAGAGAATGACGCTCTCATGATCCGGGTCGCCGGAGGCCACTCCCATCGAGAATGGATCAGCCGAAAAATTAACTTTTTTTGGGGTTCCTGCTGTTTGGCCGAGCAGAGGAATTGCGGAGAGGGAGGCGGCGTAGGACAGGAAGAGTCGTCGTGAAAGGCGACCTTCGTGTTGGAGGGCGGTGGGGAGTTGGTCGAACATAAGTTAAAGATTTCCGCGATACTGAGCGTAGTTTCAGTCGGTGTCACTGCAAGAAGTGACAGACATTGATTGCCCGACATCGCTTCCCGGTGGAACAGTCGGGCTGTCTCCCCCCAAATATTCCCCCTTATGTTGAATTTTCGCAAACTCACGACTGTTGTGGCCTTGGCTGCCGGGATTTTCTCGGCAGCGCCAGCCCGTGGAGCGGACTTTGAGCTCGTTGGCCGGGAGTTGGTGCGGATGCTCCAGAACGGCCATTATGCGCGCCCGGCATTCAACGAACATTTAAGTCGTCGATTTCTGGAGCGATATCTGGACTCGCTCGACGGAGATAAAATCTACTTTTTGGATCGGGAAGTGGCGGAGTACAAGCGCCGCTACGATCGGGTTCTACATGATAGGATCAGCACCAAGTCCATCATGCCGGTGGCGAAAAGTATCCACGATGTCTACCGGGGGCGCGTCACCGCCCGCGTGACTTATGTGAAGTATCTTCTCCTGACCAAGGAGTTTTCCTTCGAGGAAAAGAGGAGTATCATCGAGGACCGCAGTCAGGCTTCCCGGCCGACCGATGGTCTGGAACTCCAAAAACTTTGGAGTGATAATCTGGAGAATCTGCTGCTTTCCGAAATGGTGCGTCGCGAGCGCCTCAAGGCCCGGGCCATTGAAGCGGGAAAGCCGGATCCATTTCGGAAGAAGCCCTCCGCGAAGAAGACCGTTGAGCTCAAATTTGATCGATTGCTTAAGGCGATCGAGGAGATGAAGGAAGAGGATATTGCCAATTACTTTTTCTCGGCGGTGACCAAGGCGTATGATCCGCACAGCGAATATTTTAGTGCGAATGAAATGGCGCAGTTTAAGATTGATGTCAGTAACGAGTTGGTGGGGATCGGGGCGAGGCTGGATAGCAACGATAACGGTGAAATTGAAATCAAGGGAATCGTGAATGATGGCCCGGCCGATCGTCAGGGCGATTTGAAGCTGGGCGATCGCATCATCGCAGTGTCAGCCAGGAATGATGACAAGTGGAAGGATGTTGTTTTCAAATCGATCGACAGGGTCATCGAAGATGTTTTGGGAGAGGAAGGTCTTCCGGTTGGCTTGCGTGTCAGGCGTGAAGTGGATGGAGAAGATCAGGTGATCGACATCGCCATTCCGCGGGGAGTGGTGACGATGAAGGAGGAACTCACCACCGCCCGGATCTACGACTATCAAAAAGGCGAGAGATCCCTGCGCCTGGCGGTGATGACGATTCCGTCGTTTTACTTTGATTTTGATGACTCGGGAAGTCGCGTCTCGGTGGATGTCGAGCGCTTGTTGGAACGGCTAATGCAGGAAAAATTAGACGGGCTTGTCCTTGATTTGCGGGATAATACGGGAGGATCACTTCCGGAGGTCCAGCGCCTCACCGGTTTCTTTACGGGACGTGGTCCGGTGGTGCAGGTTCGTTCAAAAAGCGGTCAGATTAGCGCGCTCAATTCTCTTCATCGCAAGCCTCTGTACGATGGTCCCCTGATTGTTTTGACCAACAAGAATAGTGCTTCGGCAACCGAGATTCTGGCAGGTGCACTGCAGGATTATAACCGTGCGGTCGTGGTTGGCGCGCCCTCAACCTACGGGAAAGGAACCGTCCAGAAAACGATGGATATTTCCGATTACATGCCCATTCTTGCCGATCGTGAAGGGGCAGGTTGGCTGAAGTTGACTTTCCAGAAGTATTACCGGGTTTCCGGAAGCTCGGTTCAAATCAAGGGCGTGATTCCGGATCTGATATTGCCTGATTTCAGTGACGCTTACGAGAAGGGGGAGGGGTTCAAGACGTATGCTCTTCCGCACGATGTTATTCGCCGGAGCCCAAACTTCAAACCATTTGATCGGGGCGGACTTTTTATCGACAAACTTGCGCAGAAGAGCAGCCAGCGAGTCGAGGCCGGGCAGTATTTTAAGTATCTGCGCACTGACATCGAGAGGGCCAGGACGGAGCGAGAGAAAAATTCAATATCGCTCAATTTTGACGAGAGGTTGGCCGAGCTGAAAGAGGAGGAAGAACGGCGCGCCCTGCGAATGCAGGAGCGGGCCGAACGCTTTGCGGAAATCGAGAAAAAAGACCAAAAGGAATTTAAGATTTACCGACTCACTCTGGATGATGTGAACTCCGGACAACTTCCTTTGGTGGACCGCAAGGACGAATCAGACGATTATATTCGCCGTGCCGTCGATGAGATCGCGGATCTTGAGGATGCTCTAAAATGGCCTAGTGGAATCGACGCGATAAAACGCGAAGGTTTGCACGTGTTGCGTGACCTGATTGAAGCCATTGAGTCGGAGGCAATCGCCAAGGTCGACGGCGAGTAGGATTATTTGATGGGGCGGGGGCAGTCCACCGGTTGGTAATTAAGTTGGGGCCACTTTCTAAGCCATGTTTTTGACGCGGTGATCACTTCGCCAAGTTTGACGAGGTCGAAGTTTGAGCTCTTAAGTTGAGAGGCGAGCCACTCCAGGAGTTCCGGGTACTGCGGCGGGAGGTCGCTGAACCCGAGACCGTGGGCGAGAGGCGATTCGAAGTGCAGTCTCCAGACTTCGTTTGCGAGGGAGCGAGCAAGGAGGTCTTGGTTGAGTCCGCGGGCGAACTCGAGGCGGTCTTTTGGGAGTGAGGAATCCCGGAGGGGATCCGAGTTGGAAGTGCCGCTCATAACGAGATAGACCGGCAGCCCGTTTTCTATTTCGAGAAGCGCTTCGTTCAGTTTTCGAAGTTGGGCATTCCTGGCAGTGATCTCGTTGGCGAAGTGCCTTTGGAAAAAAATCCGAAGCTCCTCCGGGGTCGCGTTTGCTAGGCTGGTGCCGTCGAAGAGTTGTCGAATTCCGATTTGGGTCAGGGGGGTCCCATAAATCTGGAGTTCGTCGAGGGTGATTCCCGCACCTGCAAAATTCCATACGGCATCACCGGTTAGGATCTGCTGGAAGAGTGAAGACCCGGGTTGGGTGGTGTCGATGGCGTGCCCGTTTAGATACAGTTTGAGTCCCCGGGCTTGGCGACTGCCATCATACGTGACCGCCAAATGCGCCCAACGATCGGGGGTGAGAACAGGAGCCTTCGATGTGACGGCGATTGCGAATTGCGGCCAGACCTTGATCCAGCGCGCTTGGAGTCTGCCTTCGAGGATGCGGAGTTCGAATCCGCGGTCTCGCTTGCCGATGGTGAGGATGGGAGTGTCACCGAGAGCCTGTTCTTCGGCCTGTATCCAGGCTGAAATTGTGAAGGGATCCAACTCCGAGGCAATTGGCACGTCGTTGAGAGTGAGCTTGTTCTTCCCATCGAAATAAATCCCAAGCCCATGGGCTCCGTTTTTTGAAATGAGCTGGTTTCCGTCTGCGGAAATGCGGTCGATGGGAGCAAGATTAGTCAGTTGGTGGTCGTCGAATGAGTAGGCCGCGAGGAGGCCGGGAAGTTGTGGGGTGTTGCCGGTAGACTCCTTCCAGAGATCGAACTCTTTGGCCTGGACCGGTATGGGATTGCGGGCTTCTGCGATCGCTGATTGCAGTTCGGCGATGCGTTGAACGTCCTTCTCGCTTCGTTCAATGTAGAGGGGTGGCAGGGCCTTTGGAACATGGTCGTAGGGTGTGGTGAAAAGCTCCTTGAAAGCTTGATACCGCGCGGTTGACCATTGTTCTGTCGGATGGTCATGGCACCTGGCGCAGCCAACCCGCACGCCCATGAATTCGCGGGTGATCTTTTCAATTCGCCACTCCGGGGTGTCATCGCCTTTTCTTAAGTAGCCGGTGGAAATTGTGCGGCGACGGTTTTCCATGAGATCACCTGCGAGAAGATCTGCGACCGGGGCGGTGAACATCGGAGGGACTTTTTTTCGCTTGGCCCGCAGGAGGCGGCCGGGAGATTGGATCAGGTCATCGAGCGAACGGGCTTTGATGGTCCGCAAGGGAAGTCCGGACCAATGGGGATCGATAATTGAACCTTGTTCGACCCAGAGTTTGACGAATTCCGGGGTCTCGAATTTGATGTCGTCCCGGTGGTCGTGAAGCGGGTCCCAATCTCCAGGAGCGTGGAGCGGGAGATTTCCATGGCAAGCGAGACAGTTCTTGATGAACCAGGGGCGCACTTCGAGTGAGTAGGAGATCCTGGCCGGTGGCGCGGGAGGGGGCTTGGATTCGGCTTCATCCTGACATCCCGTTAGCAGAATAGTGAGGATGAAGGCGGAAATGATACGCACAAGCACAGATAAGTGGATTCCCCGGGTGAGGTCAATCCTGCCGCGCTTTCACCTTGAGCGCCATACCGGCTAGCATAGTCTTTCTCCAAACAATGATCTGCATCGAAAACGAGAAGCCGTTTCGCCCCATCCGGGGATATCTTCTCGCGGCTGTATTGATCTATCTCACGATCGATTATTGTGTTTTCGATAAACAGGACTGGTTTATGGGTGTTGGATATTTGAGTGTCGCAGTTTTGCTCATTCGCTCACAGAAAGAGAAGGCTGGGGAGCGGATCGCCTAGATCGAGATCGATCCGCTTTTGCTTCGGGTCTAGCGCGATAATGGAATAATGAGGAAGATCACAAATTCCGAAATCGAGGAGACCCCGATGAACGATCTCTGTGCCCGGATCGGCTACCGGCGTGAAGGGTATAGACTCCAACTTTTTTGGAGAAAAAATTTTTCACCGATTCCGCTGGGGAAGAGCTTTGCAACGAACTTCGGCAGGTTCCGGTGCCTCCTGCTAGTGATCGAGCCCCAACTTCTTGAGCTTTGGAGTGATTTGCTGCGGGCAGTAGGGATTTTCACCCTTCATGCGGAAGTAGTAGTCCTGGTGCTCTTCTTTCGCCGGGTAGAAGGTCTCGGCGTCCCGGATGGTGGTCACGATGGGCTTGTCAAAACCGGCCTGAGCCTCTTTTTTTGACGCCTCCGCAAGTTGCCGCTGCTCTTCCGAGTGAACAAAGATGTGGCTCATGTAGATCGGGCCTTTGTCGACACCCTGGCCGAGTTGGTCGGTGGGATCGTGGGCTTTCCAAAACCATTTCAGGATTTCCTCGGTGGAGATTTTTTGTGGATCGAACACGACCTGAACCACTTCGACGTGCCCCGAAGCCATTGAGTAGACATCGTCGGAAGTCGGTTTGGGAATGTGACCACCCATGAATCCCGAGGTGGCTGAAATCACTCCATCCAGCTGTTGAAAGACGGCTTCGACACACCAGTAACAACCTCCTCCAAGGGTGATGGTTTCATGTTTGTCGGGATCGGTCGGCTCGTCGGGTTTCACATCGACTGTCTCAGTCTTGCACGAATTGAGGAGCAGTGCTGTGCTTAGGATTGCGACGATCTTAAATAGGGTTTGCATGGTGAAATACTACTTTTGATTTTTGCGTCTCAAAGTCATTTCGACACGTTGCTTGATTCCCTCGGGAACAGGATTGTTGTTCACGTAGTCAACGACTTCGGCTTCGTCCTTGCTCATCCATTTTCCGATCATGCGGTGAAAGGTGTTTCGCTGATCGTCTTCGGTGGAGAGTCTCATAATCCAATCGGCGGCGAGGGCTGGTTCGTCGCCGATAGAGTGCCACACGAGTGATTTGACGCTATCATCAAATGCGGGATTCCCCTCGTAGTTGGCAAGCCAATCGGAGGCGGCTACAACGTTTTCATTTTGAATCATTTCGCGAACGAGGCTGGGGCCGGCGGAGGCAACGATCTCCTCGGGCTGGCTTTCGACCCAGCTGAGAGCGGCGGGAAGATCGTTATCGGCCCACTGCTGGACAATCTCTCCGGCGGAGGATTTTAGGATCTCCGCTCCCATTGACGTGGCCCATTCGGCGGCGGCGCGGGGATCTTCTTTGGCAAGTTGACCGGCGAGACGGCCGGCCGCTCCAGATTTGAGTTTCTCGTCGGTGAGGCTTACGATCCAGCGTTTCGCATTTTCAAGGCCGGAAGCGGTTACTTCGGCGAAGACGGCATCGAGTGCCTGTCCTCGCCCCCGGGAAAAGGGGAGTTCTTCGAGGAGCTGGGTGGCGCGACCGAGGTCGAGCGATGAAATCCCCTCGATGACGCCAACAAGCCATGGATTGGCGTCAGCGCCCTTGGCTTCGCTATCGAAGTTGTCGCGAGCCCACGCCACGGCACCTTCGGTGTCATTTTTAGCCCAGGCTGAGAGGATCGTTTGGCGGGCGAAGTTGGTCCCGGTATTTTCCTTGGCATAGTCGAGAGCCTGTAGTGGGTCCACCTGGGCCCAGGCAGACAAGAGCATGCGGTATTCGCCGAATTGTTCGTTTTCGATTCCGCCTTCACGATAAGCATCGACAGCGGCGAGATATTGATCAGGGGAAAGATTTTTGACGAATTCGAGAAATTTTTCGGCCCGGGCGATTGGGTCGGACGTGTGTTTGAGGGCTTTGGCTTCTTCGCGAATAGCCTTAATTTGCCCGCTGCTTGAGCTTCCGGTGGTAATGGAGGCAACCCTGCCGGAGGGCTTCGAGGGAACGACGGATTGTTGTCCACGAGGGACGGATCTTGAGCTGGGGGCGATGAGATTCTTCTGAGAATCAAGGTTCCCGGTCGTCTCCGGAGAGTCTGAAGAGCCTCGTCCGACGAGAAAGGCTGCCCCGCAGCTGACTGCCCAAGCTGCCGCAAAAAGTCCGGTTTTTGAAATCATGATATTGAACTACTATCCTCTAAACGGCGCCGGGCCTGACTTTTTTTCGGATCCGTTGATTCGATCTTGTTTCAATAAAGCATAAATCTGCGGTTGCGGCAGGGGGCGGTGAAGCGTATGTCGAGGCCATGAACCTTTTAGAGGACGACTCAACCGTCATGGCGAAGACCCGCGATCTTTGCGAAACTATTGCCAGCGACTCGGATTACCGTGAACTTCTCGAAAAAGTTGAGACTTTTCTCGGCGATGACGAAGCTCGTTTGAGCTACCAGTCCGTGCACGAGAGCGGCCAGGCTCTGAATCAGAAACAGCAAGCCGGCCTGCAACTGTCTGAGAGTGAAATCGCGGAATTCGAGAGTGCCCGCACGCAGCTTTTGAATAACCCGGTTGCGTCCGACTTTATGCAAGCCCAGCAAACTCTTGAGACTCTTCAGTCGAGCGTGAGCCGGATGGTGGGGATGACTTTGGAGCTTGGACGCGTTCCGACTCCCGAGGATATTGCCCAGGCGACCGGAGGTGGTTGCTGCGGAGGAGGGGGTGGCGAAGGTGGCGGATGAGGCTGCTAAAGCCTTCCGGCAGTTTGTCGGATCTATCTTATTTAAACTGGGAAGGGTGGTCGTGATGATCTCTCTTCTTCTTGGCTACTTCTTTTTGGGCTTTTTAGGCTTTGGAAGAATTCCCCTCAGAACCTTGTCCGGGAGTGACTCCGAGTTCTCGGTGGCCCAAGCAACGGCGGCGTTTTGGTCCGTTTTGCGCCAGCGGCCGAGAATGTCGCGATAGTAGCGTTCCTGGTCGTTGGGTCGGGAAAGGGTGGAGACGTTTTCGAGGGCGGTTTGGGGGTCCTGGCGGCCTGATTCCTGAAGGAAGCGCATACGGGCGCCATCGAGGTCTGGATCGTCTCCCAAACCGCGTAACCAGAGGGCGGCTTCGACCGGATCTTTGCGGGCGAGGTGCTTGGCAACTCCTTCGGCAGCTTCGGTCATGGTGTCCTGTGGGAGGCTTTCGACCCACGATTTGGCGCCATCAAGATCTTGTTGGGCGTAAATTTCCGATACCACTTCGGAGGCATCGCGGCGGGTGGCGACGGTTGTCATGTTACTAATCCAATCGGAGGCTGACTCCGGATCTCTGCGTGCCAGGGAACTGGCGAGGTGTTTTGCGGTCTCCCGTTGAAGCTTGGGTTCCTGGATTTGCTCGATCCATTCGCCGGCAAATTCGGCTCCTCGAATGACCACTTCTGGCAGGATTTCGCGAATGGCTTGATTTTTGGTGTTTCCGTCTTCGATGTCCTTCAGAGCGAGAAGCGCGCCCTGGGGATCGTTTCGAGCCATCCCTTCGATGAGGCCGACCACCCAGTCATTGACCTCGCCGCTGTCTTCGAGCCCCTGAATGGCCTTGGCAGCATCCTCGGGGCTATCGGCAGCCCAGGCAGAGATTGCTGTCTTGCGGATCCAGCCGTCACTCTCATTTTCATCGAGGAAGGCGATTGCGGTGAAAGGATCGCGGTCCATCCACGCAGAAATAAGCATTGAAAATTCGCCCCGATTGTAGTCGACCCAGCCGGCTTCGCGAAAATTTTGGACGATGTCTGCGATTTCACTGTCATCGAGACGGTCGATATACCCAATCATTTGGCGGATGCGCTCGGTGCGATTCCCAACATTCAGGACGTCGGAGAGCTCGATCATACTCTGATGAATGGCTTCCTTGTCGTTTGAGGTGGCTCCGGCGGTGACTTTGCGGCGTCCTGATTTGCGGGCTCCGGTGACGTTCGAAGGGGAGTCGGGTGAGCGGGACGCAAGCGAGGCCCCGGGTGAGTCTGAAAATTCAGGATCATCTGCGGAGCTAACTTTCGGAGCGCTTTGCCGTCCAATAAAAACGCCGATCGCAAGGGCAACCAGGCACGAAACGGCGATTAGTGCGCTGTGAGAAGTCATTTTCATACAGTAGATCGAGAAATCGTCGGGGTTCTAACAGTGATGAAATCAGGGTTCTTTCAGGCAGTGGGTGTTTCTGCGATGAATTCAATGACGCTTTCTGTTGCGTATTTTTACAACTTGCCCTTAAAATAAATCCCTCGCCGTCGCTAACGGCCTTTTCGGGGTGTTTGGCTGCGGTTTTCTTTCACGCATCAACGAGACGACAATGGCTAGTAACATGACGGCACTGAATCCGGACCGGGCGACATTGAATTTTCTCAATAGTTTCCCGGAAGTTGCCCGGAAGCGCGGGGAGCACCTACAGGAAGAGGGGGCGGTGACACAGATCTTTGGAAACCACCTTTTTATTCAGGGGAGGGTTGAAGAAAAGGGGGGTGTGCACCGCACGACCTTGAGGCTTCAGGGCAACCGCTGGTTTGGCAGTTGCTCGACCGAGGACGAGGAGACTGCTGGAGCGGTTATGTTCGCAGCGATGCTTGAGCGCCTTCACCGCGGTGAGGATCTCCCGGAGTCACCCAACGAATTTGACGACACCCCGATTGTTGATCTCATCGAAGAGAAGCTCGATCGCGAGCTTGATGACAAGGAGGCAGATTTTGTTTTTCGGGTCGAGAAGCGTTACCGGAGATACGTCATTGAGGGAGAGATTCACGATCATGATATGGTCCGCCTGAATCCCCGGTGGGAGATTGCTAGCTATGAGCCTCTCGAGCTGTGGCCTGTTCCTCCCGGTGATATTCTGGAGTTCTGGAACTATTTGGCCTACGCCTTCGATAAGAAGAATCTCCGCTACCCCGACTTCATGGATGCGGTTACGGACCTTGAAGATGTCCAACGTCGTATGAGCGATTGGGAGCGGGAAAGGGAGGTTGCAGCCTGGTATGACCGGATTGAGAGTGTCAATGAGCGTCCGCCCCAGGAGATCCCGCACAAGATTGAATTTCGCCTTATTTCCACCATCAACGAAGCCCGGGTCGAAGCGCGCGAGGAGTTTCAGGAAGAGTGGGTTTCACTCAGGGAAAAGGGGGAGATTGAGCGAATCGTGAAATTGTTTGATGTCTCGGCTCTGCGTATGGATGCTGCAAGCCAAATTCTATGGGAGCACTTTTTACGCTACAGCGAAAAGACCGGTGAACTCTATCTTGATCTGGAGAATGAAGACGCCTGCTGCTTCATGAATCTTCTTTTTCACCAGAAAGAGCTGAAGGGTTATATGGTGAACCTTGACGAACGCCCCTTCCGCGTGGTCGATGAGCCGCTCCGCTGGCTTTGCGATGACGATCCCATAGATCCGAATTCGTTTGCCCTGCAGCTGGTGACCCAAAGCGGTGAAAATGTCTCCCACTCGGTGCGTTTGCTTCCGGGCCGAACCGAGCTTTATCAGTCCGACGAGACCGTCTTTCCAGGACCTCCGCGTTGGCTGGAGGATACCGAGATCATGCCTCGTTACTCGATCCCCAAGGTGGTGATCGATTCCCTCGAAGGAGTGGAGTTTCTTCGCAAAGTCGGAGCAACTTTGCCGCCTTCCATGAAGCGTCGGGTGACCGACCTGGATCTTTTCCCTCATCTCAAGATGTGGGTTGAGCAAGGATTGACCGCAGCCGAGACCGAGCACTTGGTCGTTGACGTCAAAGCACTTGAGGCCAAGGGACGTCGGGAGGAAAAATTGATCAAAGCCGGCTGGGATCTCATCAAGCAGGAACCCGTGAAAGGAAAGGCTCTTCTCCGCTTTGCGCGCGAGAAGCTTTATCCGATCCCGGAGATTCTTCTCCAGATGGGCCTGACCTACGACGAGAAATTGGAGGCCTTCAAAGGGCGGATTACCAAGCAGTTTCCGGAGAAGTTTGCGGAGTGGATCGAAGTAATGCCGGAGTCGGTGGAGCTCGATATCGAGGCCAAACTGAAGACAATTCTGAGCGATCCTGTTACGGCGGCGATCCGCTTCGAGGTCGTGAATCAGGAGATCGATTGGTTCGATCTTCGTGTGGTGATCGATGTGGATGGCGTCAATCTTTCCAAATCCCAGATCCGTCAACTGGTCGCTGCCCGCGGTGGTTATGTCCGGATGGACGACGGTTCATGGATGCGTCTTGAGATCAAACTTGATCCTGATCAACGCGATGCCGTGACCCGCTTGGGTCTCGATCCCTTTGACCTCTCCGGTGAAACCCACCGCATGCACGCCATGCAGCTGGCTGATCCGAAGGCTGCCGAGGTCTTTGATCCCAAAGCCTGGAAGCGAATCAAGGATCGTGCCCGTGATATTCAGATCGACATCAAGCCGGATGTTCCTAAGGAACTTAATGCGACCTTGCGACCCTATCAGGTGGAAGGTTACCAATTCCTCGCTTATCTCGCGACGAATGGTTTCGGCGGAATTCTTGCCGATGACATGGGGCTGGGTAAGACTATCCAGAGTATCACTTACATTTTGTGGTTGCGGAAACACATCGCCGAAACAAAGGAGACGAAAACGAAGATTGGGCCCGCTCTCGTGGTATGTCCGAAGTCTGTTCTTGATGTTTGGGCGACCGAGGCCGGGAAATTTGCTCCCGGGCTCGAGGTGAAGGTGCTTCGCACCCGCGATGATCTCGATATCGAAGAGGTAAACAACGTTCTTGATATTCTCGTTCTCAACTACGCCCAACTTCGTGTTTGCGGCGATCAGTTGAATAAGATCCGTTGGCTGACCGTGATTCTTGACGAGGGACAGCAGATCAAAAACCCGGACTCCAAGGCTGCGAAATGCGCCCGTGAACTGGATGCCGAGAACCGTCTGGTCCTCACCGGTACTCCGATTGAGAACCGTCTTATGGACATGTGGTCTCTGATGGCGTTTGCAATGCCCGGAGTGCTTGGTACCCGTGCCTACTTCAAGCGTCGCTTCGATAAGCGCAAGGATCCAAGTAGCCAAAACCGCCTTGCCGCCCGTCTTCGTCCTTTTCTGCTTCGCCGGACAAAAGGTCAGGTTGCGAAAGATCTCCCCCCAAGAACCGAGGAGGAAGTGTTCGCAGGAATGGAGGGAATTCAGGAGGAACTCTACAAGGTGGAGCTCAAGCGGATTCAGCAGGCCTTGCTGGGACTCGATTCCGACGAGGCAGTGAAGAAGAACAGCTTCGCGATTCTCCAGGGCTTGATGCGGTTGCGACAAATTTGTTGTCACCCGGGTCTCATTGATCCGAAGTGGCTCAAGGAGGAGAGCTCCAAGATGAATGCTCTTTTCTACCTGCTTGACCAGCTCCGCGAAGAAGGGCACAAGGTTCTTGTCTTCTCGCAGTTCGTATCGATGCTCGATATCATCAAGACGCGTCTTGAAGTTGAGAGCCGTCCGTTCAATTACCTCACCGGTCAGACCAAGGATCGAAAAGGAGAGATCGAAAAATTCCAGACGACCAAGGACGCTTCGGTGTTCCTCCTCTCGCTGAAAGCGGGTGGTGCCGGTCTCAACCTGACCTCGGCTTCCTACGTGATCCTTTACGATCCATGGTGGAACCCTGCCGTCGAGAATCAGGCGATTGACCGGACGCACCGAATCGGCCAGAAGAACAAGGTTATCGCTTACCGTCTTCTCACCCGCGATTCCGTGGAAGAGAAGATCCGGATCCTGCAGCACCAGAAGACAGCTCTGGTGACCAATATTTTGGGCGACGAAGGATTTGCCAGTAACCTTGGGGTCGATGATCTTCAGTTCATCCTCAGCCACGGAGGAGGAGATGATGATGAGATCCCGCCACCACCACCGGTCAAGGATGCGGACGTGAAGAAGGTTGCGACTAAGAATAAGTCCGCCGTCCAGAAGGTCGCGAAAAAGGCGACCAAGAAAGTGGCCAAGAAGTCCGCCAAAAAAGACTCTGCAAAGTAATTTTACCAACTCATCTAGCCCCCGGAGCTTCTAGCTTCCGGGGGCTTTCTTTGCCTTGGTGACCACCTTGCCAGCTTGAAGAATTCAAGTGGTTGCATTTTTCCGAAATTCATGGGAGCTCCAGGCGTGGGCGCGGAATTGGATCAAGAGTGGAGAGAGTTCTTGATGCTTTGGAAAAGTTAAATATTCTCAGTCCATGGCCGCTACCGCGAGTTATACTGAAGACGACATTAAGAGCCTCGATTGGCGAGAGCATATTCGTTTGCGTCCGGGGATGTACATAGGCAAGCTGGGAGACGGTTCCTCGGCGGACGACGGCATTTACATCCTACTAAAGGAAGCACTTGATAACTCGGTGGATGAGTTTGTGATGGGCCATGGCAAGGAAATCACGATTGAGATCGATGACGAAAGCTGGGTCGAGGTGAGGGACTTCGGCCGGGGGATTCCGCTCGGCAAGCTCATGGACTGTGCTGCCAAAATCAACACGGGTGCGAAGTATGACAGTGAGGCTTTTAAGAAGTCGGTAGGTTTAAATGGAGTGGGAATCAAGGCGGTGAATGCCTTGAGCGAATTCTTTGAAATTCAGGCGTGGCGAGAGGGCAAGACGAAGGCGATCGAGTTTTCAAAAGGGATGGTGGTCGAGGAAATGAAGCGACCGAAGGCTGATAAGTCGGCGGGCGGAACGCGCCTGGCCTTTGATGTGGACCGGACGGTTTTTCCGAAGCGCACCAAGTTTCGTGCTCCTTTTGTGGAGAAAATGTGTCGTTATTATTCCTATTTGAATCCGGGGCTCGCCCTGATTTTTAACGGAAAGAAATTCAAGTCGAAGAATGGTCTGTTGGATCTGCTTAGAGAGGAAATGGATGAGGTTCCGCTTTATGAACCGATTCATTTGACCGGCAAGGATATCGATGTGGCGTTCACTCACAGTCCAGGTGGCAGCGAAGATTACTATTCCTTTGTTAACGGGCAGAATACGACGCAAGGCGGAACACACCTAGCGGCCTTCCGTGAGGCCATGGTGAAGGTAATTCGGGAATTTTATAAAAAGAGCTACGATCCTTCGGATATCCGTGCGGGCATCACGGGTGCCATTTCGGTGCGGATCGAAGAACCTGTTTTCGAGAGTCAGACCAAGACGAAATTGGGCTCCACCACGGTGGCTCCGGAAGGGGAGACCGTGCGGACATTCATCGGAAATTTTTTGAAGGAGGAGTTGGACAACTACCTTCACAAAACGCCTGCGGCCGCCGAGGCGATTCAAAAACGCATTCTCTCTGCCGAGAGAGAGCGAAAGGAGCTCAGCGGAGTGAAGAAATTGGCCCGTGAGCGTGCGCGCCAGACGAAGGTCCACAACAAGAAGCTCCGTGATTGCCGCGCGCATTTTAATACCAAGCACAAGCGCCGCGAGGACACCACGGTGTTTTTAACCGAGGGCGATTCGGCCAGTGGATCGATTACGAAGTGTCGCGATGTGGAATCCCAGGCGGTGTTTTCCTTGCGAGGGAAGCCTCTCAATACCTTCGGCCTGACCAAAAAGGTGGTTTATGAAAACGAGGAATTCGCCCTCCTGCAAGCAGCTTTGGGGATTGAGGAAGGGATCGAATCGTTGAGGTTCAATCGAGTCGTGGTTGCGACCGATGCCGACGTCGATGGAATGCATATTCGTCTACTTCTGCTGACTTTCTTCCTCCAGTTTTTCCCTGAACTGATTCGTGAGGGGCATCTGTTTATCTTGCAGACTCCTCTTTTCCGCGTGAGGAACAAAAAGAAGACCATTTATTGCTACGATGAAGACGAGCGGGAGGCTGCGATGAAGGAACTGGGTCGCAATCCAGAAATCACCCGATTCAAGGGTTTGGGTGAGATTTCACCTGACGAGTTTAAATTCATGATCGGCAAGGACATGCGCCTGGATCCTGTTCAGATGGAGGAAGGCAAAGGTCTTAAAGAGATGTTAACCTTTTACATGGGGAAAAATACTCCCGATCGACAAGGGTTCATTATTGAGAATCTTCGTGATGACGTTGATTCGGCGGAGGTTTAGGCGGGTTACAGACTCGTCACCGATTACGGGATTTGCGCTTTAGGTGAAACGGGCTAAGGAGTGGCATGGAAAATGGTGATTTGCCAAAGCATCGAAAATTAGACCTATGAAACGAAATAAATTGCAACCTTACCTCGCATTCTCTTTCGCGGGTTTGCTGTCGGGATTGGCCGCTGGCCAAGTGCTAATCACGCAATATCACGAGGGGAGATCCAACAACAAGTATTTGGAACTCACGAACACGGGAGACGAGGCTGTTGATCTCTCAACCTATACATTGGCCCGCTTTATCAACGACGGCGCGGAAGATTGGAAGAACGATGGTGTTCCAAATGCAATCGAGCGGCTTTCTGGGACTCTTGAGGCGGGGGCTTCTCTCGTGTTGGCTAATGGGGGGGCATCGGTGCCTTACGATGCTGACGAGGCAAATCTCATTAGCTCGATCATCACTTTCAATGGAAATGACTCTATGGTCCTTTACGAAGGGCTGGATGAGTTCGATGTGCCGATTACCACAACGGCAGCAATTGTGGATGCTTTTTCGGTCACGGTGGGCGCAAACGACATTAGTGTGCTACGGAAGGCGCAAGCTTTGGGTTATAACACTTCTACTGGCACGACCTTTGCCGATTTTCCGGCAGTCTGGGAAACAATTGACCTAGAAACCGCGGATATGGCCTCATTGGGAGAAGATGCTTTTCTGGGGTCCAGTGCGCTTGGTAAAAGCCTTCCCGTGGTCGGTTTTTCGGCGGCTTCGACGACAGTTTCAGAGGATTCCGGTTCGGTGGAAATCACGGTCGAAATTCTGAATCCCGATGGGCAGGGGGTTTCGGTTGATGTCACTTTGGACACAAGCCTGAGCACGGTGTCCTCTGCCGAGGTAGGTGGTTTTGCCACTCAAACGGTCACGTTTCCATCGACGGCTGCGAGCGGCGATACCCGGAGTATCACAGTGAATATTGCAAATGACAATGACGAGGAGCCAACCGAGCAGGCATTCTTTAATTTGGAGAATATTC
>Ga0213866_10000442_pt1 | contig 33809 bp, 40 predicted proteins | sample PICome_11_FD_160079 | JGI IMG/M metagenome (GOLD analysis project Ga0213866, IMG submission 160079) | Coastal seawater microbial communities near Pivers Island, North Carolina, United States - PICO284 | ecosystem: Environmental > Aquatic > Marine > Coastal | place: USA: North Carolina... | reverse complement strand
GCTCCTTCATCAGATGTTGGAGATTTAACTCAAGCTCGTTATTCTCTACATCATGTTCAAGCACAGGTATAGATAATGCAGGATCTACACACGACACGGCATAGGATTAGAAGATGAGTATTCTCGCAGCATTACAAGCAAAAGTGAACGCAGTTGATTCAAGCACAGCAATGTCTGAAATCCTGCAGTTGATGTACAATGTCAAAGGACATCCCTATAAGAATCAGTATGACAGCGTTGGCCTAATGCCGTTAGATTCTGCATTTATCGGAAGCATAGCGTATGCAGAGAATACGGTGGCAATGTACATGTTGGTTGGCATTGACAGCGGATGGAAGCTGATTGATAGTGATGCCGCTGTTATAACAGCGGATCCAGTCGTTTGGCAAGGTACAAACTATGGATACAGGTCTGGTGGTGATGTTGGGACTTTTGCAGCTAGAAATGATATTCAAAAGTACTCATTTACATCTGATGCTAATGGTACTGATGTAGGTGATCTGAATGCAGCTAGAAGTCACGTTAATGGTGGTAGTTCTACAACTCATGGATATGCAATGGGAGGAACTACTAGTGGTTCTGGATTTAATGGTGATTATACTCAGAATATACAAAAGTGGACATTTGCATCTGATGGCAATGCATCAGCAATTACTGCAACACTAACAGCAAATAGAATAGCTGGATCAAGAGGTGAGATTTCAGATATTACTCACTCAAACATTTATGTGGCTGGAGGATTTACTGGATCAACTTCACCGGGGTCAAACCAGCCGCCATCTGATGCGGCTCGTGTTGCAACTATCGATAAATTTGACGTTTCTTCAGACACAACTAATGCAACCGATCAAGGTGATATAACAGAAGCAAGATATCATCTAGCCGGTCATAGTTCATCTACTCATGGATATGTTTCAGGTGGTAGTCCACCATCTGTAGCAGCTGGTGTTAACAACATGGAAAAGTTTCCGTTTGCAGCTTCAGGAAATGCAACGGACGTAGGTGATTTAACTGTTGCAAGACGCGGCGGTGGCGGTACATCATCAACGGTTAGTGGTTATCATGCAGGGGCTTATCAATACCATCCAGCCCAAGGTACTATTGATAAATTTCCCTTTGCCTCTGATGCAAATGCTACAGATGTTGGTGATGTAAATACAACTCATACTCAGCACGCAACCACATCATCAACAACAACTCATGGTTATCATGCAGGAGCTGGCGCCTTTGCCAACGGTAATTCTATTGAAAAGTATTCATTTTCAGTAGATGGTAATGCAACGGACGTAGGCGATTTACCTGTTGCATGGTGGGCTGCTGGGTCTAGTGCTCACTATTAAGGTTTAAACATGGCTATCAATATCAAAAACATAGAAGATGCAATTCAAAGAAAAGCCTACGCTGTTGACTCGAGTACTTCTGTAAACGATCTGTCAGACATGGTCGAAGCAGCGCTTTTGATTACCGGCGGTCTGAAAGAATATGCAGATTCCGCCGAACTTCCGACTGCTGCGACATCAAATGACAAGATTGCATTTGTAAAAGATCAGAAGGCAATTCGATTTAATAACGGTAAGATCTGGGCAGGAACAGCATCAGGTGAAGTTACGACACCTGTTCCTCCTTCTGGACCATCTAATCCAGCTTATGTTGGTACTAATTATGGATATTCAATGGGTGGCGGCAGTAGCCCGTATACTCAGAACATTGATCAATATTCATATGCATCTGATGGAAACGCAACAAACGTCGGTGCTATGGACAATCCAGACTCAACCGCAGTTTGGACAGGTACTGGTGGGGGAAGTGAAACTCATGGATACCATATGGGTGGAACTCCCATAGCACCTTTAGCGTCTCCAATCTTCAAATTTCCGTATACGTCGGGAACTCCAATTTCTGATACCACATATGATGTGGGTGCAAATCAGATACATAGATATGGTCACTACGAAATGTGCGGCGATAGAACAAATATATACATTGTCGGTGGATATAGAGGTCCGAGCTACCCTACACTTTCAAACAGAAATACCATTCTAAATTTTGCAGCGTCATCAGATGGAGCAACGATTACTGATTACGGCGATCTATCAGCTTCAAAGAGATATGCAAATACCGGATCATCGGATACTTATGGATATGCAGCAGGAGGATACACTTCTGTTGGTCTTAATGTAATCGAGAAATGGCCATTTTCTGCAGCAGGCAATGCAACTGATGTTGGAGATTTACTTCACACTAGTTATGCCGCAGCGGCTTCAAGTTCGGGTACACATGGATATCTCCACGGTGGATTAACTCCCGGTGCAACTAATGTAATTCAGAAATATCCTTTCTCTACTGATGGCGATGCAACAGATGTTGGTGATATACTTGCGGCAAAACATAGTGGCACCGGTACATCATCTAGTACACATGGATATCAGTCAGGAGGTAGTCCCGCAGTGAACACAATACAAAAATTTTCATTCTCAACTGACGGTGATGCTACCGATGTAGGAGACTTAGCTTTCAGTCGACTAGCTAGTGCAGGAACACAGTACTAAGGTCTATAAATAGAAGCATGGCTATCAATATTAAAAATCTTGAGGCAAGAATCCAGAAGAAGGCTGCGAGTGTTACATCGAAGACTCCGACAGCCGAGCTCGGTGATATCATCGAAGCAGCAAATCTTGCTACCGGTGGATTAGCACAGTACGATAGTGCTGGTCTTCTGCCGACTGTGAGTTCTACTCAGAATATTAAGATGGCCTATCTTAAAAAAGATAATTCGATTCGCTTCAATAGTGGAGCTGCCTGGAATACGATGGCACCGAATGCTGCAGTAGGCGGACCTACTGCTCCCACTGGTCCTACAGGTCCTTCAAATCCAAATCAAGGAACTGTAAATGGATATGCAGCTGGCGGTTATAGTAGTCCACCTGATGGATCACTGGCAAAGGCTGTAGACCGGTGGCCATTTGCTTCCGACGCCAATTCTACTGATCTCGGCGATCTCACCTTTGCTGCTACAGACGCCTCAGGTGGAGGAAGCCCTACAGATGGATATGTAATGGGTGGAATACTTCCAACCGCATCCATAACAACAGGCAATATTCAAAAATATCCATATTCATCAGATACTGTCTCTACTCCCACTGATACTGGCTATGATTTTCGCACGCCTGCACATCGTCATGGAAATAAAGAAATGTTGGGAAACAGAGAGTACATATATATTGCCGGAGGTAGAAACCCGAGTGGAAACCCTGTCGTAATAGATAATATCTATAAATTTGCAGCTGGGTCTGAAAGTACTACTACTGACGTTGGAAATTTGCTTGAAGATCAGCAACATATATCATCTAGTTCTTCACCGACACATGGCTATGTAGCAGGTGGAAGTCAGCCAGTTGGTGGCAGTCCGGATTCAAACAGAATACAAAAATGGGCATGGGCCACAGACGCAAATGCAACTGATGTTGGTGACTTAACCGCTACATATATTGGAAACGTAGGAGCATCAAGTGAAACACATGGTTATTCAATATCAGGACTTCGAGCTGGAAACAATACGGCAAATAACATAGAAAAATATACATTTGCTTCTGACGCCAATGCTACCGATGTTGGAGATTCAGTGACAAACATAAGGTATAGCGCTGGTGCAAGTAGCGGCACTCATGGTTATTCAGCCGGTGGTCAGCAGCCACCTGGAAGCACTAATTCAAACGTAATACAAAAATTTCCATTTGCGACTGATGAAAATGCAACAGATGTTGGCGATCTACATCAAGTATTTGTAAGATCAGCTTCCTCTCAGAGCAGAGTTTAGTAGATATTATAATAGATGTCACTGTGAATATATAATACGTTATAATAATTAATATGAGGTGATTTAAATCATGCAACAAACAGCAGCACAGGCTTTCGAACAAAATCGATATATCTATCTCTCTGGTGCAGTATCAAGAGACGAATGCGAACGCCTCACTCAGCACATGTTTCAACTCAAAGAAGATGGTAAGCTTGTACAAGACGAGCAATGCCCTCTTTCTTGGAGTGTATACGGTGATCCAGAACTCGATGCAGTACTTGCAAAGCTGGTACCAAATCTAAGTAAACAACTTGGCATTGAACTAGTTCCGACATATACCTATGCTCGTATTTACGAGAAAGGTGAAACTCTTGTCAAACATAAAGACAGACCATCATGTGAGATCTCTGGTACTCTGACTCTTGGATTCGATCCAGGTTCTGGTATTTGGCCAATCTATTTTGGTAAAAACGACGACGACGTTGTAGGTCAAGGGTTTGAAATTAATACTGGTGATCTTGTCATGTATCGTGGTTGTGAACTCAATCATTGGAGACCCGCATATAAGGGCAAATGGCAAGTACAAGTCTTCTTCCATTTCGTAGACGCAAATGGTCCTCATGCAGATCATGCGATGGATGGCCGTCAGGCTCTTGGTACTCAAAAAGGTCAGAACGTTCAAAAGAATACCGGTGGTCTTACACACGAACAAGCGATTGAAACCTTTAAGCCACCTCACGGTCAAACGATTCAGAATGGTTTGATGATTCGTACAAATGATGAGATCTGGCCGCATGCTGTTACTTTCGGCAATGGTCTTCATAATGAATTAACCTTTACACCAGAAGAATGTGATAAGATTGTAGCTTTTGCTGATAAACTCTACGGTCAAAAATCTACGATCGGTGCAGGTAAATCAGAAGGTACATACGATCCAAGCATTCGTTCTGTTGATACATATAATCTTGAGCTCAATGATGAAACAAGATGGATGTTTGAAAGAATCGGTGCTGCGGTTGCTACAGTAAATGCTGAACACTATCGTTTTGATCTTATGGGAATTACTCATGCAGTACAGTTACTTCATTACAAAGCATCTGAAAACGGTAAGTATGACTGGCATATTGATGCCGGTGAAGGATCCTCTTCGACAAGAAAGCTTTCACTTTCTGTACCACTTACATTGAAGTCGAGCTATAAGGGTGGCGATCTAGAACTGATGAACAATGGTTCTCACATGCAGGCATACACAGAAATGGGTAGTATTACATTCTTCCCGAGTTACATGCCACACCGAGTTACTCCTGTAACAGAAGGCGATCGTTGGGTGATTGTCGTATGGGTACACGGTTCCAGCAGATTCCGCTAAACTGTTATAAATAAGACTATATGTATTAAGGAGACATTATGTCAGATAATGATAAAAATGAAGTTACCGTATTTGATCAGGTGAAACATGAACTTGATATTCAGCGGGATCCAATGGAATTTAAAGTTCCGCTGAGCGATATATTTGGTAAGACATCACTTGCACCGAAAGAAAGCTTTGGTCAGGTTACATTCAAAGAGAATATCGATAAGGTCGATACGGCTCTTGCAAACGTAGGTGAACTACAAAATATTTGGAATCACAGTCATACACAATGGATGTGGAAACACATTAATCTGAGCTGGCTGTCTCCACATCGTAATATGCGTCAGATCTCTGCGGAAGTCAGTCGTAAGAAAGCTGCGCTGAACGAAGCAAAGTGGAAGCATATTCAAAACGAATTGAAGATTAAAAAAATTGAGGAAGAGCTCGCAAATCCAGAAACACTCGGTAAATGGAGAGAGATTGAACTCAACATAAAACTTGCACAGTTGAGAGAAGGTTTGGCAGAAGGTGCTACACATATCGAAGGTGCAATGAAAGATATTCTTGCGTTGAACGAAATGTTTGAGCAACTCAAGGGTAAGATATCAGATTTCAGTGAAGAAGATATCGAGGCAGAAGAAACAAAGACACACTTGAAGAGAAGTATCGTTCAGTGTATTCGTGATGTTCGTCAGAGTGGTTCGATCACAAAAGGTGAACAGGAATATATGGAACAGATCGGCGTGAATCCATCAAAGATTCAACGTCTTCTCAGAGAGTATGTCAAAGCAGAAGAAGCATCAGATAACTGGGATGTTTCAGATCTTTACAGCTTTGTTGATGATCTCGTAGTCGAACTCACTGAAAAGCATAAGGTTGACGTGAAACGTATGGAACTGCAAGGTTTTGACCCAGACTATATTGGTAACATTACTTATGACACAAAGGTAGCATTAACACACAAAGAGGAATAAAATGCCTATTGTAGAATACAAACACCATATTAATCATCTGGGTAAAATCGAGGTTCCTGGATGGGTCATGGATCGTGGCTATTACTATCGCGATTCAGACAAGACATATCTCGGTTGGGTAGAAGATAGCGCAGACCGCGAATATCTGATTCCAAATGACGTCGATCATAAGACAAAAGCTGAATGTGTGACACGTCAGCTGGCAATGCATGCTGCAGTTCCAATGAGATGGGATTCAGATGGAGCTGGTAACGAAGCAGATCCAGGCAGTGGCGCAATCATGTCAAATAAAGCTGTTACAGATCAAATTGAAAATTGGTACGATAACATCCTAACAAACAACGGTGAATAATTTATGCAAGAGATTATGATAGCTGAAAAGCTAGATGATATGAGTAAAGATGAGATTATGGACGTTTTTAGAGAGTGGTGTATGAACCACCCAGAAGCCGCCGATGAACTCATGGAAAAGCTTGAAGAAGTTATCTAATTCTAAAAACATATAAATAGTCAAAAGATTTTTTAATGTCGGAGACTATTTATGGCGGTACCTGCTAGCAGACAAGATCTGATTGACTACGCAAAGCGTAGACTCGGTGACCCAGTACTTGAGATCAACGTCGACGACGATCAGTATGAAGATCGTGTTGACGAAGCGGTTCAGTATTGGCAGCAGTACCATTCTGACGCGTCTTATAGAACGTATCTGAAACATCTAGTTACTCAAACAGATAAGAACAACGAATATATTACAATACCCAATAACGTCTTAACAGTAACCCGACTGTTTCCGACGTCATCATCATTTGGCACATCGTTTAATTTCTTTGATATCAAATATCAAATGATGTTGAACGATATTGCAGACCTGCAGAATTTTGCTGGTGACCTAGCCTATTACGAACAAATGCAACAGTACCTTTCACTTCTCGATATGAAGTTGAGTGGTACTATGCAAGTTTCTGCTTCACGACATCAAGAGCGACTTTACATCTTCGGCGACTTTGCTGATGGTGATATTCAAGTCGGTGAATACGTTGTCATGGAAGCATATACTCTTGTTGATACATCCACGAATACAAATATATGGAATGATCAATGGCTGAAAGAATATACTACAGCATTGTTTAAAGAACAATGGGGCATGAACCTTCTCAAATTTGAAGGAGTTCAGCTCCCAGGCGGGGTCACATTTAACGGCAGACAACTCTATGACGATGCGCGTGCAGATATCGAAAGGCTTAAAGAAGAAATACGAATGAACTGGGAAATGCCAACTGATTTCTTTATAGGATAACTCGATGGCTCGCAATCGTTATTTCTCAGAAAAAGTCAGATCCGAAATGGAGCTTTATGAAGATCTCGTTATCGAGTCTCTGAAGATCTATGGTCAGGATTTGTACTATCTTCCGAGAGATCTGGTCAATGAAGATACATTGCTTGGAGACGATCCTACATCTCGCTTCCCACAGTCTCATAAGATTGAAATGTATATTGAGAATGTCGATGGCTTTGATGGTGAAGGAGATCTGTTTACAAGATTTGGCGTTGAAATCAGAGATGAAGTTACATTAGTTGTTGCGAAGAGAAGATTTGAAGCTCAAGTTCGTAGACCCGATAATGACATCGTAGCTGACAGACCTGTAGAAGGTGATTTGGTCTATATTCCTCTTACAAAGAAGATGTTCCAAATTCAGCACGTAGAACACGAACAGCCTTTCTATCAGATTGAAAATTTACCTGTATTTAAGTTACGTTGTACTCTCTTCGAATATACTGGCGAAGACTTCGATACTGGCGTGGATGATATTCAGGCAATCGAAGAGACAATGACATATCAATATAAGGTTTGTGTTGATGCTCCGAAGAAAGCAACTGCTACTGCAAGTCTGGATCAAGGATATGTTTTTGATGGTTATGTTTCAAATGATTATGTGGAGACACCGTAATGGGTAGAATTGGTCAAATACTCGTAAATGATAGCGGCAGATATTATACCACTGCACCTACAGTGTCGATCGAAGGTCCTACTGTTGACAGTGCCTATGTCGGTAAGATCGATAGTCAGTTCGGCTATTTTGGTGGAGCTTCACTTGAACATGACTCAGATGATTTAACGACACTGCCGTTTACTCTACTTGATAGTGTAGGTAGTAAACAATTCAGCATGATGTCATTCTGGTTCTATCTCGATTCTCTTGCACCTTGTACTTTGGTGTGGAGTGATCGATTCAGATGCTTTGTTAATAATAGCAATCAACTTTCATTTAGTATGAAAGCAGATTCTACACAAAGAGACGCTTTCCAAACAGATGACGTTATCGTAAGATCTTTCTCATCTCAGACTGTAAGTGCAAGCACGTGGCACTTTGCTAAGATTGAAGTAAAACAGGGTGGTCTCGTTATCGGCCTTGATAGTAACAGTATTGGTCAGTATTCCGTAAATCTTGCTACAGGTGATAATTACATCTGGGATTCTGGTACTGTCTTTAATATTGGTTATGACTCTGCTGTGATCGATAGTGGTGGAACATTACAGTATGGAGGACCTACACATAAAGAAAATATCGGCGGTCAATACATATATGACTCGGATATTAATCGTTCTTTTGACGGCTATCTTGATAACTTTATGTTTACTACCGATAGTAACGCTTTACTTTCTCAATCGCAGTGGAGAGACTGGGTACCTGATTCAGACGGCGAATCATATCGAAACAAAATACCTCTTTTTCATGAGACGTTTGATTACAGAAAAGCAACAGCAACCTGTACGATTGATAGCTTTGGTGGTATTGACGTAGTCACAATTACAGACTCAGGAAGAGGTTACACTTCGATTCCTGACGTCACTTTCCTTGGTGGCCATGTCGTTGATTCAGATATTTCAATTGGTGATACATTAGAACAAACACTTTCAAGTGGCGTAAAGGTGAGCGGTGAAGTACAAAGAATCTTACTTGACTCTGCAGGAGACTCTACAAGATGCTATTTCCTTGCACACGTCGGTGCCGATGATGGTAAATATCATTCATTTGTTACAAATACGACAGTCTTGCCACCTTTCACTACAGGCACTCTAATAAATAAAACTAATAATTCTACAAATGGATTGATTATTACATCTGTGAAAGAAGATAATAAGATATCAGAAACAGAACAGAATGATACATTCAGCACGATATCCGATGACTTCCTTGACTTTACAGAAAACAATCCATTTGGTGATCCGGAGAATCAGTAGTGTTTGGTACCTATTTCTATCATGAAAAGATTCGAAAATCAGTCTCTTTATTTGGACGACTGTTTAACAACATCTATGTGATTCGTAAGAACTCTTCAGGTGGTGTGCTGAACCAACTAAAAGTTCCACTCTCATACGCTCCTCGACAGAAATTTCTCGAAAGAGTCAGAGAGAATCCTGAATTACTCGGTGATACAAAGGTTGCAATTAAGCTTCCTCGTATGTCGTTTGAGATTACAAGCTTTACGTATGACAATACACGTCAGCTGACAAAGCTGAGTAACTTTAAAGCTGCGAGTTCTACGATACAGAAGAGACAGAAGTTCTATTCTCCTGTTCCTTACAACATTAATTTTCAGTTGAACATATACGCAAAGAATCAGGATGATGCATTACAGATTGTAGAACAGATTTTACCGACATTTAATCCACAGTATACGTTAACAATTAAACCTTTTCCTGACGAATATCCAGACTTTAAAGAGGATATTCCAGTCATCATACAGAGTCTCGCATTTCAAGATGACTTTGAGGGATCAATGGATCAAAGAAGGTCAATCATATACACGATTGACTTTGAGATGAAAGTTGCTTTCTACGGACCGGTTACAGAAGCAGATGTAATTCGCGTTTCGAAGGCTCAACTCTTTTTGCAAGATCAAGGTGCAGGTCAGGATTCAGACGTGCTTCTTGAAACAATTACGACTACCCCGAATCCAACTTCGATTATTGGCATGCCAGATAGTGACTACGGCTTTAATACTGATATTGCACTGGCCTTTGGAGATAGCGCATAGGAGATAAAAAATGGCTATTACACTAAGAAACACGAAAGGTAGTGCCCTCACATTCGCGGAACTTGACGGCAACTTTTCGGATTTAGATACAAGAGTTGATGGCAAACTCGATTCAGCTCTTACAACACAACTTATTGATTCTGCATATGTAAATGCAAGATCTGCAAGCGGTTCTCTTGATTCTGCAGAAGCGATCGCATTGATCGATTCTTCTTACGTGCAAGCGAGAACTAAAACATTCTACAAATATTTCTATGAGGCAGATTCTGGAGATACGGTATTTACCGGTGCTGATCTGTCGGGTAATACACTCGCATATGATTCTTCTACAATCATGGTTTATAAGAACGGAATGCTTTTACACGATCTGTATGACTTTACATTATCCGGAAAGAACACTGTTACTCTCACATTGGCGATGGACAGTGGTCATGATCTTATCATTACTACTTGGAATTAAGGAGAGGCACAATGGCTAGATATCTATTAAACAATAGAGGACAAAGAATTACTCAATCAATAGGAAGCTGGATTGCACAGTCTCTAGGTAATGAAATAAATCAAAACCAGACTCCTGTTTCAACAAATCCTAATATTAGACTGACAACATTTACGAATGCACAATTGCTCGATCTTTTGGCTAAGAGATTTCCTGGACTATCAAGACCGATTACATTCGATCCAGCAGGACTCGGCATCGGTGCCGGCGGCAAATTTGCAAATGCAAGAGGGTGGTATTCTGATCATCAATTCATTGATTCGATTGGCTTTTTTGATATTGATGGAAGAGTAAAACAGCGTTTTGAAGTCTCTGATTCTGCATTCCAGCGCGGCATTATCGGATCCGGTATCGGTACCGGTACAGCTGGTATTGTCTCACAGCCTATCAAACCTGATCAAAGAGTTTACTTTGAAATTCATATGAACAAGTATCCGAAGCAGGTCGATAGTGCTGGCGTCCAAACAACATGGACAAGAAATGGTCATCCCCGCCATCATCCATCTGAAGGCAGATATCTTTATTCAAGAACACAGACTACGAGAGATAGTGGACTTGCAGGAGATATCGAGCTTACGATTGCACCAGAAGGTTGGGTTAATTCTGGAGCATTCGAAGCTGGTATTGGTAGACAATTTAGTATTGCGATGAAGTCTCTTACATTTACTGAAATGTATTCAGGTGTAGCATCAGAAGAAAACGGACCATATTCATCTAAGTTAAATGTTCATCCTACAAACGATAGTGATCTAACAGATATTAATGACGGTGACGTCTTTATGTTCTGTATTGACGGTGTTCAGGATTCAAATGTAACTCAAAACAACCGGTTGTACTTCGGTAAAAATGGAGTTTGGGCAGAGGCTGATTCTCAATTAGCGCCGAATGCATTTAATTCTCATCCAGAGTTGAACTACAATCCTTTGAAAGATTCATCGGGTGCTCGAGGTGGTTGGGCGTTAGAACCGACAGAAGATCCATACCATATCTATATTACACCAAGATGGGAACTGAATGCTCTGCAACCTACAATTGGTGGAGCATACGATAGTACGTACAGATATATGGATATCGATCTCTCGGTAAAAACTGGTACTGATGTAACATACTCACCACCTACGAGTGGAAGAGGACACGTATTTAGGCGGCACTAAAAATGAGCAATGATAAAGATAATGTAAGTAATGATTACGATTACTCTCGTGAAACATATTATGAGTTAATAGAAAAAGGCAAGGATGCTCTTGAAAATATGATCGAGGTCGCTCGAGAATCAGAGCATCCGAGAGCCTATGAAGTCCTAGCAACAATGATTAAGAATGTATCAGATGTCAACGACCGGTTGATGGATCTGAATAAGAAGCAGAAAGACATAAATAAGTCTGATGAAGTGAAACAGGTCGAAAATAATACCCAAAACAATTACTTTATGGGTTCGACCGCAGATATACAAAAGATGCTTCGTGAAAGTGAAGATATAGTCGATGTTGAACCAGAACCAGTCGTATCTGGGAAATCCTAATGTCAAGAGAGATGGTGTACAACAGGCTTGGACACCTGATCTCTTAAAGGAATATAAGAAGTGTATGGACGATCCCATATACTTCGCTCGAAATTATATCAAGGTGATTGCACTCGATAAAGGATTAGTGCATTTTGATCTATACCCTTATCAAGAAGAAATGTTCAACCATTTTCAGGAGAATCGATTCAATGTCGTTCTCGCATGTCGTCAATCTGGCAAGTCAATATCGGCCTGTGCCTACCTCTTATGGTTCGTTCTCTTTAATTCCGAGAAGACTGTGGCCATCCTGGCGAACAAGGGCGCGACTGCACGCGAGATGCTCGCGAGAATTACGCTCATGCTGGAAAACATTCCGTTCTTTCTTCAGCCTGGATCCAAAGCACTCAATAAGGGTTCTTTGGAGTTCAGTAATAATTCCAGGATTATCGCTGCTGCTACTTCCGGTAGTAGCATTCGTGGCATGTCAGTTAATCTTCTTTACCTTGATGAGTTCGCTTTTGTTGAGCGGGCTTCTGAATTTTATACCTCAACATATCCAGTTGTATCATCAGGTAAAGACACTAAGATCATCGTTACTTCGACTGCTAACGGAATTGGCAACCAGTTTCACAAAGTTTGGGAAGGAGCTGTCCAAGGAATAAACCAGTTTAAACCGTTTAGAGTAGATTGGTGGGATGTACCTGGTCGTGATGAGACTTGGAAAGAGCAAACGATCGCGAACACCAGTCAATTACAATTTGATCAGGAATTTGGTAATACATTCTTTGGTACCGGCGATACTCTCATATCTGCAGATTGTCTTTTAAGTCTTAGAGCAAAACCATACGAAAGACTTCTCGAAGGAGGTCTGCTTAAGATTTATAAAGAACCAGAAAAAGGTCATGAGTATGTCATGACTGTTGATGTAAGCAAGGGAAGAGGACAGGACTACTCTACATTTAATTTACTCGATATTAGCACAAGACCTTTTGAGCAGGTGGCTGTATATCGCAACAACACTATCTCTCCAATACTCTTCCCTAATGTTATATATAAGTACGCGAAAGTCTACAATGACGCATATGTAGTAATTGAATCAAATGATCAGGGTTCCGTGGTTTGTAATGGATTATATCACGATCTGGAATATGAGAACATGCATGTCGAGTCTGCTGTCAAAGCGAATGCACTCGGTATCGAGATTAATCGAAAGACAAAACGCCTCGGCTGTTCTGCCATTAAAGACATTCTCGAAAATAATAAACTTAATATTGTTGACGAACAGACAATACTCGAGATCTCGACATTCGAAGCTCGAGGTCAGTCATACGAGGCAAGTGACGGTAACCACGATGATCTCATGATGAATCTTGTGATGTTTGGCTATTTCGTATCGACTCAGTACTTTGCGGACATGACAGATATTAATCTTAAAGATATGCTGTTTAAACAGAGAATGAGAGAGATCGAAGATGATGTCGTGCCGTTTGGATTTATTGATGATGGTAAAGACTATTCAGAACAGATTGAAAATATAGAAGATCCATGGAAAGTAAGAGAAGAGACTCAGAGATTTATTTACGATCCGGAAGATCCGATATTGTAAAGTAACAAAATTATAAATAATGATAAGTTGACTAATCGTATTATGGAACTTATAATTTTTATAGAGGAAAGATAAATGGCACTTTCAACACCGTCGCAATCGCCGGCTGTTGTCGTCAAAGAGATAGATCTGACTGGTGGCGTTCCAAACGTGCAGTCAACTACAGGCGCAATTGTCGGAAATTTCCGTTGGGGTCCAGCTGAGCAGAGAGTATTGATAGACAACGAGGCAACTCTTGTCGACACTTTTGCTTCTCCAGATTCTGACAACACAATTGATTGGCACTCAGCCAATTACTTCCTGAAATATTCAGGAAATCTACAAGTAGTTCGTGAGGTTACTTCTCACGCCAAGAACGCACATTCGAATATCGGACAGGCTACTGCTGACTCTGCTGGCTCTAAGACAGTACAGACAGTTAAGAATCAGGTAGACTTCGATAATCAGTTTGGTGCTCTTGATTCAAATTCACACACCTACATTGGTAAATATCCAGGCGAACTCGGTAACTCGCTTCGTGTTTCAGTTTGTGGTCCATCAACTACAGCGTTTAACGCATGGTCCTACAAGAGCGAATTCGATGCAGCACCAGCAACATCTGACTATGCATCAGATCGTGCAGCTTCAAATGACGAATGTCACGTTGTAGTTGTAGATCTAAACGGTAAGTTTACAGGAACTAAAGGTACAATCCTTGAGCGCTATCCGTTTGTATCTGTTGCAACAGATGCTAAGAACGCTGACGGTACTACAAACTTTATTAAGAACATCATTAACGAGCGTTCTGAGTACGTATGGTTTGTAGACTTTGATTCAGATTACAGAGTTGCTCGTGGCAATGGTGTAGTCGATAGTGGTGATAACTTTGCAACAGGACATAATCCAGCAAAACTGGCTGTTGCAACAGATCACAACTTCTCAAAAGGTGTGAACTCAAACGCACTTACAACAACAGAGTTCTTGTCAGGTTATGACCTGTTTGAAGATAAAGATCAGGTCGAAATCGATTTCTTGATTGCACCTTCAATGAACTCTCGCACAGATCAAACAACAGTTGTAAATGACTTGATCACAACAGCACAATCACTTCGTAAGGATTGCGTAGTTGCTGCATCACCTGCACGTACAGATGTTGTGAATCTGACAAACGCTGCAACCATGACAACAAACGTTGTCGCAACTGCAGATACATTTACAAACTCATCATATCTTGTAGCGGACAATCAGTTCCTGAAAGTCTATGATAAGTTTAATGATCAGTACATTAAGATCCCTGCTGCATCATCAACAGCCGGTATTATGGCTGCAACAGACCTGAATAGAGCCGCATGGTTCTCGCCTGCAGGTTCTCGTCGCGGTCAGTACTTAGGTATTACTGCAATCGAGTATTCTCCAACGAAAGCTCAGCGTGATACACTGTACAAAGCCGGCGTGAACCCAATTGCTAACATTGCAGGACAAGGCGTACTCCTCTTCGGTGATAAAACGAAGCTTGGTCGTCCGTCTGCATTCGATCGTATTAACGTACGTCGTCTGTTCCTTCTGCTTGAAAGAGCGATTGGTAGAGCTGCAGAACAGGTGATGTTCGAGTTTAACGATGAGTTTACTCGGGCAGAATTTGTCAATATCGTAGAACCAGTACTTCGTGAAGTCAAGGGTCGTCGTGGTATTACAGACTTCCGGGTTGTTTGTGACGAAACAAATAACACCGGTGCTGTAGTAGATCGTAACGAGTTTATCGCTAATATCTTTATTAAGCCAGCTCGTTCAATCAATTACGTTACTCTGAACTTCGTAGCTGTTCGTACCGGTGTTGACTTCGAAGAAGTCGTAGGCACGGTGTAAGGAGGTAAGAAATGGCTATATTAGGAGTAGATGATTTTAAGTCAAAGTTAAGAGGTGGTGGTGCACGCCCCAATCTCTTCCAAGTAACGATCAACTATCCAGGCTTCGCTAACGGCGACGCCGAACTTACATCGTTCTTGGTTGAAGCGGCAGTATTACCTGGTTCTACAATGGGTCAGATTATTATGCCATTCAGAGGTCGTCAGTTAAAAATGGCTGGTGATCGCACATTTGCTGAATGGACAACAACGATCATCAACGATACAGACTTTGCAATTCGTAACGCAATCGAGCGTTGGATGAACGGTATCAATGCACACTCTGCAAATACCGGTCTGAATACGCCAATTGCATACGAAGCAGATCTGAAAGTTGAACAGCTCGATCGTGACGGTACAGTATTGAAGACCTATACATTCCGTGGTGCATATCCACAGGATCTTTCAGAAATCGGAGTCTCATACGGAGATAACGACAACATTGAAAGATTTACATGCACATGGGCGTATCAGTACTGGGAATCAGGCACAACCAGCTAAGATAAATAGTAGGAAGGCCGGGAATGGCTCGGCCTTCCATTACTTAATTAGGATGTGAATATGGCAGACCAAGGCGGCTCAGAAGGCGTAAAGCTTTTCGGCTTTGAAATTAAAAGAGCAAGACAAAAAGAGGAAGATAAGAAATTACCTTCCATCGTTCCGCCGCGTGATGATGAAGGTGGTACTTATGCCACTGCTTCGGGTGCTCATTATGGTCAGTACCTGAATCTCGACGGAAACGATTCGAAAGATAATTATCAATTGATTATGAAGTATCGCGGTAATGCGATGCATCCTGAAGTTGATAATGCGATCGAAGATATTGTAAACGAAGCAATCACTGGCTCAGAACTGAAACAGAATATTGAGTTGAATCTCGATAACGTTGATGTGCCAGACAAAATTAAGAAACTCATTCGAGAGGAGTTTGATAACATCTACCAGATGCTTAACTTTAAAGAGTTAGGGCATGATATTTTCCGTAGATGGTATGTAGATGGTCGTCTTTACCACCATCTTGTTGTGAACGAAAGTGCCCCTAAGTTGGGCATCCAAGAAATTAGACCAATTGACTCGGCAAAAATGCGTAAAGTCAAGAAGGTTAAGTATAAAAAAGATCCGATCACCGGCGCAAAGATTGTAGATAAGACAGACGAATTCTTCATCTATCAGGAAAAACCTGGTTCTTCTACAAACGGTATTAAAATGACACTCGATTCTGTAAGTTATGTGACTTCAGGATTGTTGACCGAAGATCGTAAGAAGATCGTATCACACTTACATAAAGGTTTAAAAGCAATTAATCAGTTGCGGATGATGGAAGATGCAATGGTCATCTATCGTCTTGCAAGAGCACCAGAACGTCGTATCTTCTATATTGATGTCGGTAACCTGCCGAGAGGTAAGGCCGAACAATATATGAAAGATATCATGGCAAAGTATCGTAACAAGCTTGTATATGATGCAGCCACCGGTGAAATCAGAGATGATCGTAAGCATCAGTCAATGCTTGAAGATTTCTGGTTACCGAGACGTGAAGGTGGGAGAGGCACAGAAATCTCTACACTCCCAGGTGGTGAAAACTTGGGACAGATCGATGATATCGTATACTTCCAAAAGAAGATGTATCGTTCATTGAATGTTCCGATTTCTCGTCTCGACACTGAGACTGTACAAGGTATTCTTGGTCGTAGTACCGAGATCAACAGAGACGAACTGAAGTTCCAGAAGTTTATTGATAGACTTCGTATGAGGTTCTCTCATCTCTTCTATGGCATTCTGAAGACTCAGCTAATGATGAAAGGTATTATTACTGAAGAAGATTGGAATCAATGGAAGAGCGATCTTACAGTAGATTATCAAAAGGATAATCACTTTACTGAACTTCGTGATGCAGAGATGCTGCAAAACCGTTTAGAAACTCTTGATCGAGTTCAGAATTATGTAGGTGAATATTTCTCTAAAGAGTGGATCATGAAGAATGTTCTACATCTTTCAGACGATGATATTGAAAGAATGGCAAAAGAAATCAAGGGCGAAGACCCTGATGACGAAGGAGACAATGATGAGCGAGATGACACAAGAGCTGATTCAGCAGGCGCTTGATCAAGATTTTAATAAAGCAAATGCAACCTTTAATGACATCATGTCAGTAAAGTTGGCAGATGTATTAGATCAAGAACAGATTAAACTTGCAGACCAAGTTTATAATGGTGCCGACCCAGAGGACGAAGAAGAAATAACTGATGATCAGTTAGAGCTTGACTTAGACGACGAGGACATCGATGACGATACCGAGGTGGAGGAAGAAGATATATCGGTCGCCGATATTGATGCTGAATTCGACCTGGACGACGAAGATGACACCGACGAGGATGAAGGACTCGAATGGGAAGACGATTCTGAAGGAGACGAAGGTTCTGAAGAATCTTGATTTAAGTGAAAAGTAATAAAAGTATAAATAATTGTAACAAATTAAAATAGAGGATAGCTATGTCTATATTTTTTACACCTCTTGGTACACAGATAAATGCACCTACCACTAGTGGCGGCGCTGTGACTGTTGACAATGCTCAGGTTGTATATGTTGCGAATGCTTCGAATAACCCCTATCTTGTCACTTTAGAAGAGGCAGATGGTACTGATATAGGTTCATTCACAGTTCCTGCAGCAGGTTCATGCTTCATACATAAAGGGAAGTTTGACAAAATGTTTGCGGCGAACGCGTCAATTAAATTTACTAAGGCAAGCTACCCTAGAGGTTAATCATATGAAACTGATTGCAGAATATACCGAGCAGAATCTTGAGTTCTTTTCCGAAGCCAAAGAAGGCGGAGGCAAGAAGTATGCCATTGAAGGTATCTTCATGCAAGCAGAACAAAAGAACCGTAACGGTCGAATATATCCAAAAGCAACCATGGAAAAAGCTCTGAATAAGTATAATACAGAGCAAGTAGCCAAAGGTAGAGCTGTAGGTGAATTGAATCACCCTGAAGGACCGACCGTTAATTTAGACAAAGTTTCTCACAAGATCGAACGCCTTGATTGGAAAGGTAACGATGTTGTGGGTAAGGCGACTATATTGGAAACTCCAATGGGTAAGATTGTACAAGGTCTTCTCGATGGTGGCGTTCACGTAGGCGTCTCGACTCGTGGTATGGGAAGTTTAGCACGCGAAAATAACGCAATGGTCGTACAGCCTGACTTTATGTTAAATGCTGTAGACATTGTTCAAGATCCATCCGCTCCTAATGCTTTTGTTAATGGGGTTATGGAAGGTGTCGAATGGGTATGGAACAACGGTATTATCGAAGCTAAACATATTGAACAAATGGAGACTGAAATTAAGAAAGCTCCACGCGCCGATCTTTATGAGACACAGGTTCGTGAGTTTAAGAATTTCCTCTCGTTACTCAAATCTAAATAAACAAGGAGTCAATTATGACTGAAGATCAAATCCAGGATCAGGAAGTTGAACTCCATGACGAAGTAACAGACGAAGTTGTGGAAGAAGCGCACGATCCTAAAAATGCTGAGGCTCAGTCAGTTGCTGCAACAGATAAAGCAGGTGAAGCTACCGGTACCGCTCCAAAGCGTAAAGGTGACCAAACCAAGCAAGATCCAATGCCTACATTGAAAACTAAAGCAGCCATGATGGGTGCGGCAGTGAATGCAATGCAGGGCATGTCTAAAGAAAAGCTGAAAGGCGTTCTTGGGACTGTCATGGCTGGCACAGATCCAGAAGCTTTTGAAGGTGAAGCAATTGCTGAACAGGAAACAATCGAATACAAAGCAGACTTCTCTGACGATCTGAATGCTCTGATCTCAGAAGAAGCTACTCTGTCCGATGAGTTTAAATCAAAAGCAGAGACAATCTTCGAAGCGGCTATTAAGTCAAAGCTGTCTGAAGAGATTGATCGTCTCGAAGCAAAATATCACGAAGAACTGAACGAAGAGATTGAATCTACTAAGTCAGATCTGGTTGAGAAGGTCGACAATTACCTGAACTACGTAGTTGAGCAGTGGATGGATGACAACAAGTTGGCTGTCCAAACTGGTCTACGCACCGAGATTGCTGAGAAGTTCATGAACAATCTGAAAGATCTGTTCACAGAGTCTTACATCGAAGTACCGGAATCAAAGGTTGATTTGGTTGACGAACTGGCTGCAGAAGTTGAGGAGCTTGAAGAAGCACACAATACTGCTGTTGCTAAAACACTCGAAATGCAGGAAGAGTTAGAAACTATGAAGCGTGCTGCAATTATTGCAGAAGCTGCTGAAGGTCTAGCTGCAACGCAGGTCGAGAAACTCAAAAAATTGGCCGAAGATATCGATTTCGAAGATGCCGAAACTTTCGCAGAGAAAGTAGCGACAATCAAAGAATCATACTTCACCAAAACCGTATCTGAGTCTGCTGACATTGACGAAGACGTAAGTGACGACGAAGTCGCACCTGTTGCTTCCGATACAATGGCTCAGTATCTTTCTGCAATCCAAAGAACTAAGAAATAATTGGGAGTCCAATAATGATCAATAATACCGTATCATACGATAAGTTGATGGAAAAGTGGGCACCTGTACTGAACGAAGAATCAGCAGGCGCAATCACAGATAACCATCGTAAAGCGGTAACAGCAGCTGTTCTGGAAAACCAGGAAATTGCACTTCGTGAAGAAGGCATGCTCATGGAAACATCAGACACAACAACTGTTACTTCAGGTACAACAGCTAACTGGAATCCAGTACTGATTGCACTCGTACGTCGTGCAATGCCAAATCTGATGGCATACGACATCTGCGGTGTGCAGCCAATGACTGGTCCAACAGGTCTGATCTTCGCAATGAAGTCACGCTATCAGACAACAAAAGACGGCGCAGGTAACGGTGACGAAGCACTGTTTGATGAAGCAATTGCCAACTACTCAGGTGATTCATCAACAAGCTCACAGTCAGCTGATCCAGCTGGTCTGTCTGGTCTGACAGATGGTGACGGCGATTCAACAATCGACGATTCACGCGTAGATCCACGTTCAACAATTGACCCACATACTACAGCAGAAGCTGAAGCATTGGGTGGTTCAGGTCAGCCTCAGTTCGCTGAAATGGGCTTCACAATTGAAAAAGCCACAGTGACTGCGAAGTCACGTGCTCTGAAAGCAGAATACACTCTGGAACTGGCACAAGACCTGAAAGCAATTCATGGTCTGGATGCTGAGACAGAGCTGGCAAACATTCTGTCAACAGAAATTATGGCTGAAATCAACCGTGAAGTTGTACGTACAATCAACTCACAAGCTAAGACTGGTGCTGGTACAACAAACACAGCAATCAATGGTATCTTCAACATCCAGACAGATGCTGATGGTCGTTGGTCAGTCGAAAAGTTCAAAGGTCTGATCCTGCAGATCGAGCGCGAAGCGAACACAATTGCTAAAGAAACACGCCGTGGTAAAGGTAACTTCATGGTATGTTCTTCAGACGTTGCTTCTGCACTTGCTGCATCAGGCATGCTGGACTATTCACCTGCAATGTCAACAAACTTGAACGTAGACGACACAGGAAACACCTTCGCTGGTGTACTGAACGGTCGTATGCGTGTGTACATTGACCCATACTCATCAGGCGATTACATCAACGTCGGTTATAAGGGTACAAACCCATATGACGCCGGCCTGTTCTATTGCCCATACGTACCATTAACAATGGTTCGTGCAGTTGGTGAGGACACATTCCAGCCAAAGATTGGATTCAAGACTCGCTACGGCATGGCTTCAAATCCATTCGTTGGTTCAACACCGTCAAACGGTCTGGCTGCCGCAAAGAGCAACCAGTACTATCGTATCTTCCGCGTGGACAACATCCTCGGCGCATAGATATAACAAATACTCAGAGAGGCGGCTTCGGCCGCCTCTTTTTTTATCTAAACTTGTATAAATAGTAGCATGGCACTTACAGAGAATTTCAATTATCTTCAGCCGACCAGTTTTAAACTGGTAGTTGACCGCAAAAACTTTCCAAATCTTGAGTTCTTTGCTCAACAGATTACTCATCCTGGGTTGATTATGCCTGCAGCAGAAATGCCTGTCAGACGCATGCAATCGATTCCGTTTCCAGGTGAATCACTTACAATCAACGAATTATCTGCTACGATTCTTCTTGATGAAGATCTAAAGAGCTATACTGAAATGTATGATTGGATTCGTAGAAACCAGGTCACAGCAATGGGTGACCAATCATTTACGCAATATGGAACAAAAGTTCCTACAAATGCTGATATTACTCTTTCGATTCTCTCAAGTCACAATAATCAAACAAAACAAGTCAGATATATCGATGCTCTACCTGTAGCACTTGGTGATATTAACTTTGAATCAACAGCAAGTGGTACAGAGTTTATCACATTCGTTGCTTCATTCCGTTTCAGCTATTTCGAATTGGTGTAGTATATGTCAAGGAATAAAGATATTGCAGTCATGCTTGGAAAGACAGAAGCGAACAATACTGCAAATGTTCGTCTGTTTCAATCCAACGAAGAAGTAGGTCTTGATTCCGCACAGGTTTCTGCTGTAGGTCTACAGAAGTTTACAACACTTGATTCATTACCATCATCAAACTTGACATCAGGCCAACAGGCATGGGTCGAATCAAGCGGCCGTTTGTACATCTCAAATGGATCCGGTTGGTATAATGTAGCACTTATCAACGCAAGTCCTACACTAACACTAGATCAGTCGGGCACAATCCAATTGAATGCCGATGCGCTTTCTATCGTTGTTACAGCATCTGCCACCGATTCTGATGATAACCAAAATATGATTACGTTTAGCGTAGAGTCAGATGGTAATATGGTGGGTACCGGAGTTACAGTATCACAAGATTCTTCGGTGTTTACAATTACATCTTTAACAGAAGATTCTGGTGGTGTAGCCGGTGACTTTACTCTTACATTCAAGGCAACAGACGGAATTGCTGTAGATAACGAAGATCTATCATTTACCTTATCATTTAGTAATGTCGTTGATTCTTCTGCAGAAACTATATTGTTAATGAAGGCAGCTGGCAACTCTGCAACCAATGCTGCTATTACATATCAAAATTCAAGTGATGCATCAACAGGATTTACAGAAGCTGGTACCCCACAAGCAAGTACATTCTCACCTTATCGTTCTGGTGGATATAGCGCCTATTTTGATGGAACTGGTGACTATGCAAGCGCAGATCTTGGAGCGCATATTGGTAGTGGTGATTTCACTGTAGAATGTTGGGCCTATATTGATGAGAGTAGAAGTACAGCTTCTAGAGGTATATTCCAAATATCAAATACATCAGGTGGTTTGCAAGCAAATGCTACAACAAACTTAATGGTTGCATACCGCAGTAGTTCATTCTCATACAATTGGGTTGTTTTTGCAAATAGTGCACAGAATAATACTTCAACAGCTTCTGTTGCTGGTAAATGGACACACGTAGCTTTAGTTCGAAGTGGCAGTACAACAAAACTATATATTGATGGTTCGGAAATTCAATCAATATCAGATTCAACAAATTATAATGCTACCAGGTATGTAGTATTTGGTGGTTACTATGGATCATCAAATCTATTTCATGGATACATTAGAGACTACAGGGTTGTAAAAGGAACAGCTGTATACACATCAGCATTTACACCACCTACTGAAGCATTAACTGCAATCTCTGGTACCGAATTGCTAGCAGCTCATTTACCATATTTTGCCGATGGTTCTTCTAATGGTCACACTATTACAATAAGCGGTAATGCTCATACTGCACCATTTGGCCCATATGATTATGAGGCATGGACTGCAAATGATCATGGTGGTTCAGTGTATTTTGACGGTACTGGAGATAGACTAGAACTTGCCTCATTAGATGATTTATCAGGTGGATCATATACAATTGAAGGTTGGTATTATTTTAATACGGATCCTAATAGTGCTACTCATTTACTGTGGACGTTAAATGATGAAAATACAAATGGATATGCACAGCTTCAAACAGTTAGTGGTGGAACCACATTAAGATTACAGCAAAGAGGTGGTTCTTATCTTTCTAATGGATCATATGATTTTGTTCCAAATACTTGGTATCATATTGCTACTGTATGGGATAGTACTAATATGAAGGTTTACGTTAATGGTACACAAGCATTATCTTCTACTACTAATGTAATTCAGAATGCTGGTAATGGACTTACACTAAATGGAGATGGCGGGGGAAGTCTTCAATTTGGAGGTTATATAGCTGATTTTAGAATAGTTACTAGTGCACAGTATACTGCGGCATTTACACCTCCAACATCACCTTTATCTCACACTGGATCTGGTACTAAATTGCTAATGAATAATAAGTCAGATGCAAACATCTATGATGCAGCTGCTGCAAATACATTACTACTGAACAGCGATGCTCAGTCATCAACAACAACAAGGAAATTCACTACGTCTTCTTCTATTTTAATTAATGGAACTGATGATAAAGTCACAATTGAAAACTTAGGTGTTGGCGGTGATATGACGTTTGAAGGTTGGTTTATGCAGACCACCTCCCAGACGAATAGTTACAGAACATTGCTAGAAGCATCTACATATACAGGTAGTACTCCATTTGGTTTGTTTACTTATAGTACTCAAGTACAACTTTGGGGAATACAAAACGGTGTTCAGATAACCGGATCATTTTCACAAAACACTTGGCACCATGTTGCAGTTGTTAGAAACTCTGGTACCTGGACATTGTACATTGATGGAACATCTCAAGGTACAAATACAAATAATGGTACATATACTTTTGCTGATACCACTGATTGGAGTTTAGGCGCACAAGGGAGTAACGCTTCAGATTTTATTGGTTACTTCCAAGATTGGAGATTCTCTAATAGAGCTGTATACACTACCAACTTTACACCACCAACCGCGGAGTTTGAATTATAATGCTTTCAATATTGGGATCGTTATTAGGATTTGCAGGATCAGCAGTGCCTGCAATCACAGATCATTTTGCTGCTAAAGAAGATCGTAAACTTGAATTAGATAAAATGAAACTCATGGCTGAACTGAAAAAAGACGGCATGGATTTCGATATGAAATTATATGAACAGCAAGCAGCTGGTAAAGAACATGAGCGTCTAATTCAACACGATATAAGTATTAACAAAGGTACAGGATTTATATCAGGATTACAAAAGTCTGTCAGACCTGTGATTACCTATGCCTTTTTCGGTCTATTTTGTACGATTGAAGTAACATTGTTACTCAACGCAATCGAGACAGGTACAGACTTTTCTGAGGCTATAAATTTATTATGGGATGAAGACACGAAGGCAATCTTTGCTGCAATTATATCTTTCTGGTTTGGGAGTAGAGCTATTGAAAAAGCCAGGAGAAAGTGAGATCGAACATTACGTTCGGGTAATAAAAGAACATGAAGCTCGTCGAGCAAGTTTTAACGAGCGTATGGAATACTGGAGAAAATACTATGAGCATGAAGGAACAATTAGTTAAAGCAGCGAGGATGCACGCTGAAGGCGAACTCGAAAGAGCAAAGACAAACATTATGGTCTATATGAATCAGAGTGTCGGCATCGGAGAACATAGCGATATCGTAGAAGCTATTCAAGAAGAACTTGATAAGATGGCTGCTGCAACAGATCGTATTGAAATGCTTAACAAACATTTTTAATTATTTTCAAAAAATAATTCTAAAATAGTGCTCTGGGGCTGTTTACAAAAACAGCCCCATGATATATAATACTACATGTAAAACAAATCACCACATATAAGGAATCAGGCGTATGCAATCAAACAGATTCGCAGACACGAGAGACTTTTTGTCGCAGACGAAATTCTATGAAGGCTATTCACGATTTAAAGAAGAAGATGGCTCATACGAATCTTGGGATGAAGCAGTTGACCGTGTGTTATCAATGCACGAAGAAAATTATTCAGAAAAAGTCGATGACTTGTATTCTTATTTAGAAGAAGCTCGCACCGCTTATAAGGAGCAGCGTGTGCTTGGAGCTCAGCGTGCTCTACAGTTTGGTGGAGAGCAGTTAATGAAACATCAGATGCGTATGTATAACTGTACGTCATCATATGCAGACCGTCCAGAATTTTTTGGCGAGTTCTTTTATATTCTGCTTTGTGGTGCAGGTGCAGGATTCTCTGTACAAGAACATCATGTTGCAAAGCTGCCACAGATTGCAATCAGAACAAAGCAAGCAAAGGGTTATATTGTAGAAGATTCAATTGAAGGTTGGGCTTCTGCTCTTGACGTATTGATGGCCTCATATATGATTGGTGGTGGTAAGTATCCTGAGTATGAAGGTCGTCGTGTATTCTTTGACCTATCACAGATCAGACCGAAGGGTGCAAAGATCTCTGGTGGATTCAAAGCTCCAGGTCCAGAAGGTCTGCGTCGTTCTCTCGATAAGATTGAACACATGTTACAAGCTCTCGTAATGGATGCCAAAGATTCAGTTGCACTGCGGCCTATTACTGTATACGATATCTGTATGCACGCAGCTGACGCAGTACTTTCTGGTGGTGTACGTCGTTCTGCTACAATCTGTCTCTTCTCACCAGAAGATGATGAGATGATGAATGCAAAAACTGGTAATTGGTTTATGGATAATCCACAGCGTGGTCGTTCTAATAACTCTGCAGTGATTGTACGTGACGAAGCGACTCCTGAAATGTTTGCAAAGATTATGGATTCAGTTAAATCATTCGGTGAACCTGGATTCTATTTTACCACATCAAAAGAACATACTACAAACCCTTGTGTTGAAATCGGTATGTTTCCACAATACGAAGGCGAATCAGGATGGCAAGGCTGTAACTTGACAGAGATCAACGGTGGTATGTGTACAACCGCAGAAGATTTCTATCAGGCATGTCGTGCTGCAGCCATTCTTGGTACATTACAAGCGGGATATACGGACTTTAAATTCTTAAGTCCTGTATCTAAGAAGATCTTCGATCGTGAGGCATTGCTTGGTGTCTCTATTACAGGATGGATGAATAACCCAGATATTCTTTTCGATACGAAGATCCTTAAAAAGGGAGCAAATATTGTTAAGAAGGTCAATCGAGAAGTTGCAGCCATTATCGGCATTAATCCTGCTGCTCGCACTACTTGCGTTAAGCCAAGTGGTAATGCATCTGTTCTTTTACGAACAGCTTCTGGAATACATGCTGAACATTCTTCACAATACATAAGAAACATTCAAATGAATAAAGAGTCTGAAATTACTCAGGCAATTATTCGTTCGAATCCTTATATGGTTGAAGAGTCTGTATGGTCAGCCTCAGGCACAGACGTTGTGATTTCTTTTCCGATCATTCCTCATGAAGGCTCTTACTTTAAAGATAACCTGTATGGTGTAAAACATCTTGACCTAGTCAAGAAAGCACAGAAATACTGGGTTGTCGAGGGTACAAATGAGGAGTTGTGTGCTGATGAAGGTATCCGTCACAACGTTTCAAACACAATTATTGTCGACGACTGGGATGATGTAGAGAAATATGTATTTGAGAATCGCTATTCATTCTCGGGTATCTCTTTCCTTGCACCGTCTGGCGACAAAGATTACAATCAAGCACCAAATACTGCAGTTATCAATGCAGATGAAATGGTTGATAAGTATGGTGAAGGTGCAATCTTTGCGTCAGGCATGGTTGTCGATGCGCTTAAAGTCTTTACAAACCTGTGGATTGCTTGCTCTACTGCACAAGGTATGGGCGAGGACATCACACTCGAATCTTCTGAAAACTCAGCAAAGCAAGATTGGGTCAGAAGGTTTACAAACTTCGCAGATAATTATTTTGAAGGCGATCTAAAGAAAACAGAATACTGCCTGAAAGATTCTTATCTATTACACAAATGGAATAAAATCCAACAGAACCTCAAGCCAGTAGATTGGAGAACAGATCTAACTGAAAAGACATATGTGGATGTAGATACTCTTGCTGCAGCTGCATGTGCAGGTGGTGCATGTGAGATCGATTTCTAGCATACCGTCACCATGTATTAGAGTCTGTACAATCGAAAAAGACTATTGCGTTGGCTGTGGTCGTTCTTCGAACGAGATCAAAGAATGGTTTTACTGCGATGATATTCGTAAAGGGGAGATACTGAAGAAAAGTGGAAAACGAATTCCGAATCGAATGCGAGGAATGCGACACAGTAACGATTGTACTGGTTGACAACGGAGAAAAACCCGAGTTCTGTCCATGTTGTGGTCGAAGAGCTGAAGTAGAAGATATATCTAACCCAGATATATAATACATGACATGGTACTATGAAGGAAACATTTATGACGAAACCCCAGACGAGTTCCAGGGTTTCGTCTACATCATCACAGAATTGGATACAGGGAAGAAGTATCTCGGTAAAAAGAACTTCTGGCGCCCTAAAGTATTACCTAAAAATTCAAAGAGAAACCGAAGGGTACGGACAAGAGTTGAATCTGACTGGCGTACCTATTACGGGTCAAATACAAATCTCCAGACTCTTATCGAATCAAAGGGTCCCACTAACTACAGACGAGACATCATACGACTCTGTAGAACAAAAGGAGAAATGTCTTACTATGAGGCAAAAGGTCAGTTCGATAATGGAGTACTACTTTCCGATGAGTGGTATAATGAGTTCATAGGTTGTAAGATACACTCTCGACATTTGAAAAAATAACTGTTTACATTTACCTCCAAATGTGATATAATAGAGTAGTAACTATGAAAAGGTTTGATTATGATTCTGATTGATTTCTCTGGTATTGCAATCGCCACAATTGCTGTTAACAAAGTCAACGATGAGAGTATGTTGCGTCATATGATGCTCAACTCAATTCGTATGTATCGTACTAAATTCAAGAAAGACTATGGTGAAGTTGTACTTGCTATTGATAGCGGTAATAACTGGCGTCGTAATTACTTTCCACAATACAAAGCAAATCGCCGTAAAGATCGCAGCGAATCTGATTTCGATTGGGGTGAAGCATTTCGTATCTTACATCTAGTACAGGAAGAAATCAAGGAGAACTTTCCGTACCATGTAATTAAGATCGATGAATGCGAGGCAGACGATATTATCGGTACACTTGTAGAGAATACACAAGAGTTCGGTCAGTACGAGGATGTTATGATTGTATCTTCTGATCATGACTTTAAACAACTACAGAAGTATAATAACGTCAAGCAGTTTTCTCCGTTGATGAAGAAGCCTGTAGTCGAAGATCATCCGAAAACAAATCTTACTCTTAAGATTCTGACTGGAGATGCCGGTGACGGTGTGCCAAACGTTCTATCAGATGATGACGTCTTTGTTGAAGGTCGTAGACAGACACCACTTTCAAAGAAAAAGAAAGAAGCAATACTCGAAGATCTTAGCGAAGGTGAATTACTGTATGCTGCTTCATGGTATCGTAACTACTGTCGTAATGAAACACTCATCGATCTGACTAAAACACCTGATCGTCTTAAAGAAAAGATCTTAGAGGAATATAAAAGTCAAGATCCTTGGAAAAACAAAGGTCTGGTGTTTCCATATCTTATAAATAAAAATATGAAAATGTTGATTGAATCCGTGGAGGAATTCGTATAATGATGTTAGATGTATTTGAGGTGCTGAAGAAAGCAGCATCAAAGAGATCGAAAGCTGAAAAGGTTGCGGTCTTGAAAGAGAATGAAAGCTGGGCTTTAAAGGATATAATTCGTGGTTCATATGATCAATCGATCGAATGGGATATTCCACCAGGACAACCACCGTATACACCAGCAGAAGCTCATAACCATCCTTCTAGTCTTCTTCGAGAACATAAGAATTTTATCTATTTCGTAAAGGGTTCTCGTAAAAGCAAAGCGCTTCCGAAGTTTAAGCGTGAAAGGATATTTTTGGAGATAATCGAGGGTGTCCATCCTGAAGACGCAAAGCTTGTCATCAATATGGTCAATAAGAAACCACCTAAGAATCTATCTCGCCCTATCATACAGGAGGCTTTTCCTGGTCTTCTTACAGACTAAAAGTCGGCTAGCTCCTTTAACTCTAACTCTTGAGTGTGCACTTTCGTGTACGCTCTTTTTTTATAAGGTACTACAATTAATGAACGCTCAAATCGAAAGATTAATTAAAGATTCCGCTGAACTAGAAATCTATGCCAAAAAACTCTTGAAAAAAGGAGATGACGGTCGAGCGCAGAAGATCTTAAAGAAACGTAATTACGTTGACCAACAGATAGCCAACTTACATGGTCCGAAACTAACTTCAGTCTAAATACAAAAAATAGTAGTGTACAACTGATCTCCGGTTTGTTATAATATATTATGAATCAAAACAATAATGATGCAGGTGTGGTACCCGGAATATGAATATTTTTATACTTGATGAAGATCCAGTTGTAGCAGCTCAAATGTTATGTGACAAACATGTGCCAAAAATGATCGTTGAATCGGCACAAATGTTGTCTACTGCACATCGTTTACTTGATGGTACTCCTACTCGAAGGCGTTCTAAATCTGGCAAAACGATGCAGACTTACTATGACTTTAATGATGAACGTGATAATCTCTACTATCTAGCAGTACATAAACACCATCCTTGTACTACATGGACAATGGCTTCTCTTACTAATTATAATTGGCATTATACACACTTCGAAGCCATGGCAGAAGAGTATACATATAGACGTGGCAAGGTGCACAAAACCTGGCGCGAACTTGGTCCAATGCTGAAAACGCCGCCACGAAATATTAAAGACGTTGGTCTTACAGAGTTTTATCAAGCCATGACACATTACCCTGAATGTATGGTTGAAGGTAATGCTGTACAGGCCTATCATAACTATTACCATGCAGCAAAATGGTTTGCTAAATGGGAATGGGGTCGACCACAACCAGATTGGTGGAAAGGATATCAAGGTGCCGAAGTACACGCTTAAAGATACCAAGACAAACAAAACCTGGGACGTCACTTGCTCTTGGGATGAATTGCAAACAATACTCGATGAAATGCCGGATGTTGTCAAAGAACTTTCAACACCTTCGTTCTGTGGCAATACAATGTCGAATCTACGTAGAGCAGGTAGTGGCTGGCAGGATGTATTGAATGGTATTAAAAAAGGATCTGGCGCAGGTAACAACATCAAGACATGAAACGCAATAGAAAAAAATCGAGAGACGAATATATCACAGCTCGTATAGTACAGCTACGTGATGATGCGCTTAAAGCACATGATCCACATGACCGTACATGGTACTATCGGTTAATTATGGAACTTAAATGGATACAAGACTATGAGCAAAGCTAAGGCACATTATGAAGACTTATTCGAATTTTCTCCAGAAACCGCAAACCAAGAAAAAGCCTTTAAGTCATGGGATGATGGAGATAATCTGGTCCTTGCTGGTTCGGCTGGTACTGGTAAGACTTTTGTTGCGTTATTCTTGGCAATGGAAGCGGTTCTCGAGCGAGAGACGCCTTATAATAAAGTCATTATTGTCAGGTCGGTAGTTCCTACACGAGATATGGGATATCTACCTGGTACGATCGAAGAGAAGAAAGAGGTATTCGAAACACCATACAAAGCGATTTGTCATGAACTCTTCGGTGACTCTTCGACCTATAATAAAATGGTCAGCAGTCATCAATTAGAGTTTACAACGACATCATTTATTCGGGGGTTGACTATAGATAATAGTATAATCATCGTGGATGAGATGCAGAATCTCAATTTTCACGAACTTGACTCTGTTATCACACGTGTAGGTAACAATTGCAGAGTCATATTTAGTGGTGACTATCACCAATCTGATTTCAAAGATGAAGCTGAGAGAGATGGGATCCAAAGATTCTTACGAATCATCGAGCAACTCAAGAATTTTAGTGTGATTACATTTGGGTGGGCCGATATTGTAAGATCAGACTTTCTTCGTGATTACATTATGACGAAGGAGATGCTAGGAATGAAATAATGTTTAAAAAATTATTAGTATTGACTGCGCTATTATTACCGGCGTGCAGTAGTACGGCAGAAGAACTTACAGGACCGAGTGCACCTCTTTACAATAAACCAGTAATTTGTGCACCGAATCTTGAGAACGCCATGGAAATGTTGTCACAAGTAAAGAAAGATGGTATGACACCTCTAATGTATTTCTATGGCAATTCGTTTAATGGCGATGGATCAGGGTTTAAATCCGATTTCTTTGTAATGTTCGATCCAAAAGACGATCAAGTTACAATTGTAGAAAGACAGCCGATGAATGGATTTACATGTCTTTTAGCCGGTGGTACGGGTACAGTTGAATTTGACCCTGAAGCGATGAAGGCAATATTGGGCTGGAATGACATACCATGAAATACTATATACTCGTGGTGATGTTTGCTCTACCAGGTGAGTATGTGGAGCATCATCTCTATGACAATATGCCATTCAGAGATGTTGACCAATGTCAATCCTTCGCGCAACAATATTGGATACCGTTAACTAATTTAGCTGAAATGAAACACGGTAAACCATGGGGAAATATGTTTTGTCTCCCCGAAACAAGCTTAGATAATGAATTGATTAGGAACGTTTTAAATGACAAGGGTATTTGAACATGTGGAATTGGATATCGGATATGATGATTTGGTTGCAGACACAAGGGAGACTGGGCGTGTATATGTTGCTCCTGATGGTTCTAGCTATCCTAGCGTCACAACAGTTTTAAGCATCCTCAGCGAAGATGCCATTAGAGCCTGGCGATCCAGAGTCGGAGAAGAGGAAGCGAATAAGGTTAGCCATCGAGCTAGCACTCGCGGCTCTGCTGTACATAATATTATTGAGAGATATTTACTAAATGAAGACACATCAGATAATCTCCCGCATATTAAGCAAAGTCTTGCGAACTTGCGGCCAATTCTTGATCGATCTATCGGGAAAATCTTTGGCCTCGAAGTTGCTCTTTATAGTCGCCATCTTGGTCTTGCTGGTCGCTGCGATTGCATAGCCGAATGGAATGGCGTACCATCGATTATCGACTTCAAGACGTCGAAAAGAATTAAGAAAAAAGAGAATATATCGAGCTACTTCGCGCAGGCATCGGCATACGCTATCATGTTTGAGGAGCGTACAGGCATGGCGATTCCGAATACGGTAATTGTCATGGACGTAGACGATAACGATCCTCTTGTATTCGAAGAGCATAGAGATAACTATGTTGACCTTCTTCTCTCCACTAAAAAAGAATATGACAGACGTAAACTTTTTTCACATTAAATGAAAAAAACTGTGTACATTGTCTGAAAAGTATGATATAATAGTTATAGAGATATAATTATTATAGGAGCTATATTATGAGACATGAAGTCGAAATCTTAGAAGCACAAGAATTTGCTTGTGAATATTACAACATTTCCCGTGATGAGTTTATAGAAAAAGCATCAACACAATACCCTACACATCACCCAGAAGGTGGGTTACTGCCGTCCTTTCAAAGGCAGGCATACTTATTTCGTGTGGCTGTAGAGGCATATGATCAAATTCAACAAGATATGAAGGAGGTTGCATAATGCGTATTAAAGGTGCAATGACTATATTGACTAAGGAAGCAAAATTCTTAGGTATGTCAATTGAAGAAACTGTGGCTTGGATTGACAAACAACCGCAAGCTGTTTCGCTGAAAGTTTGTCAGGCATACGAAGTCTATATGAAAGATCAAGGTTATCGTTGGTCAGGTATTAATGGTGAAAGGTGGGTTAAATGATTTTTTTAGATATGGATGGTGTAATCGCTGATTTCTTTGGTGGTATTGAAAGACGATTCGGCGTAGACCACTGGAAAAGTCTGAACTTCAAAGAGGTTGTCTTTGCTGAACTCAAAGGTACAGACTTCTTTGCCACTCTTCCTGTTTTCGGTGAACAAGATCGTAGATCGGAATCAATTCAGGTCGTAAATCTTGTGAAACAAATTGCTTTAGATAATAACATTAACTGGGGTATCTGCTCATCGCCTCTTCGTGGTGACGAATATAATTCAGCTTATCACAAACGTAATTGGTTACAGAAATGGGGCTTTATGCCTGAAGACGTAGATAACTGCATCTTTACTGCCAACAAACACAAGTACGTTTGGATGGGTACAGATAATC
>Ga0213866_10000441_pt1 | contig 33835 bp, 35 predicted proteins | sample PICome_11_FD_160079 | JGI IMG/M metagenome (GOLD analysis project Ga0213866, IMG submission 160079) | Coastal seawater microbial communities near Pivers Island, North Carolina, United States - PICO284 | ecosystem: Environmental > Aquatic > Marine > Coastal | place: USA: North Carolina... | reverse complement strand
CGTCGTGATCAGCGTGGCCGACACTGGCCCGGGCGTGCCCGATGATTGCCTCGATCGCATCTTCAATCCGTTTTTTACTACGCGTAGCACGGGCACCGGGCTTGGGCTCGCCATCGTTCACCGCATTGCAGATGCCCACGGCGGCTCGATCGCTGTGCACAGGGATCCGGAGCACGGCGGAGCCGTCTTTACGTTGTCGCTCCCGGGCCAGGCGCCTGCTGGTGCTGAAGAAGAACAAGCCGATCAAGTTTCACTGGAGGCCGCATGAGCATGAAGGTACTCGTTGTTGATGACAAGCAGATGATGCGCGACAGCGTTGGCGCAACGCTGCAGCGTGCCGGCTTCACCGTGGTCGTTGCGAACAACGGCAGGGACGCGGTCGACAAGATCGCTCGCCACCAGCCGGCTGTTGTCGTGACCGATCTCAAGATGCCGGAGATGACCGGCCTTGAGCTTCTCCAGCACCTGAAAGAAGCGGATTCGGACCTGCCCGTGGTTTTGATGACCGCGTATGGCACGGTCGGCGACGCGGTCGAGGCGATGAAGTACGGCGCCTTTGATTTCGTCCAAAAACCTTTCGAGGGCGATCAGCTTGTTGTTGTGGTGAAGCGGGCGGTCGAGCACCGCCGCCTGCGACAGGAAAACGATGCCCTCAAGGCGGATCACGCCGAGCGAGTTGTCGGCCCTTCGCTTGTTGGCAGCTCCGGGCCGATGCGATCCCTGGCGACACAGATCCGCCAGGTCGCGCTCTCTTCCGGCACCGTCCTTATTCAGGGCGAGTCGGGGACAGGCAAAGAAGTGGTCGCACGAACAATCCATGCGCACAGCCAGCGGCGTGATCGCGTGATGCTTTGTTTGAACTGTGCGGCGTTGTCCAGTTCGCTTCTCGAGTCCGAGCTCTTCGGCCACGAACGCGGGGCGTTTACCGGTGCCGATCAGTTGCGGAAGGGCCGGTTCGAGTTGGCCGACGGCGGCACATTGCTGCTTGACGAGATCAGCGAGGTGAGCCCGCAGCTCCAGGCCAAGCTCCTGCGTGTGCTGCAGGAAGGCCAGTTCGAGCGTGTTGGCTCATCGACCTCGATGCGTGTCGATGTGCGTGTGATCGCAACGACCAACCGAGACCTCTCGCGTTCCGTTGCGGACGGCTCATTCCGACAGGATCTTTACTACCGCTTGAATGTGTTGCCGATCCCGATCCCGCCGTTGCGCAGCCGGGCGGACGATGTGCCGCTGCTGGCCAACCATTTCTTGACCATGGTGGCTCAGCGTGAGGGCCGGGAGGCCAAGCGTTTTGACACCGAGGCGATCGGTTTGCTTAAGGACTACCACTGGCCCGGCAATGTGCGCGAGCTGCAAAACATCTGTGAACGTGCCAGCGTGCTCTGCCGCGGATCGGTGATCGAAGGCGGATTGATCCAGCCCTGGCTGATGCCGCGCGGCGGTGTCGACATCGTCCCGCAACAGCAGAACTCGGCCCCATCGATGGGCACTCTTGCGGGCAGCCCGCCGCTGCAACCCCCGGTGGCCTCGCCGGACATGGGTGGCCCGCTCCGTTCGCTCGAAGAAGTTGAGCGCGAAGAAGTCATCCGAGCTTTGGGGCGATTCAGCGGCAACCGGACCCGAACGGCTCAGGCGCTGGGGATCGGCGTTCGCACGCTCGGGCTCAAGCTCAAGAAGTGGAAGGAGCAGAACCTCGTTGCTCAATCCGTCTGACCCCACCATGCAGAACCCGGCAGGAATTGCCGACATCGCGCAGTATTTGCGCGGTAGCTGTGCCTTTGGTGCGGTCGCTTTCCATGAAGTCGCCTCGTTGGGCCCGGAACACGTGTACGTGGAGCTGGGGTATGGCGATTGCTTGCCCCAGTTAGATGGCGGGGTCTGGCGTGCCCCGGCTCTAGCAACGACGACGGAGACGATGAAGTGATCAAAGGGATGTTCAGCTATGGGGCGATGCCCGTTCTGGAACGCATGGTGGAGTTCACCGGTGCTCGTCAGGAGCTGATCGCGCACAACATCGCGAACATTTCGACCCCCTATTTCAAGCCGACCGACCTGGACCCTGCGCAGTTCCAGGCCCAATTGCGTGACGCCATGGCCGAGCGTTCACGTCGGCCCAACTCGATGCGGCGCGACCTGGAGCTCCGTGACAGCCAGCAGATCCGTATCCGCAAAGGTGGCATGCAGTTCCGGCCACAAGCCCAGAACGAGAACATCCTCTTCCACGACCAGAGTAATCGCGATGTCGAACGCACCATGCAGGACCTCGTTGAAAATGCTCTTACTCACCGCACCAGCGTCGAGCTTTTGAAGAGCCAGTTTGACCTCCTTAGGACCGCGATTCGTGAACGGGTATAACTGAAAGCCGCTAGACCTTCTTAGAGAACACCATGTTCGGAGCACTCGATACCTCGACCTCGGCCCTCGTCGCACAGCGCACTCGCGCCCAGGCGATCTCCGCCAACATCGCCAACCAGAACGCCAATTTTGACAAACACGGCGAAAACAACCCGTTTCAACGGCGGATCGCGGTGCTCGCGCCCGGCGACCCGAGCACGGGTAACACCAACGGCGTTCATGTCCGCGAGATTATGCTCGACCAGCACTTCCAGATGAAGTACGATCCGACCAACCCCGCCGCGGATGAACGTGGGTACATCAAGTCAACCAACATCGACCCGATGATGGAGCAGGTGAACATGCTCGAGGCGTCGCGCGCCTATGAAGCAAACATTGCGGCCGCAGAGGCCACTAAGTCGATGATTCAGACATCACTACGCCTCTTGGCGTAGTTGATTGCGATTGACGCCGGTTCGTTTTAACAAGCACCATGACCGACCCGCTCGGACTCATCCCGACTCAAGGCGTCACCCCCGGCAAGGGTGTGAGCATGGAGCGTGCGCAGAAGCCTGTCGAGGGACCAGACTTCAAGCAGGTTTTGATGCAGAACATCCAGGAAGTCAATCGCTTGCAGGAGGAGGCAGAGACCGCGATCATGGATCTTAAGGCGGGTAATCGAAACGATGAAGGTGCGGTCATGATCGCAACCAAGAAGTCGGAAATCGCTTTCGAGATGTTGATGCAGGTGCGCAACAAACTCATGGACGCGTACGAAGAGGTCAAGCAGATCCGAGTGTGATCCAGGTGGTGAGGTGTGTGGCCCGGGGCTGAGCAGGATGCTCTTTTCAGGCCGTTAACAGCAACCTCAGGACTGGCGGCAAGACCGCAAACGGCATGGAGGCCGAGCATGGAATTCCTAAAACGCAATCTGACTCAGATCCAGGCCCAGCTCGGCGGGCTCAGCTTTGCCACGCGCTGGCTGATCGGCTCGCTTGTTGTGATCATGCTGCTGGTGGGCACGATGCTAGTCTATTGGGGCGGGGCCGCGGACATGGTGCCGGTGGATGGCATCACCACGGGCACGACCGCCGAAGCCGTTACCGTCCTGGACGCGGACAACATCACCAACCGCGTGGACGGCGGCAAGCTGATGGTCGCCAAGGATGAGTTGCACCAGGCAGTGGCGGCGCTCAGCCGTGCCGGGCACCTGAATCCAAATGCCTCGGCCGCGTTCGATCAACTCCTCTCCGATGAGGGGAGCAGTTGGATGCTCAGCAGTACCGACAAGAGCCGCAAGTACCTGCTGGCCAAGGGGCAGTTCCTTTCTGCCGTCATCAGCAGCTTCCCGAACGTCGACGCTGCCTCGGTCATACTGGACAAGCCCGAGGCCAACGGTTTCGGTGTTTCACATGTCGATCCTTCGGCCAGTGTGATGATCACCATGAACGCGGGCAACAAGGTCACCAAGCCGATGGCCGACACAATGATCCACATGGTCTCCTCCGCCGTCGCGGGCCTGCAGGAGCAGCACGTCACCGTGTCCGACACGCTTAACAGCCGCAGCTTCACCGCCGCGGATGAGGAAGATCTTCACCAGCTTGCGAGCGTTGAGGCGACGCTTGCCAACGAGCGCCTGCACAAACAAAAAATTGAGCAGGTCCTTCGATCATGGGACGGTGTCCTGGTTGCGGTCAAGATCGTCGCCAGTCAGGTGCTTCGTGAAGAAATACAGGAACGGGAGTACGGCAAGCCCGAGATTTCACTTTCAGAAACAACCGAGAAAGTTTCCCGGAACGTGACAAACGGTGGAGAGCCGGGCATCCGCCCCAACACCGGCAGCTCGATCGACGGTTCGGGTGGATCGGGCACAGAACTGACCGAGAACAGCACGATCGAACAGTTCAGTTCTTCCAAGATCCTGCGTGAATCGCACTCGAAGATGGCGGGCAGCACGATCCGTAAGATCAATGTGTCGGTCGTCGTGCCACGCAGCTACTACGTGCGGGTCTACAAAGCGAGGAACCCCGAGGGCGAGGCCCCCAGCGATGAAGACCTGCAGTCCATCATCGATCAGGAGCAGCAGAAGATCGAGGCGGTCGTGAAGCCGCAGATCGTTTCGAGTGACGCGGACATGAAGCCCGGCGAGATCAGTGTCGCCATGGTCTATGACCAGGAATACCTCCAGCCACAGTTGGCGGGGGTCGGTGGCGGGCTTGGCGCGGTGGTGTCATCGGACCTCGCGCAGAACGGGATGCTCGCCTTCCTCGCGTTCATGTCGTTCGGCCTGATGATTTATATGGTCCGCCGTGCAACGCGTAAGGAAGAGATGCCGACGATCGAAGAACTTGCGGGCGTCCCGCCGACGTTGCCGACGGATGATGACCTGATGGGCGAAGTCGATCAGATGGATAGCAGTCTCGCGGGAGTTGAACTGGATGAAGAAGAGTTGCGTGCCCGACAAATTGCGGACCAGATCAGCGACCTGGTTCGTGCCAACCCCGAAGAGGCGGGTGGCCTACTGACCAAGTGGGTCGCGGACGACCACAACTGAGACGCAGGCGTCACGCGTAAAGCAGAGTAATTATGACCACGGTTTCTGAAGCAATCGAAGAGATGACCGGCACGCAGAAGGCGGCCATCCTCATGCTCGCGCTCGAGCAAGACGCGGCGACGCTCCTCCTGCAACAGATGAGTGAACGCACCGTCGAAGAGATCACGCGAGAGCTGGCTTCGACCGGTGGTGTCCAGCCGGCGATGCGAGACAAGATCCTGCAGGAGTTTTACGATCTTGCTGTAGCGCATAGCTGGGCGAAAGAAGGCGGGTTGGATTACGCACGCTCGCTTCTATTCCAATCACTGCCCGCCGGCGATGCGGAGCGTATCCTCCAGCAGATCAGCCAGCAGGTCCGCAAGACCCCATTCGCTTTTCTCCAGAAGGCTGAATCGCAGAACCTGTTGACCTTTATCCAGGACGAGCACCCGCAGACGATCGCGCTGATCGTCTCGCACCTCGCTTTCCACAAGGCGTCAGAAATCCTCTCGGGCCTACCGGGCCCCAAGCAGATCGAGGTGGTCAAACGCGTCGCCAACATGGAGCAGACCAACCCCGAGGTCATCGGTGAGGTCGAGAAGGGTCTGGAAGCCCGGCTTTCGAGCATGCTCAACCAGTCCTTCGAAAAGATCGGCGGTGTCGAGACCGTCGCCGAGATGCTCAACCTCGTCGACCGAACGACAGAGAAGGGCATCATGGAAGGCCTGGAGTCCGAAGACCCGGACCTGGTCGAAGAGATCCGCCGGCTCATGTTCGTTTTCGAAGACATCCTGCTGGTCGACGACAAGGGTATCCAGGCGGTGCTCAAGGAGATCGACAACGACGAACTCGCGTTGTCACTCAAGACCGCGAGCGAAGAGTTGCGCGACAAGATTTTCAAGAACATGTCCGAGCGTGCCGCGACCCTTATCGAAGAAGACATGGAGTTCATGGGCCCGGTACGTGTCGCCGACGTCGAAGCCGCGCAGCAGCGGATCGTCGATATCGTCCGCCGCCTCGAAGATGCCGGGGAGATCTTCATCGCTGGCCGAGGCGGCGACAAGGATCTCATCGTTTAATACCACCCCCATCGAAGGTAAACCTTCATGCCCGTCCTCAAGCAGCACCACAACACGCCGGCGATGCGCGAGGCGATCGTGCTTGACCTCGGCGACATTGGTGCCCAGGCCGCCCGTATCCGTGCAGCTGCCGAGACTCAGGCGGCGCAGATCATTGCTGCGGCACAGACGAAGTCAGAGTCGCTCGCCGATCAACTCCATGACGAAGCAGAGAAGCAGGGCTACGCCGCCGGCCTGGAAAAAGGCATTGCGGAGGGGCGCGAGCAAGGCCGTGCAGAGGCGTTGGCCGAATCTGCTGAACAGCTTCGTCAACTCAGTGCGGCATGGTCCCAGGTTTCCAGCGATTGGGAGCAGCAACGTACCGAGATGGAACGCGAGGCACGGCAGGCGGTACTCAGTTTTGCCTTATCTGCTGCTGAAAAACTGGTACACCGTGTGATTGAGGTCGATGAGACGGTTGTTGTGGATCAGGCGGCACAGGCCCTGTCGCTGGTGCTTTCTGCGCACGACGCGAGTGTGCGGATCCACCCTGTTGATCGACCGATGCTGGAAGATGCGCTACCTGATCTGCTTGAGGAGCTGACCAACATGCAGCACATCGAGTTGGTCGATGATGACGAGATTACGCCCGGCGGCTGCGTCGTCGTCTTCGGCCAGGGGCGAATCGATGCAACGGTCGAACGGCAACTCGAGCGGCTGATCAATCTCATCCTCCCCGAGCCCTCGCAGCCGGTGATCGATGAATCAGAAGTACAAGATTCAGTAGCACAAGAGACCCCGCCTGATCATGCCACCCCGGAGGACGCCGCCGCACCTCAAGTGCCCGTGCTTGACGACCCGCCTCCGGCCCCGGTGTATGAAATCACCGAGCAGGGCTTGGTTGAATCGACAAACGCGCTGCCTGATGTGCCGGATGTGCCTGCTGATGAAGTCGAAGATCTTCCCGAAGGTCAAGCGCCCGAGGATGAACCCGAGCGTGAGGCGTAATCCTTGGGACTGCTTAAAGAACAGCTTGGGATGATCGATGGCGCGGTGACGCTTGAACTCAGCGGATCGGTGCGCGAAGTTCGTGGGATGGCCGCCCGGGTCACTGCAATGCCCGCGCCGGTGGGTACCCAGCTCACGATCTCGGCGGGGCGGGGTCGGGCACAACCCGTATCCGCAGAAGTGATCGGCTTCGACGGCGACGAAGCGGTGGTGATGCCGCTGCAATCCCTCGCGGGTGTTGGGCCAGGCGACCGGGTAACGGCGGGGCAGCATCAGCGATCGGTGCGGGTGGGCAGTTCCCTATTAGGCAGGGTCTTGAACGGGATGGGTGAGCCGATTGATGGGCTTGGCCCGTTGCGAGATACGGTGCCGCGACCGCTCAACCCGCGACCGGTTGACCCGCTGGATCGTCCCCTCATCGACACGCCTTTGGCGACGGGTGTCCGCGCTGTGGACGCGATGGCGACACTGGGACGCGGCCAACGGATGGGCGTCTTCGCCGGCCCGGGCTGCGGCAAGTCAACCCTGCTGGGCATGATGGCCCGGCGAACGGAGGCGGATGTCAGCGTGATCGCGCTCATCGGCGAACGTGGACGCGAGGTGCGCGACTTTATCGACAACGTGCTGGGCCCTGCCGGATTGGCAAGGTCGGTCGTGGTGTGTGCGACGGGTGATGAGTCTGCCTTAATGCGCGTCCGTGCCGCATCAGTAGCGTCTTCGATCGCTGAGCACTTCCGTGACGACGGGCTGGATGTGCTGCTGCTGATGGACTCGGTCACGCGATTTTGTCAGGCCCAGCGGCAAATCGGCCTGGCCGCGGGTGAACCGCCCGCCACGCGTGGCTACCCGCCGAGCGTTTTCTCGCTCTTGCCTCAGGTATTGGAGCGTGCGGGCCGAACGCAAAAGGGTTCCATCACCGGGCTCTATGCCGTGCTCGTTGAGGGCGACGACATGACCGAGCCGATTGCTGATGCCTGCCGCGGTGTACTTGATGGGCACGTCCACCTCTCTCGCAAACTCGCGGAGAAGGGCCACTACCCCGCGATCGATGTGCTCGGTTCGATCAGTCGCGTGATGTCCGATGTCGTGACGAAGGAGCATGAGCAGGCCGCCCAACTCATCGGCCAACTGGTTTCGGCATATCAGGAAGTTGAGGACCTTTTGAACATCGGTGCATATGCCGCGGGCTCGAACCCGGATTACGACCTGGCGATCGCCGCTAGGCCGATGATCGAGCAGCTCCTGCGTCAGGGCCGAAACGAAGGGCCCGAGCACGCCGAGATGGTGACGATTCAGCAGCAACTCCACGCGATTGCGCTTTCCATTCAACAAGTTCAGCAGCAACAGCCGAATCAGAGTTCATAGTTTCACATGACTCTCACTTGATTCTTGTTTGATGGATTGGGGCTCGCGATGCAGGCATTTACGTTCAGATTTCAGGCCGTGCTCCGGCAGCGTGAGGTGATCGAGCAGCAGAAGCAGCGTGCGCTGGCCAAGCTCATGCACGAGCGTAATGCGATGGTGAACCAGCTTCGCGAGATGCAGGAGACGATCAGCACCAGCAAGCGTCAGGCGGCAGACGGTCTCATCGGCAACGTTGACCTGGATGCCATCGCGGGAATTGCGCGGTACAGCGCAAGCTGTGCGCTGCGGGGTAATTCGCTGGTCCGGGAGCTTGCGCAGGTGGAAAACCTTGTAGAACAAGCAAGAAACGAGCTAATCGAGGCTTCGAAAAACCGTAAGGCATTGGAATTGCTTAGAGACCGTCAGCGGCAGGACTGGGAGCTCGGGCAGCGACGCATGGAAGCGAAGCGACTCGACGAACAAACGACCCAGGCCTACGCCGCGAAAGCCATGGCGGAGCCCGACCGATGCGAACCCTCTTCACCGCGTTCATCCTCGTCCTTGTCATCAACGTCCTAGCCCTTGGTGCGCTCGCGGGTTGGTTGGGTGCGACCGGCCGTCTGAGTAAGGATCGCGTCCGTGAGGCGGTCTCGGTGTTCAACCAATCCATCGAAGAGCAGAAAGCCCTGGAAGCCGAGGCCGAGAAGGCGGCTCAGGAAGCCCAGGCATTGGCCGAGCGTGCCCTTCGTATGGAGCAGGTCGCCGGTGGCCCAGTGTCGCCCGAGGCCCGTCTCGCTTCGCTACAGATTGTCGATGAGAAGAAGCGTGCGTTGATCGAGCGTCAGAAAGTTGAGGCCGATGCGCTTAAGCACCAGCTCGATGCCCAACGCAAGCTGATCGAGTCGCGTATCGCGGAGCTGGAAGAAAAGCAGCGATTGTTTGAGGCCTCGGTCGCTGCGCAGATCGAACAGATGCAGGAGGACGACTTCAAGGAAGCAATCGCGATGCTCGAAGGCATCCCGCCCAAGCAGGCCAAGGCGGTCTTCCAGGAACTCCTGACCTCGGGTGATGAAAGCCAGGTCGTTTCCTACCTTTCCGCGATGGAAGAACGCAAGGCCGCGAAGGTGCTCAAGGAGTTCAAGCTGCCCAACGAAATCGATCAGGCGGCCATGCTAATCGAACAACTTCGTCAACGCACCGATCGGGTGAAGCAGGAGGCCAATCTATGAGTATCAGTTCGTTCGGTAACACATCTTCGACAGTTCGAGAACTGATGGCTGCACTGGCTGCCCCTGCATCGTCACGCGTTGATCATTTATCAATTGATCGTTCAGCCGACAATAACAAGCCTGCTTTTCATGAGGTGCTTCATTATTCGTCATCGAATGATCTTGAGCCAGGCCAAGAGCAAGCCGTAAGTCAGCCAGAAGCTAACGCGCAAGACGACTCGAATCATGCCGAACAGCCTGTCTCAGAGAATTCTGAGGCCGAGGACAATCAGTCCGAGGACAGCAAGCCCGCTGACACCGAGTCTTCAGATGACCAGGCTCAATCTGATGGCGAGTCGCAAGGATCTGAGGATGCTGCCAAAACATCAGATGAACAGCAGCAAGAACAGGCGGGTGAATCGGGTGCAGAGTCCGAGGCGGCGGCCGCAGCGGCTGCTGCTCAGTTGGCGCTTACCCAGGCAACAACCTCTGCTCAGACGACAGTCACTGCCGAGGCGGCGGTCGGCCAGCAGGCCGTGCAAGCAGACGCCAATGGAAACCAATCCGCGACAAGCAAGCAGGCGCAGGCTCAAGCGGTGGCCGCGCCGGTCAAGGGCAATGCCCAAGTACAGGGGCAGTCGCAGGCGACCGGTCCTTCGGTGGAGGGCGCTGCGGTAGCCGCGGTTCAGACGGCCCTGCAGACCGGCGAACAGGCTCAGGCGAATGCCGGCGATACCGGAGGCGATTCAAAGGCAACCACGCAAACCAACAGCGCGAACACCAGTACTCAATCCAGCAACGCGCAAGCTTCGTCGGCCTTCACACTGCCCGATCAGCAGACGGCCGAGGCCAAGCTGCCGATCAATCCAACCAGCACGGCACCAGCCGTCGATGCTGCCCGTCAGGCACAGGCTCAGCCTTTGGTCAATACCGGTGACAACGACGCGGTGAATACTGCACGCATCACGCGTGGATTGGCCAATGCGGTCCAGCAGCGTGGCGGCGCGGTGACGCTCCGCCTGACCCCGCCGGAGATGGGGACTGTCCGGATCCAGATGCAGATCACCGGCACGAACGTCAGCGCGGCCTTCCACGCGGAATCGACATCTGCTCAATCGCTGCTGACCACGCAGCTCGCCCAGCTGCGCTCGGCTTTGGAGAGCAAGGGCATGACCGTCGAGCGGCTTAGCGTTCAGCCGTTGGCGGCCACAACTTCGAGCAACAACACGAACCAGAGCCAGAATCAAAGCGACACACAGCAACAGAATCAGGCACAGCAGCAAAGCGCCGGTGACGGCCGAAGCCGTGGCCAGTACAGCGGCAACTCGTCGGATAACGCGTCCCAGCAAGACGCTGACCCTTCAAGCCAGCATCAAGCACGGCGGGGCTTTTTTGAACGGCTTAGCGATGCGGCCGAATCCGAAGCCGCCTGATTAAGAGGAACTCAAGATGTCAGCAGCCATCGGTGGCGCAGCAAGCGTCGCGAACCAACCAAATACGACCCCGGGCGCCAACGGCTTCGCTGACCTTTCGTCTGGAGAATTCCTGCAGATCATCCTCTCGGAGTTAAGTAATCAGGACCCGCTTGCGCCCAACGACACCGCGGCGATCCTTGAGCAGCTCTCGAGTATCCGGAATATCGAGAGCCAGACGCAGATGGATGCGCAACTACAGGACCTGGTCACACAGAACTCGATCTCGACCAGCGCGAACTTGATTGGCAAGTTTGTCAACGGGCTCGACAGCCTGAACAACTCAGTCGATGGCATTGTCGAGTCGCTCAGCGTTCGCGATGGCGAGCCAATCCTGAACCTCGCGGGTGGTGGGGAACTGAAAGCCGATCGGGTGACCAAAGTCGAAGATCTCGGCGACCTGGATACGCAGGTCGTCCAACAATTGCTGGCCAACCTGCAGGTGCTTGATTCAGGCACTCTGATCGGTCGGGACGTGCTGGGGCAGGTGCAGGATGCGTTAGGCGGGGTGCGTCAGGTCTCGGGCCGGGTGACCGGCGTGAGCGTGATCGATGGGCAGATCCAGCTTGAATTGGATAACGGCGAATCGCTGCCACTGGGCGGCGTGAAGAGCTTTAACGAATCGCAGTCTGAATAAGGAACGAAGTAAGGCGTGACGGTTGATCCCACGAGGTTGTTGCAGATGCTCGAGCCCGCCATTCGGCCGGGCAACCAGCCGGTACGTGGTGTTGAGCAGCAGGGCAAGCCGGCATTTGAAGACAGGGCGTTCGATGATTTGTTGAATGAAGCAAAGACAGGCGGTACAGGCCAGGCCAAGGTCGGCGGTAAAGAATCGCCGGCACCTACAAACCCGCTGGCGGCACTGGGCGGGTTCGGGCAGGTGGAGAACGCGGCACTTCGTAACGTGCTGGCGCAGGCCCAAGGGGCCGGGACAGATTTAACCAAGACGGATTGAGCGAGCCGGCAATGAGCCGGAACCTTCGGAGACACGACGATGAGTATCACAAGGGCTATGTTCTCGGGGCTTACAGGATTGAATGCGAATTCGCAGTCGATCGGTGTCGCGGGCAATAACATCGCGAACGTCAATACGACTAGCTTCAAGCGCAGCCAGGCGCACTTCGAGACCCAGGTCTCACAGACGCTGAAGAATGGTTCGGCGCCCAGCACGGGCCTTGGCGGCACCAACCCGGCACAGGCCGGCCTGGGCACACGCCTCGCGGCGATTACTCGCGACTTTGCCGACGGCGGCCTGCAGCCAACAGGCGTACCCACACACGCCGCGGTCGAAGGTTCGGGTTTCTTTGTCGTAGAGAAGGGCGGCTCTCAGCGCTACACGCGTGACGGCACCTTCCAGCTTGACCGTGATTACAACCTCGTTACCAACAGCGGCGGCAAAGTCCAGGGATTCGGCGTCGACACTGACTTCAACGTTGTCGATGGTGTGCTTCAGGACATCAATATCCCGCTAGGTGTGCTTACTATTGCGCAGGCCACCGAGAACGTGAACATCGGCGGCAACCTCAATGCTGCAGGAGATGTTGCGACCCAGGGCTCAATTATCGAGAGCGAGGCGCTCTATTCTGACGCCGCCGCGACCGTCCCGGCCGTTTCAACCGACCTGCTAAGTAGTCTGGTTGGCTCGGACCTCTCGGCACGATTCCCGGCTGGCGCCGTACTCTCTGTCGGAACCGTGACGCGCGGAGGTGCGGAGCTGCCTTCCCGCACATTCGAGATTAACGCGACAAACACCACCAACTCAGACGCTAACGGCACGACGCTCGGTGATTTCATGGCCTTCGTCGAGGACATCACCGGCATCGATACCACTCAGGCCAACGCACCAGGCGTAACTGTTAACGCTTTTGGACAGGTTGTTGTCGAGTCCAACACCGGCACCGCCAACCAATTGCTCATTGACCCGGGCGACATCATCGCCAATTCAGGCGGGGTCAATACTCAGCCATTTACCTCGCCTTGGTCAATCATCCAGGAGGCCAATGGCGAATCCGCACGCACCAGCTTCATTACCTATGACTCGCTGGGCAACGCGATGAGCATCGACATGATCACTGTCCTGGATGACAAGAACTCGACCGGCACCCAGTGGCAGTTCTACATCCACTCCGACGATGACTCGGACCTTAATAAATACCTGAGCAGCGGCACGCTCTCGTTCGATACCAATGGCCAGTTCACGATTGCGCAGGGCGGGTCGTTCGTCATTGACCGAACCAATACCGGTGCACTCGACCCCCAGAACATCACGCTCCAGTTCACCGACCCCAATGGCACGCTGGGCTCACTGACCGCGCTGTCCGGTTTGGATATCAGTCAGGTAAATTCGCTGCAGCAGGACGGCACGCCCATCGGCACGCTGGAAGATTTCAGTATCTCAGAGGATGGCACGATTACCGGGGTTTTCTCAAACTCGCTGCTGCGTGACCTGGGGCGGATCCCCATGGCGATGTTCTCCAATACCGCAGGCCTTCAGGAGGTCGGCGGCAACCTCTACGCCAACGCCTCAAACTCTGGTTCGCCACAGATTGTGACCGCAGGAACAAGCGGCTCGGGGCGGGTCATCGGCCGGGCACTGGAGCTGAGCAATGTCGACCTCGCGCAGGAGTTTATCTCCCTGATCAGTGCTCAGACCGGCTTCAGCGCGAACTCGAGGATCATCTCGACCAGTGACGAGATGATCCAGGAACTCCTGGCCTCCCTCCGGTGACTCGTAAGGCTTAGCACGGACCGGAATGCATGATCACCGTCACCCGACTCAATGGAAAGCAGTTCGTGATCAACGCCGACCTCATCAAGGTCGTCGAGGAGAACCCGGACACGACGCTGCGCCTGACGAACGGGGACACGATGATCGTTCGCGAATCGATGCAGGAAGTCGTAGAACTGGCGATCGACTACGGCCGATCGCTTCGGAAACTAATGCCGCCGGATTGAACAGGGTTTTGCGGGCCCACGCAATCGTCAAGCGGCCGCCAAGCGACCGCCGATAACGCCAGAGTGTCAACGGACTGACCACGGTTTATCTCATGGACTTGGGCACAATATTTGGATTCATCGGCACTTGGCTGCTGATCATCGCGACCTTGCTGCTGGGCGGCAAGATAGGGATCTACGTTGATATCCCCTCGGCGATCCTGATCTTCGGTGCCTCGATCACCTGTGTATTTTTTGCGATTCCTGCCAAGATCGTTAAGAACGCAGTTGCGATCACGAAAAAAGCCTTCTTCAGCACGCCCATGCCGATCGACAAGCTGATCGAGGACATGGTTGGCTACGCCGAGATCGCCCGCCGTGACGGCATCCTCTCGCTTGAAAACGCGGTCAAGGACATTGATGACCCGTTCGTCGTGCAAGGCATCCAGATGGCGGTAGATGGCACCGACCCTGAACTCATCGAACAGATCATGCTCACCGACCTGGACAACCTTGTCGAGCGGCACGAGAGTGGCAAATTCATCTTTGACACGATCACCAAGTACGCCCCGGCGATGGGCATGATCGGCACGCTCATCGGCCTTGTTGCCATGCTGTCGGACCTCTCGGACCCCGCCTCGATCGGTGCGGGCCTGGCGGTCGCCCTGTTGACCACGATGTACGGATCCATTGTCGCGAACGCCGTGTCTGGACCGATCGCGGACCGGCTCTCGAAGCGTTCTTCCGAAGAGGTGCTTTACAAGACCGTGATCGTCAAGGGCGTCATGGCGATTCAGAGCGGCGACAATCCCCGAATCGTTGAACAGAAGTTGCGTACCTTCCTTCCGCCGAGCCAGCGACCGAAGGAAGAGGCGGCCTGATGAGGGCCGGGGTCTGCTATGGGACGAAAATGTAAATGCCCGCCGGCAGGGGCGCCGGAATGGATGGTGACCTATGGCGACATGGTCACGCTGCTGCTGTGCTTCTTCGTGTTGATTGTCTCGTTTTCCGAGATCAAGAAGAAGGATCAGTTTCAGGCCGTCGTCGAGGAGATCCAGAAGGCCTTCGGGATGCGTGGCGGCGGGGGCAAGCTGCCGACCGAGGACGACCCGGCCTTGTCGCTGATCGAGCGGCTCGAAGCGATCCGGATGCGGCAAGAGCGCGTCCCCAATAAATCCAATGTGAAGGACCCAGGGCAATCAGGCCGGGAGCCTCGCGTCACCACCATCCGTGAAGGCAAACGTTACGCGGTTGGCGGCAAGATCCTTTTTGAGCCCGGTTCATCCGATTTAAGCGAGCGGACCAAGCAGCAGCTCATCGATTTGGTCTCGCGTATCAAGCTTAAGGACAGTACAAACAAGATCGAGATCATCGGCCACGCCGCGTCGATGGAGTTGGCGAATGGCGACGGCACTTCGGGTGACCTGAGGCTGCTCAGCTATGAGCGCGCGGTCGCGGTAGAAAGTTTTTTGACCGGCAACGACATCCCCGAGGCATTTCGGCTCATGGATGCGCGATTCTTGCTGGCTGGGGCTGCCGATCGTGAGCCTGTGGCCCCGCGTGGGATCAACTCGGAAGAGGTGCGTGACAACCGCCGAGTCGAGATCATTGTGACCGAGCATACCATTGCGGATCGCCAGGGGAGTGAGGGGCCACCGGACTTTTGAACCGCGTTTTGGTGGGGTTGTACTCCATCGCGCAAGAATTGCGGGTTTGATCGTGGTTTACTGGCGAAATCGCCGATAACAACTCAGTATGGCTGACGAAGAAAACAATTCGGGAAACGAAGACGCCCCGGCGAAGAAGAAGCTGCCCATGAAGATGATCATCATCCTTGCGGTGGTGATGGTCGTGGAGGGTGCGATCTTTGGTGCTGGTTATTTCATTTTTGGCGACAAGCCACCAGCCGTCATGGCCGAAGGGCTGGATCCTGACGAGAAGGCCGCTGAATTTGAGCAGGTCGAGATTTTGTTGGTTGGCGACAAGTTTCAGAACACCCGTCAGGGCGCTCAGGCCTATCTTTACGACGCGACGATCTATGTTTTGGTGGAGCAGCGGTACCGCAGTTATATCGAAGGTGAGATCGAAAAGAAAATGCACCGGATCAGCCAGGAGATCACGGAGGTGTTTGCTCGTGCCGAACCTGCGCAACTCAATGAGCCGGACCGCCTAATCCTTAAGCGACAGATTTTGGAGAAGTGCGAAAAGCGTTTCGGGGACGATGCCGACGGCGAAGCGTATGTCCGTGACGTTGTGATCAGTAACTGGAAGCGGTTCAGTACGGACCTCTAACACGACGGGTGATTGATGTCAGACCAAAACGCGATCGATGATATTTTGGCGCAGTCCTTGGCAGAGGCTCAAGGGCAGGTCGAGGACATGCAGCAGGATGTCGCCTCCGCCGTCGGTCCGACAGCCGGCGAGCAGGCGGGATCGACATGCTCGGGGATGTTGACCTTGACGTCACGATTGAATTGGGCCGAGCTGAAATGCTGGTCGAGGACGTGTTGCGGCTGGCGAGCGGGAGCGTGGTTGAGCTGAACAAGCTGGCCGGTGACCCGGTCGATGTGTATGTGAATAGCCGGCTCGTCGCTCGCGGTGAAGTGCTGGTTCTTAATGACAATTTTTGTATCCGTATCAGCGAGATCCTGGCGGATGTGCAGGACACGGGCGTGATCGAAGAGGCCGCCGAGGCGGTGATGGGCGAGGCGTCGGACGCGACGGCCTGACATTGAGTGAGTGACTGGGCCGGGTTGGGCGCGACGAGGCAGGATGCCAGAAGCGTGCTCGTAACAACCCGAACGAAACAAACATCGGCCATGGAGGGCCAGGTTTGGGGCGGCGATTGAATTCCAATTTGTATGCGATACGGCGGGCCTTGCTTGGCTCGCTGCTTGTTTGTGTGTGGGCATTGCCGGTCAGTTCCGCTTCGGCTCAAGATGTCCCGGCAAGTGATGCGGAACGTATCGAACAGATGCGTGACCTCGCGGGGCAGCGGCAGGCAACCGATCCGCCCGCGGCTGAGGTCCCTGCTGTTGATGCCGCTGAGGCGGAAGTGGCTGAGAAGCCGTTGCCGCCCAATGAATCGCTGCCGCTCGGCGCGGGTGAGAGTGACCTGTTTGGCGCGGGTAGCGCGGGGCAGGGGGGCACGAGCTCGCTGGGCGATGGCTGGGTGCTCAGCACGCTCGCGGCGCTGGGCGTAGTGCTTGTGATTGTTTTTGGCATCCGATGGCTACTCCGACGTGGCGGGGTTGTCAGCACAAGCATGCCGCAGGGTTCGGTTGTCGAGGTACTCAGCCGGACCACCGTCGCGCCACGCAGCCACGTCGTTCTCATGCGGGTTGGCCAACGCATCCTGGTGGTGAGTGACTCTCCGTCGGGCATGCGAACGCTTGCTTCGGTGCACGAGGCGGAGGAAGTTGCCGAGCTGCTGGGCACGATCGACGCGTCTCGCCCGGCCAGCATGACGCACAGTTTTGGCAGCGTGATGAAGAAGCTGTCGGGCCAATGGGCCGGCGAAGCTGACGAGCTTGATGGGGGCCTTAATTCGGCTGCTTCGGCTTCGGTTCCGGCTACCGATCTCGATCAGACGCACGACACCGTTTCGAGCTTGCGCGGCCGTCTTGCCGCATTGTCCGGTGCAGGAGGCAAGGCTTGAGGTACGGTCTGGGCATCCTGCTGTTGACGCTACTGCTGGGGGTCGCCCTCGCGCAGTCGGCTGTCGCGCAGAACGCCAACCCGGGGCCTGTGTCGATTGATTCTCCCACCCCCGCACCCGCCCAGCCCACCACGGCGCCTGGTGCCGAGCCGGTACCGGATCTGACGGAGTTGGCGGATGAATTAGGGATCACCAACCCGATCCAGCTGCTCTCGCGGAGTGGCGATGCGATCAACGCGTTAAGTGGCGGTACGCCGGGGGCACCCGCTTCCGATGGTGAGGGTGGCACGACGTCCGTTGTGCCCGGCAGCGGCGAAGGGCTGAGCACCTCGCTGTCGATCCTGCTGCTGCTCACGGTGCTGACGTTGGTGCCGGCGATCCTTGTGATGTGCACGAGTTTTACGCGCATTGTTGTGGTGCTCGCGCTGTTGCGTCAGGCGCTGGGCACGCAATCCCTGCCGCCCACGCAGGTCGTGGTCGGGTTGTCTCTGTTCCTGACGTTTTTAGTCATGGCCCCGACGCTGGACCGCATCAACTCCGAGGTTTTGCAGCCGATGCAGGACCCGGACATCGAGATGAACGAGCTCGAGGCGTGGGAGAAGGCCAAGCAGCCGCTCCGGGATTTCATGTTCGCGCAGATCGATCACTCGGGGAACTGGGACTCGGTGTTCATGCTCATGGAGTGGCGTGAGCCCGGGTCGACGAAAGAGCGGGGCGACCTGCGCCGCAAAGACGTCGACATGCTAACGCTGATCCCCGCGTTCATGCTTAGCGAATTGAAAGTCGCGTTTCTGCTCGGTTTCCGGCTATACCTGCCGTTCCTGGTGATCGACATGGTGATCAGCAGTGTGCTGATCTCGATGGGCATGCTGATGCTGCCGCCCGTTCTGATTTCGTTGCCTTTTAAGCTGTTGTTGTTTGTGCTCGTTGATGGCTGGAACCTCGTCGTCGCGAATCTGCTGAGCAGCTTCGTGACGCCGGGCGGCGGATAGTAGGGCGTGTCCGGTAGGGGCGGTGCGCGCGTGTTGGGCTGAATGTTCGAGATTGGACTGCTGGAGACTGTGATGCTGACGGATCAACTCGTTGATGTGACGCGACAGACGCTGACGCTGATGCTGATGCTCAGCACGCCTGTGCTTCTTGCCGGCTTGACGATCGGCCTGATCGTCAGTGTGCTTCAAGCGGTCACGCAGATCCAGGAACAAACGCTCAGTTTTGTGCCCAAGATCATCGGAATGGTGCTCGTCGCCATCATCGCGATGCCCTGGCTGGTCTCAAAGCTGATGGTGTTTAGCGCCCAGATGTTTGGCCCATTGCCCGCCGGTGGTTGATTTAGAAGACACGTTTTAAGAGGAACCTTGTGATTGCCCGTCGATCTGACCCCCATCCTGCCATACGTGCCCGTCTGGCTGTTGATTCTCTTCCGTCTGACGGGGATCTTCGTGCTCGCGCCGGTGCTGGGGAGTTCGACGGTCCCGCGGGTGGTCAAGGTCTTCCTGGCGCTCGGCCTGTCGTTTGCGGTCTGGCCGATGCTCTGGATGGACAGCGAGGCATCGGTGAACCTGGCTGCCGCGGTGCGTGGGCTAGACCTGTGGTCGCTGGGCCTGCTCGTGGCGCTCGAACTCTTAATCGGATACGTGATCGGGTACGCGGCGTCGCTCCCACTGGTCGGGATGCAACTGGGCGGGCACATGGTCGACCAGCAGATGGGCCTGGCCGCGGCCCAGCTCTACAACCCGGAGTTCGACGACCAGACCGGTGTGACCGGTCAACTGCTCTTTATGTTCGCGTTGGCGCTCTTTGTCGCGGCCGGCGGCCTGAACGTCATGCTGCATACGCTGGCTCAGACCTTCCGCCACGTCCCGCTCGGCGGCTTCGCGAGCTTCGAACAAATCGTGCACATGGTTGTGGGCATGCTGGCCATCATGTTCGAGCTGGGGCTGCGCATCGCGGCGCCATTGTTGTGTCTGACGTTCCTGGTCAGTGTCGGTATGGGGTTTCTGATGCGGACCGTCCCGCAATTCAACATCCTCAGCGTCGGCTTTGCGATCCGTATCCTGTCGAGCCTGCTGGTCATGATGATGCTCGTCGGTGCGATCGCCGGGGCCTATGGCAACCTCGCGGGCGACGTCCTTGGCGAGTTGATGCGATTCTTCGAGGCCGAGCCGCCACCGATCCCCGGGCCCAGGTCCGTTCCGTAAACTTGTGTTCGTTTTGATTTTCACTGGCTGCAGGATGCGGCCGTAACCGAGGCCATGGATGGCTGAAACCACTGGACAAGAACGCAGCGAAGCCCCAACAGCGCGTAAGATCCGTCAGGCGCGCGAAGAGGGCAACGTCGCACGAAGCACGGACCTCACCGCCGCGCTAATGCTTCTCGCGTCCATCGTCCTGCTCTACCTGCTCAGCACACGCCTGTTCGAGGCGATGGCTGCGACACTGCACCGCATGCTCGGCGCAGTTGATGCGACCAACCCGACGCGTGCGGACGATCTGGGCGCCGTGATGAAGTACCTGATGCACTTGATGGGCTGGACCGTCCTGCCCCTGCTCGTCGCTGTCGCGGGTGTAGGCATGCTGGTCACGGCCGGGCAGACCGGGCTCATGCTCACCGGCAAGCCGTTGATTCCCAAGGCCAGTCGCATCAACCCGCTTAGCGGGGTCAAGCGATTGGTCGATGCCCGTGCTGCGATCCGCCTGGTCATGAGCTTAGGCAAAGTGATCATCATCTCCGCAGTGGCGATCATCATCATCATGTTCGAGATCGATGCGATCGCGGCGCTGCCCATGATGACGATCGGCGCGGCCACGGCGACGGCTGCGAACATGACCTTCATGCTCGCGCTCAAGCTCGCGGCGTTGCTGGTCGTCCTCGCGCTGCTGGACTTCGCCTTCCAGAAGTATCAGCACACCAAGGACCTGAAGATGACCAAGCAGGAGGTCAAGCAGGAACTCAAGGACATGGACGGCGACCCGCTGATGAAACAACGCCGTGCCCGCGTTGCTCGCCAGCTCGCGATGCAGCGCATGGCACAGCAGGTGCCCCAGGCCGATGTAATCCTCACCAACCCGACCCACCTGTCGATCGCCCTCCAGTACGACTCGGAGACGATGCGGGCCCCGAAGGTGATCGCAAAAGGTGCCGACTTCATGGCGATGCGCATCCGGCAGATCGCCACCGCCAACGGCATCCCTCTCGTTGAACGAAAGCCCCTGGCCCGCGCGCTGTACAGCAGCGTCGAGGTGGGGGATGAGGTCCCTGAAGAACACTACGCCGCGGTCGCGGAAATCCTCGCGTACGTGTACCGCCTGAGCGGAAAGATGGCTGGCTGAATTGTGAACGGATATGGCTAAGACCCCACAAAACATCGCGATGCCCACCTGGGTGCAGAAGGTCAATGAGCACCGCGCGCTCATGGTCCCGATCGCGCTGGTCAGCCTGCTTGCGGTGATCATCGTGCCGCTGCCACCGATGGTGATCGACCTGCTACTGGTGGCCAACCTCGCGTTGGCCGCGCTGATCCTGTTGACGACGATCTTCGTCGACAGCCCGCTGGACTTCTCCGTCTTCCCGTCATTGCTGCTGTTCACGACCATGTTCCGGTTGGTCCTGAATATCGCGACGACGCGGATGATCCTGACCGCCGACGCCTCGAGCCCGAGCGAGGCGATGAGCGTGGCGGGCAAGCTGATCGAGTCGTTCGCGGAGTTTGTCGCCGGCGCCGAGCCGGTGGTGGGTGTGATCCTCTTTGTGATTCTGATCATCATCCAGTTCGTGGTGATCACTAAGGGCGCGACGCGGATCTCAGAAGTCGCCGCCCGATTCATGCTCGACGGCATGCCGGGTAAGCAGATGGCGGTCGACGCGGACCTCAACGCCGGCCTCATCAACGAGCAGCAGGCACGCGAGCGCCGCGAGACGATCCAGCACGAAGCGGACTTCCACGGCGCGATGGACGGTGCCAGTAAGTTTGTCCGCGGCGATGCGGTTGCGGGCATCATCATCACGCTGGTCAATATCGTCGGGGGCCTTGCCATCGGTATGGCGCTCAAGGGCTGGACCTTTGGTGAGTCGGTCGAGGTCTTTACCAAGCTGACGATCGGTGACGGTCTGGTCTCGCAGGTGCCCGCCTTCCTCATCGCGCTGGCCGCGGGCCTGATCGTGACGCGTTCGTCCAGCCGGGCCAACCTTAACACCGAACTCACCGATCAATTGACAGGCAAGGCCCCGGCACTGGGGATCACTTCCGGCTTCCTCGCGCTGCTCGCGCTGACGCCGCTTCCGACCGTCCCGCTGTTTGTGTTGTCCGCAGTCGTCGGCGGGATGGCATGGCGTAGTGCGAAGGTTGGGAAGCAGGAGATCGAGCAGCAGCGGCAGCAGGCCGAGAAGGCAGACGCGCCCAAGCCACCCGAACCGATCGAGCAGGCGATGACCGTCGATGCGCTCGAACTCGAAGTCGGTTACGCATTGGTCAAGCTTGTCGACACAACTCAGGGAGGCGACCTGCTCGAGCGTGTGTCTAACGGCCGACGCCAACTCGCGACGGAGCTTGGCCTGGTGATGCCACCGGTGAGCATTCGCGACAACGTCCAACTCCCGCCCAACGAGTACCGCCTGAAGATCCGTGGCAACACCGTCGCTGTCGGTAAGGCCTACCCCGGGCAATACTTCGCGGTCGACAACGGCCTCGCGTCCCCCGAAGAGGACGGCCAACTCAATGGCATCGCGTCGGTCGACCCGGCCTTCGGCCTGCCCGCCTGGTGGATCGATACCGGCCAACGTCAGCGCGCTGAGTCGCTCAACTACATCGTTGTCGAGCCAAGCATGGTGGTCACGACGCACCTCATGGAGGTCGTCAAGGACTACGCCGACGAGATGCTCTCTCGCGAAGAGACCAACAACCTTATCACGCAACTGCGCGAAAAGGCGCCCAAGCTCTGCGACGAGGTGCTTGGCAAGGTCGGCGCAACCGACCCGCCACTGCTCCGGCCCGGCGAACTCCAGAAGGTCTTGCAGAACCTGCTGCGCGAGCGCGTTCCTGCACGCGACCTGGAAACAATCGTCGAGACCCTTGGCGACTGGGCGACGCGAACCAAGGACCTGGATGTGCTTACCGAGTACGTCCGCAACGCGCTTCGTCGGACCATCTGTGCGCTGTATACCGTGCAGGAACAGCAGGACCCGCTTGCGGCGCCGGAAACCGCGAAGATGGTCGACAAGCTGTACTGCGTCTCGCTGGACCCTGCGATCGAAGACCAGATCAACGGTTTCGTCCAGCGGTCGACCGAAGGCACGAGCATGACCATCCCGCCGGCGGTCGCGAACAAGATCACCTCCGCGATCCTTGCCGAGGTCGATCGGCTTGTGCGCAGCGGCAAGCACCCGGTCATCCTCGCGTCGCCGCAGGTCCGGGCGCAGGTCCGAAAGCTCGTCGAGCCGCACCTCCCCGGCGCCGCGGTGCTCGGGTACAACGAAGTCTGCAAGGGCGTCGAGGTCGAGTCGGTCGGCCTAGCGCAGGTGGACAACGCGGCGCCTTCTCCGGGCGCCGCGAGAACGCCAGAGGGCGTCACGGTATGATGCATCTCCCCGCGTGACGCCGACGATGGATCGTTCGGCCCACGTGTTCTGGTCAGGTCTCAAACAAGGCATGGATGCTTATGAAAACCTTCACCGCCAAATCGATGCCCGAAGTGCTCGCGCTGGTCAAGCAGACCTACGGCAGCAACGGCGTGATCCTCCACACCCGTAGCTACAAGAAGGGCGGGATTCTGGGCATGGGCGCCCGGCAGGTCGTCGAGGTCACCGCAACCGATGGCCGACAACTCGCCCAGAAGTATCAGCGGAAAACCGATCAGAGTGTCCGGCAGCGCACGATGCAGGCACGTCAGCCGCTCGCTCAAGTGATGCCGCCCACCCGCGCTCAGCCACCTGTCTCCCCGCCCCGCGAGCCTAGCGCCGGCGACCTGATTCGTAAAACCTACGCCGCCGCGCGTGCCGACCTCGGTGCGTCTCCGCCCGCTGTTTCGCCTGCCCCTGTAACGAAAAAGCCTCAGCCTAGATTCCGTCCGGCGCCGCCCGTTGCCGCACCCGCACGTGTGTCATCGCCGAAGCCTGCCGCGCCCGCGCCGGTCGTCCATCAGACGCCTAAGCAAGACGATCGTCTGGCCGATGAGTTGTCTGCGATGAAGCAGATGATGGTCAAGATGATGCGCCAGCAGAAGGCTGCCGCGCCATCGCTTGATAAAGACAGAAAAGCCTGCTCGCCGGAGCTGCCCGACCCACTGGTGACGCACTACCTGCAACTGATCGAGCAGGAGGTCGCCGAAGAACTCGCCGAAGAAATCGTGACGAAAGTCAGCCGCGCGCTGAAAGAAGAACAACTCGCCGACAGCGACCATGTCCGTCGCGCGGTGCACGACGAGATCGCGCGTCGCCTTCCCGTTGAGGGTGGCACCGGCAAGCTTGAGAAACCCGAGGACGGTCGGCCTCGCACCATCGCGCTCATCGGCCCGACCGGCGTCGGCAAAACCACGACCATCGCCAAACTCGCCGCGACCTTCAAGCTCAAGCAGACCAAGAACGTCGGCCTGATCACGATGGATACGTACCGCATCGCCGCCGTCGAACAACTGCGCACCTACGCGGGGATCATCGGCCTGCCGCTGAAGGTCGTGAACACCGCCGAGCAACTCAAGGAAGCCATCGCCGGCTATCAGGACCTGGACGCCATCCTCATCGACACCGCCGGCCGATCCCAGAAAGCTTCGGACAAGCTCGGCGAGCTCAAGCAGGTCCTCGCCGCCGCCAACCCGCACGAGGTGCACCTGGTGTTGTCCTCGACGGTCAGCCAGAAGGTCCTGCTGCAGACGATCGACCGCTTTTCCGCAGTGGATGCAGACCGGATCATCTTTACAAAGTTGGATGAAGCGGTGACGGGCGGGGTGCTTCTGAACGTCGCTCGCCGCGTCGGCAAGAAAGTCAGCTATATTACGACTGGGCAGGAAGTGCCCCACGAGATCGAGCCCGGTGACTCGGATCGTTTGGCATCACTGGTGATGGGCGAAGAAAGCGGAGACTGATGATCGTAGATCAAGCGGAAACGCTTCGGGGGTTGATGAGGCAGGGCGGTGCCGCCGAGGTTCCGCCCGCGCCGAACACCGATCAGCAGCCGCGTCTCGCGCAGGCGCTAGCAATCGCCAGTGGCAAGGGTGGCGTCGGTAAGTCAACCGTTGCGGTGAATTTAGCAATTATGCTTTCGCGTATGGGGCGTCGTGTTGCGCTCCTGGATGCGGACATGGGGACCGCCAACGCGGATGTGCTCTGCAACGTGATGCCCGTTCACACGCTCGCGCACGTCGTCGCGGGGCGTAAAGACATCGAAGACATCGCGATCCAGGTGCCCGGCGGGTTCTCGCTGATCCCCGGCGCATCGGGCCTGGCCAAGATGGCGTCGCTCAGCCACGACGAGCGCGTGCGGATGATCGATCAGTTTGCCCGGCTGGAAGCGGCCTACGACGTCTTATTGATCGATTGTGGCGCGGGGATTGGGCCCAGTGTGCTCGGCTTGCTGTCGGCCGCCGATCGGGTCCTAATCGTCACAACTCCTGATCCTACCGCGATTACCGACGCATACGCGGTGATCAAGACCGCCCACCGTCAGCAGCCCGACTTGGACGCTCGCCTGCTCGTGAACCAGGCGAACGACCCTGAGGAAGGGCGTCAGGTGTATACCCGGGTCGCCAACGTCTGCCGCAAGTTCCTCGGGCTTGATGTGCCTTATGCGGGGTGTGTGCTCAGTGAAGACTATGTCCGTCAATCGGTTCGCAGCCGTCGGCCGTTCGCGCTCGACCCGCGACAAACCCCCGCGACCATCGCCCTCAGCGCGCTGGCGCATCGCCTAGACAAACACGCCGCCGAACCCGAGCGATCGCGCGGTGGGTTGCTTCGCCGGATGACGGCGCGCCTGGTGCGCGGCTGAGTTGTCGACGGCGAGCGCGGGCGCTCATGTAGGTGTTCAATTGAATCGTTGCGTCGCCGATCATTCATGACGCGCGGTGCTTTTGGTCGACAGCAAAAGGTGTGACCCTTGCTCATACCGCGCACGACCTGCAACTTTTTTTTCAACATCAGCGTTCATCGCTTTCATCTTGATGGTAAAGTCGGTAAACTCGTGACGAGTTGGCAAGGACGCCGACATTTGTTCCCTTCAAGATTCAAGACCACCAGCTGGCAACGGAGTGCTCGCAATCCCCGCACGTGTCATAGCAACCAGTTTCGCGTTGACCTGTTTTACAGGAACGATTGCTGTCGGTCTTGCCAACGGCAACGGGTGGCCATCGATCTTGTCCAGCGCATTGCTGGTGTGTTTGATCGCGCTCGTCGTTGGGATGGTGGTGGGCTCGATCATGTTGCGTTGTGTCAACGAACAGATCCAACGCCACCGAGAAGAGAACCCGATCCCCGACGAAGAGATGATCGGCGAATCAGACCCCGCGCAGGCGGGAGCGAATTAACTTCGTATCAGTAGGTAATTTTCGGCCGCTTTGACGGCTCTTGTGTAGTACAACTCATCCACGCCGCCCACGCAAGGACGCGTCGAGGCACACCGGTCAAGGAGCGGACCATGGCCCGAATCAGGCAAGCGCATCGAAAACCCACCCCCGAACAGCAAGAAGCGATCAAGAAGGTGTGGGTCAAGTACAAGGCCAAGCCGACTGAGGCGATGCGCAACGAGCTCATGGAGTTCTACCTGCCGCTGGTCCGCTACAACGCCGAGCGCGTCCACACCAAGCTTCCCGACGAAGTCGATGTCGACGACCTGATGTCGGCCGGCATCTTCGGGCTGATGGACGCGATCGATGCGTTCGACATGGAGCGTGGCGTAAAGTTTGAAACCTATTGCGCCCCGCGTATCCGCGGCGCGATCCTCGACGAACTGCGGTCGATGGACTGGGTCCCGCGTCTGGTCCGCTCGCGATCGAGCCAGGTCAACCAGGCCCGCGGCGCTTTCGAGATGGAGCACGGCCGAAAGCCGACCGACGACGAGCTCTGCGAAAAGATCGGCGTCGATCAGGACGAGTACGCAAAAATCCGCAAGGACGCCGGCGCGGTCTCGACGGTGTCGCTCAGCCGCAAGTGGTTCGAGACCGATTCGAACAAAGATGTGCGCGAGATCGACGTGCTCAAGGACACCCGCCAGGTCAACCCGCTTACCGCGGTGCAGAAGCGTGACCTCAAGGACGTCATCACCAAGGGGCTGACCCGCGCTGAACGCCTCATCATCATCCTCTACTACTACGAGGAAATGACGATGAAAGAGATCGGCGTGACGCTGGACCTCTCCGAGTCGCGTGTTAGTCAGATGCACTCGTCGATCCTGGCCCGGCTCAAAGCCCAGCTCCAGCATCGCACGACGGACATTGAAGACGAGGCCTGAGTCAAGTTCGATTTGGTGAACTTGGAAGTATGAAGTGAGCCTTTGGGGTTTTTCTTTACTTCACCAAATCGAACTTCACCATATCGTGCTTGATGCCCGCTATCATGTTTGCCCCATGGCGGACGTCCTTACACAACTCACGCAGGCTCTTTCTTCCGCGCTGGCCGGGGCGCTCGGCAGAGACTTTGCTGATGCCGACCCGCTGCTGAGCCCGGCGGGCAACCCGAAGTTCGGTGACTACCAGGCCAATCTCGCGATGCCGCTGGGCAAGAAGCTTGGCAAGCCCCCGCGCGAGGTTGCGCAGGCGGTTGTGGAGAAACTCGAAACAGGTGGGCTGATCGAGAAGGTCGAGATCGCGGGGCCTGGCTTTATCAACCTGCACCTTTCGACAAAAGCCTTGGCGGACGCAGCCGACGCGATGCTCGGTGACGATCGGCTGGGCGTTGCCCCGCTTGGAAATCCGCAGACGGTGGTCGTTGACTACTCGAGCCCGAACGTCGCCAAGGAGATGCACGTTGGCCACCTGCGCTCGACCGTCATCGGGGATGCAATCGCGCGGGTGCTTTCGTTCCAGGGCCATCATGTCATCCGGCAGAACCACGTCGGCGACTGGGGCACGCAGTTCGGCATGCTGATCGAGCACCTGTTCGAGGCTGGCCAGGCCGAGCAGGAGAGCCTCGGCGACCTGACCAAGCTTTATAAAGAATCGAAAGCACGCTTCGATGCCGAACCCGATTTTGCGGATCGGGCAAAGAAACGTGTTGTCGCGCTGCAGGGTGGCGATGAGGCGACGCTCTCGGCCTGGCGCAGACTTGTCGCACAGAGCCAGACCTATTTTGCCTCTGTTTATGAGAGGATGGGTGTGCTGCTTGAGCCGGGCGATATCCGGGGCGAGAGTTTTTATAACGACAGGCTGCCCGGCGTGATCGATCGCCTCAAGCAGGATGGTTCGCTTCAGGTCAGCCAGGGCGCAGGCGTGGTGTTTGTCGACGGTTTCAGCGACAAGGACGGCAACCCGCTGCCGATGATCGTCCAGAAATCCGACGGCGGTTACCTGTATGCGACGACCGACCTCGCTGGGATTCGGTTCCGTGTCGATGAACTTGAGGCCTCGCGGGTGGTTTACGTTACCGATGCCCGGCAGACCCAGCACTTCGCGATGGCGTTTAAGGCGGCGGAAGACGCGGGCTGGCTCGCCAACGGTGCGGTCCTTGAGCATGTGCCGTTCGGGACGGTGATGGGTGAGGATGGCAAGCCGTTCAAGACGCGCGACGGAGACGTGGTTCGGCTCGTTGACTTGATCGATGAGGCCGAGACGCGTGCGATTTCAGTCTGCAAAGAGAAAAACCCGGAGTTGGCGGGCGAAGAGGCGGAGAACGTAGGTCGGGTCGTTGGGCTCGGCTCGCTGAAGTATGCCGACCTGTCGAGCGATCGGATCAAGGACTATAAATTCTCCTGGGAGCGGATGCTTGCGCTGGATGGCAACACCGCGCCCTACCTGATCAACGCGTATGTCCGCGTGCAAGGCATCTTCCGCAAGGGCGAGATCGACTTCGCATCGTTCGCCGCCGACCATGTGCAGGTCGAAGCTTCTGCCGAGAAAGCGTTGGTCCTTAAGCTCATGCAGTTTGGCCCGACGGTCGATTCGGTTGCGGACTCGCTCGAGCCGCACCGGCTGTGCAATTACCTGTACGAGTTGGCGTCTGCGTTCCACAAGTTCTTCGAGTCGTGTCCGGTGTTGAAGTCGGACGTGCCCGACGATGTCCGGCAGGGCCGGCTGGCGCTATGCAAGCTTGTCGCGCTGACGCTTAAGCGCGGGCTGGGTCTCCTTGGTATCGAGGTCGTCGAGCGGATGTAAACTGCTCGCATGAAGCTCGATATCGCGTTGAAAGAATGGGCGATCGTTTGTGACTTTCTTGCCGAGGGCAAGTGCGCGTTGCTGCTGCGCAAGGGCGGGATCCACGAGGCGGGGGGGCCGGGGCGGTTTGCGCTGAATCACGACCGGTTCCTGATGTTCCCCGCCTGGGAGCATGAGCGTCTGGACTGGGTCAAGCCGGACTGGTTGCCCGATGCGAAGCAGTTGGAGGTGGACGAGCCGGAGAAGGCCGAGCCATCGCAGATCACGTTCAAGTGCTACGCGGAGGCGGCCCGCATCTGGGAGGTGCCCTCGCGTGAGGCCTTTGATGAACTGGATGACCTGCACCCCTGGGCGGTGCCGCAGATCGATATGCGGTTCAACTACAAGCCGGACCGGCCGCTGTATCTGCTCGCGTTGCGTGCTTATCGGATGCCGCAAGAGGTGAGGGTGCCAAACCGCGACGCGTTCGCGGGGTGTGTGAGCTGGGTTCCTTTGGGGCCTGATGACGCGGTGGAGGCAGGGGGTTGCGAGCCCGCAATCGCAAACGATGAATTCAATTCGCTGCTTGCGCGGGTAGACGAATCGTTTTCACGCTGAGGGCCGGAAGTCTATTGAACAGCTTGGTTTGCCGTCTCGTTTATCGTGGGGCGGTTTTGTCTTGGTGGTGTATGGCTGAGCACCTTGTCCGATAACGGCGGGTGCGTTGCCGGGTCAAGGAAGCGGGTGGCTTGTCCCCGATAACGCGTGGGTGAAGAGGGCTTCGTGTCGTTGTGACCGGCCCGCCCGAGCGAAAGGGGCAGCGCATGTTGTTGAGGAATCAGACGTTTGGCCTTGGACTACTGCTGATGGCGCTCGCACTTAGCACCGGCTGCAAGCAGTACTACAACGGCGCCTTCGGCATGGGCAACGACGACTACGACGCGGTGAATGAATACCACCTTCAGCGCGAGCAGGAGATGATCAAGAAAGATCAGCAGCAGGCCAATCTCGCTGGCCAGACTGACCCCTCAGACAATCACCAGGCGACGGAGCAGCCGCGCCCGACACCGCCGGCAACGACCGAGCCGGTGATCAACACTCAAGAGAATGCCCAGCCCGATCTCCAGCAGTTCGACAGCCAAGGCGCCGCGACAACACCTAACCCCGCGCAGTTCGTGACGACCGATCCGGCCGGCACATCGACCTCGCGTAATGACAACCCCATCGATATCTACGGCGATCTCCAGGGCGAACGCGCCCCGGTCAGCCCGCTGGACTCGACCGGTCAGATCCGCCGGATCAGCTTTACCGACGAGGGCGCCGACTTCGACGTCACGCTCGACGCAGCGGGCGAGCACCTGATCTACAGCTCCACGCGTCACCGCAAGACCTCCGACATCTACCGCCAGCGGATCGACGGATCGGCGATCACTCAGCTCACGGACGACGCGAGCAACGATGTGATGCCGACGGTCAGCCCGGACGGCAATACGATCGTGTTTGCATCGGACCGCAGCGGCAACTGGGACTTGTACCTGATGGACGCCGACGGCGGCCCGGCGGTTCAACTCACCAACGACCGGACGCACGACATTCACCCGAGCTTTTCGCCCGACGGCAAGCGGCTGGTGTACAGCTCGCTGGGCGAGCGTTCAGGCCAGTGGCAGCTCGTAGTGATCGACGTTGAGAACCCGACAACCAAGCGGTATATCGGCCACGGCCTGTTCCCGCAGTGGTCGCCCAAGGACAGCACGATCCTTTATCAGCGTGCACGTGAACGCGGGACGCGCTGGTTCAGCGTGTGGACGGTTGAGCTTGATGATCGCGGCGAAGCGGGGAGCCCGACAGAGATTGTCTGGTCCAGCGACTTCGCGTGTATTACACCGTCGTGGTCCCCGAGCGGTAACGCTGTGGTTTTTTGCACAGTTACGAATCCTGAGGCCGATACGCAAGGAGACAGGCCTGCGGAATCCGACGTTTGGATTGCCAAGGCTGACGGCAGCGGGCGCACAAAGATGACCCGCGGCCGGTTTGCGAATCTTCAGCCGGTTTGGTCCGGCGACAACGCGATTTACTTCGTCTCCAACCGGGCGACCGACGGCGTCGAGAACATCTGGGCGATTGACCCCAACGACGCGATCAAGGTGGCATTCGGAAAACAGACGGAAGAGACACAGACGGCCGACGTGCCGACAGACCGCGACTGATCAAGAGGATCGGTTGATAGAACACAACGCGTCGGCGGAGGCCCCGACGTGAATAACCCCCGGCATGATGCCATGACAAGTGAACAGGTTCGATTGATCATGGTGCGTCTGCTGCTGATCGCAGCGATGGTGGTTCCGCTGGTTGGCTGTGAGAGGCCGATGGTGGAGCACCGGATTGAGGCACCGTATGCGATTCGTCAGGTCTGGGCTATCGCGCCGCTGCGGAATGAAACCGGCAGCCGGCACGCGGATGGCCTGAAGATGGCCGATGAGTTGACGCGTGCGTTCGAGCAGGTGCAGGGCATTGACACACTGCCGCTCAACCGCGTGCTCGAGGCGATGGACGCGCTTCGGCTGACAGGGATTGAATCGCGAGAAGACGCGATCCACCTGCGTGAAGCGCTGGGTGTAGATGCCCTGGTGGTGGGAAGTATGACGCACTACGACGCGTACGACCCGCCGAAGCTAGGGCTGGCCTTAGACCTTTATGCCTGGCCTAATGCAAGCAGCGGGCGGGGGCTGGACATCCGCGGCCTGTCGTGGGCACCCACGGCCGACAAGGCCGGCATCCGACGCGGCACGCTGTACCGGCCCGACCAGCCGGTGACGACGGTGTCGGGCTACTTCGATGCCGCGGGGTTAGGGACGAAACAACTGATAGACGAATACGCCTACGGGCGAGGCTCGACACCGAACACGCTGCACGAGCGGCGTCTGTACACGATCAACATGAACCTGTTCCAGGAATTCGTGAGCCGCGAGATGGGCTCACAACTGATATGGGCCGAGTGGAGACGCTCGGCAAGAGGGATCGAGGCCCAGCGGCGACAGGCCGCAGCCGCAGAACAACCAAGCCCTTGACCGGCGCGTTTGCGTCGGCCAGACGGGCCGGAGCACGACGATGTCGGACACGACCAAACCCAAACAACCGCAGGCGAGCCAGGACCTAGCCGCGCAGTTTGAACAACTCGGCGAGCACGAGTTTGCGTTGGTCAAGAACGGCAATCGCTACGTCTTTGACTGTGCCCCGGGTCACGAGGCACAGACCCTCAACGAAATCGCAGAGATGGTGACGCGCAACGACTCGGACCTGACCTGGTTCGATGCCGCGGTGCTTTCCCACCAGCTCGGTGAGCGGATGAGCAAGAGACTCAGTGAGCTCGGAGCCCCAAGGCTCTCGGCTTAAATCGATACAGGGATCAACCACACGCCCCGTGGACGGGGCCGTTAACCGCACGGATGCAGATGAGTAAGGAACGCCAAACCATGTCTGAAACGCAAACCGAGCAGCAACCCGAGCTCATCAACCAATTCGTGGATTACCTCCGCAACGAGCGGCACTTCAGCCCGTACACCGCCCGGTGCTACGGCGCCGACCTGCGGCAGTACGTCGAGTACCTCCAGTCGCCGGGCGCGACCGAGCCCGGCGCCACCGCGGTTGCCAGCGAGATGGACGGCCCGACCGCCGACGCGCCGACCAGCATCGGCGACAAGCTCAAGCAGGCCGACCCCATGGTTGTCCGTGGCTTCCTGAGCCACCTGGACCAGTTCGGCTACTCGCCGGCGACGACCGCGCGGAAGATCGCGACGCTCCGCTCGTTCTACAAGTGGATGAACAAGCGCGGCATCATCGAGGCCAACCCGATGCTGCTGATCCGCACGCCCAAGCAGACCAAGCGCCTGCCCAAGGCCATCACCGTCGAGCAGGTCGAGCAGCTCCTGTCGGCCCCCGACAACCGCGAGACCCTCGGTGCCCGCGACCGTGCGATCCTCGAAACGCTCTACTCCACCGGCGTCCGCGTCAGCGAGCTGGTTGATCTGAACCGCAACGACCTGGACCACGCGGGCCAGACCATGCACGTCCGCGGCAAGGGCAAGAAAGAGCGCATTGTCCCGCTGGGCAGCCATGCCATGGCCGCGATCCGCCACTACCTGACCCTGCTCGAGCCCGATGCACGCTTCACCGAGCTGCGTCAGGAATCGATGACCAACGCAGGCGTCGCGCTGTTCGTCAACAAGAACGGCGGCCGACTGAGCAGCCGATCGGTCCGTCGTAAGCTCGACAAGTACCTGAAGGAAGCCGGCCTGGACCCACAGATCAGCCCGCACACCCTGCGTCACTCCTTCGCGACCCACCTTCTGGACAACGGTGCGGACCTCCGCTCGGTGCAGGAGCTGCTGGGCCACCAGTCGCTGAGCACGACGCAGATCTACACGCACCTCTCGTCGATGCGTCTGCGTACCGCTTATGACGATGCCCACCCGCGAGCGGTGTGAGTCCGTTATAGAGAAAACAATTTAAGCATCAGTGTAAGGAACCCCTGCTTCACAGCGGGGTTCTTTCTTTTCATAACAACAACGCGCGATGTACCCAATCGAGGGATACCTAAAGGTGTTCCCAGTAAAGCGTTCCCGGCCTGTTGGTATTTGTGACTTTCTTTCTGATTTCCTTTGATTGGCTTACAAAAAGATGGTGTCTTCTGGCATAATCCCGGTCAATAGGTTTCAACCCATTGATTCATGGAGGGCAACATGATTAACCGCAACGGACTGTACAAGCTAGGGATGACTTCGGCTGCAATTGGCTTAATGCTGAGTTCGCATAGCGCCTCGGCCGTCGTGCTGGCGGAATACAACTTTACGGGCAACTCGGCACTCTCAACGGACACGGAGGCGTCGACCGCCGCTTCGGCCGTCACGTTCACGGAGTGGACGGATTACAGCGGGTACCCCGGGGGCGATACCCCGGTGATCTCGGGCGATACATTTATCTCCCGTGCCAGTGTGACCAATACGAGCGCAACA